>Ga0306871_1000119_pt1 | contig 32028 bp, 27 predicted proteins | sample AntRauMeHopE1497_FD_190447 | JGI IMG/M metagenome (GOLD analysis project Ga0306871, IMG submission 190447) | Saline lake microbial communities from Rauer Islands, Antarctica - Metagenome Hop E1 #497 (v2) (version 2) | ecosystem: Environmental > Aquatic > Non-marine Saline and Alkaline > Saline ... | reverse complement strand
GGCGATCTGGTATCGCGTCCGCACGGCAGCAATAGGGAGTACCGGCAGGTCGGCATGCGTGCTTTCGGCGACTCCGGGCCCACCGACGACGTGCCGTCGGGCAGCTGACACCACATCACCCAGCACTGCCGATGCTGTTTGAATGCCGCCGGCACCTGCGCCGTAAAACATGAGAGGCCCGGCTGATTCGGCTTCGACGAAGACGGCATTGTTGGCGCCGTGAACTGCGGCGAGAGGGTGTGTGAGGGGAATCAGAGCGGGATGCACGCGCGCACTCACGCCGTTGACACCCGTCACGGGGTCGGTGAGTTGCTCGCAGATAGCGAGCAGTTTGACCACGTAGCCAGCCTTGCGGGCGGCCACTACCTGGTCGAGGGTGACGTCGGTGATGCCTTCGCGGTAGACGGCCTCGGCGGGCACGAGGGTGTGAAACGCGAGACTCGCGAGAATCGCGGCCTTCTGCGCGGCGTCGTAGCCACCCACGTCAGCAGTGGGGTCAGCTTCGGCGTATCCCAGCGCGGTGGCCGTGGCCAGCGCTTGCTGCATCGACTCGCCGTGGGCATCCATACGATCGAGAATGAAGTTCGTGGTGCCGTTGACGATGCCCAAAATGCGCTGCACACGGTCGCCTGCTAGTGAGTCACGCAAGGGGCGGATGATCGGAATCGCACCCCCGACGGCGGCTTCGTAGTACAGCTGCGCGCCCACCTGGCCGGCCGCCTCAAAAAGTTCGGGGCCGTGGGTCGCGAGCAGCGCCTTGTTTGCTGTCACCACGTCGGCGCCCGAACTGAGTGCCTGCAAGATCAGGCTTCGGGCCGGCTCGATGCCGCCCATCAGTTCGACAACGATGTCAGCGCCGACGATGAGCGACGGCGCATCGGTGGTGAGAAGTTCGCGCGGAATCGCAGTGTCGCGAGGTGCGTCGAGGTCGCGCACCGCCACCCCAACCAGCTCAATGTCGGCGCCGATGCGGGAAGCCAACTCGTCGCGATGGGTGAGCAACTGTTCAGCCACCTGAGAGCCGACACTGCCACCGCCCAGTAGTGCCACCCGGAGGGTGCGGTATTCGATCACGGGGTTTCTCCTTCACGGTGGGCAAACACGTCGCGCCGCAGCAGATCAGCTTCAGTTTCGCCCCGCACGATAACGCGGGCGATCCCGTGACGCACAGCGACCACGGCTGGGCGTGCCAAGTAGTTGTAATTGCTGGCGAGCGAAAAACAGTAGGCGCCGGTGGCCGGAACAGCGACCAAGTCGCCCGGCTGCACATCTCCTGGCAGGTACGCATCACGCACAATAATGTCGCCGCTTTCACAGTGCTTACCCGCCACGCGCACCAGCACTGGTTCGGCTTCTGACGCGCGACCCACTAGTGCGACCGAGTAATCGGCGCCATACAGCGCGGGGCGCGCGTTGTCGCTCATGCCGCCGTTGACGCTGACGTAGCGCCGTACGGCCGAGCCCTGCTCCGGCTCCTCGAGAGTAACGGTGACCTCTTTAGTCGTGCCGACCTCGTAGAGGGTGACTCCCGCCGGCCCGATGATGACGCGGCCGGGCTCAACCGCGATGTGCGGCATCGAGATGTTCAGTTCACCACAGACACCGGCCACGGCCGCGAGCAGCGAGGTGGCAACCTCTTCAATCGCCGGCGCGTCATCGCGCTCGAGGTAGGCGATACCAAATCCGCCCCCCAGGTTGAGTTCGGGCACGGGGCCGTGGGTCAACAGTTCGGCGTGCAAAGTGAGCAGGCGGCGCGCAGCTTCCAAAAAGCCGTCGAGCGCAAAAATTTGTGAGCCAATGTGAGAGTGCAGCCCGAGAAAGCGCAGGGTGTCGTGGGCACGGATAAGGGCGACGGCCGCAGCCGCCTCGGCCAGCGGGATGCCAAACTTTTGGTCTTCACGCGCCGTTGCCAAATATTCGTGAGTGTGGGCGTGCACGCCCGAGTTGATGCGCAGGCGCACGTTTTGCACGCGCCCGTGACGCTGTGCAGCCGCCGCGACACGGTCAATTTCGATGAGCGAGTCGATGACGATGGCACCCACACCCACGCCCACCGCACGATCAATTTCGGCCAGCGACTTGTTATTGCCGTGTAGCCCGATGCGAGCCGGGTCAGTCTCAGCGGCGAGAGCAACGGCCAACTCGCCCCCACTGGAGACGTCGATGTTCAGGCCTTCAGCGAGCATCCACCGCACAGCCTCGGTGCACAGAAACGCTTTGCCGGCGTAATAGGCGCTCACCGTTGTGCCGTGCGTTGCGGCGGCCGTCGCGAACGCGGCGAGAGTGCGAGCTGCCCGTGAGCGGGCATCCTGCTCATCAATGACGTAAAGGGGGGTGCCGAAGTCGGCGGCAAGCTGCGTGAGGTCGACGGCGCCCACTGAGACGGCGCCCGACTCAGTACGCACAGCGCTGGCCGGCCACACGTGCGCGGGCAGAGCTGACTGGTCGTGCGACGGCACGAGCCACGACGGCGAGAGCGGGTTGGCGAACACTGGTGACCTCACGAGACGGCGAGAGCGGGGGTGGAGCGAGCGAACCCGGATTGGTCCCTGAAACTGACCCAAGTTTAGCGGTGAGTGACCGGGCAGATTCTGTCAGCGGGCAACGCGGGTGAACGGCACGCTACGGACAGGTGCCGAGCGTGGAGAAACCCGCGCCAGCGAGTGCAACGTTTGTAGCGCCGAACACGACGGTGAGCTGCTCGTCGCCAACCTGAACGGCGGTGAGTGCGAGATCAGCGGGTAAATATTGGGCGACGCAGAACTGCTGTGAGGCGAACAGCGGTTCGACGATCTGACCGAACTGCTCTCGCAGGTCAGAGGCATCGATGCGCTCATCGTTAAGCACAACGCTGGAGGGCGTGAACGCCAGTTGGCCGTCTTGAACCGTGGGCGTCACCCCCAAACCCACTGCAAATTCGACTCCGAAGAATGAGAATGCAGTCTGAAACCGGATCTCACGCTCATCGAGTCGCACGTCATTGACCGTGGTGCCGCCAAGAAAACCTGCGAGAGCGGCTACATCACTCTCCGCAACCTCGTACACGGCCTGCACTGACTCGGTGGTCTGGCCGGCATCGATGGGCGTATCCGTCACCGTCACGCTGAGATCACCAACAAGCTCGCCAAAAGCGACATCGTCAATCTGAACCTCAACCAAGGCAAGGCGACCGGTGAGCCCCTGCACCAGAACTGATCCGCCACCGAGGCTGACATCGACCGGATGCTCGGGCGCAAGTTGCAGCGACGACCGCAGTTGCTCGGCGATCAGGCTCTGCGCCTGCTGGCGCGCCACCGTTTCGGCGATCGCCACGGCAATACCGAGCACCACGACAACGCTGACGGCAACCAGTAACGCTATGCGGCCGCGTCGCCGTCTCAGAACCTGCCGAGGTGAAGTGCTGCCGGTGGCCGGCGTCAGCTCAGCAGAATCGTTCACCACTACATCCTGTCGGGTGCCGAGACGCCAATCAATGCCAAGCCGTTGCGCAGCACCTGCCCGCTAGCGTCATTGAGCCACAGCCGAGTGCTGTGAACGGTGCTGACCGCCTCGTCACCCTGCGGGGTAACGCGACAGGTGTCGTACCAGCGGTGATAGCCCGCCGCGAGTTCTTCCAGATAGCGGGCGACGCGATGGGGTTCACGCAGCGTCGCCGCTTGCGCCACAATTCTCGGAAAGTCGGCGAGCACGCCCAAGAGTGCGCTCTCGGTTTCGTCGATGAGCAGCTCAGCTGCGAATACAGAGCGATCGACACCCGACGCTGCGGCGTTACGTGCCACCTGGTGAGTGCGGGCGTGCGCGTACTGCACATAAAAAACCGGGTTGTCGTTGGTGCGCTTGCGTAACAGCTCGGGGTCGAGTGTGAGTGGAGAATCGGCTGGGTAACGCGCCAGCGAGTAGCGCAGGGCGTCGGTTCCGAGCCACTCACGCAGATCGTTGAGTTCAATGATGTTGCCCGCACGCTTGCTGAGACGTGCCCCGTTGATGCTCACCAACTGGCCGATCAGAACTTCGATGTCACGGGTCGGGTCATCGCCGGCAGCGCCCGCAAGAGCCTTCAAGCGGTGCACATACCCGTGGTGGTCGGCACCCAGTAGGTAGATTTTGTGCGCGAAGCCACGGTCGCCCTTTGACAGGTAGTAGGCGGCATCGGCGGCGAAGTAGGTGTAGAGACCGTTACCGCGCTTGATGACACGGTCTTTATCGTCGCCGAAGTCAGTGGTTCGCACCCAGATGGCGTCATCGAGGTCATAGACGTGGCCCTGTGCACGCAACCGGTCAACCGCGTCATCGATGCGGCTACGCCCGATCTCAGCATCGATGTCGTGCAGATCGCGCTCGCTGAACCACACATCGAAGTGCACGTTGAAGCGCGCCAACGATTCGCGAATTTCAGCCAGCTGCCAGGCATACGCCAGCTCACGTGCCACCTCGATCGCCTCAACGCGCGGCAGGGTGCTGAGATCAGCGCGCGCCACACGCGCACGCTCACCGAGCGCGGCAATGTACTCGCCCGGGTAGGCGTTCTCAGGGGCGGGCTCGCCCAGAGCCGCCGCCAACACTGATTCGCCGAAAGTTGCCATCTGCGCGCCGGCGTCGTTGACATAAAACTCACTCGTCACGGTGGCGCCTGCGGCGCTCAGAACCCGCGCCAGCGAGTCGCCCAGTGCGGCCCAACGGGTGTGGCCGATGTGAAGGGGGCCGGTGGGATTGGCCGAAACGAATTCCAAGTTGATGGACTGACCGCTCAGCGTCGCGTTCTGGCCATAAGCCTCGCCCGACTCCACGATGACACGCGCCAGTTCTGCGGCCGCCGCCGCATCCAACCGAATATTGAGAAAACCAGGGCCAGCAATATCAACCTGCGCCACACCATCAATCTCACGGATGCCCGCCACGAGTTCTTCAGCAAACACGCGCGGGGGCATCCCGACCCGCTTCGACTGCTTCAACGCCACCGACGTGGCCCAATCGCCGTGATCACGATTGCGCGGGCGCTCCAGAGCGATGTCGGCGACGGTGAGACCCGCGGCCGATCCGGCGTCGTGACGCTCAACGGCCTCGATGACGACGGCGAGCATGGCAGAGGCGAGCTGGTCGGGGTTCACGAGCGCCAATTCTACCGGTGCGTCACCTGCCAGAAACGATGGGGGCAATCAGGCCGGTGATGTCGATAAGCCGGTGGTGTCGATGATGTCGACGGGGCCACGACACCCGCTAGGCTGAGCAAGCCTCCGTAGCTCAGGGGATAGAGCATCAGTTTCCGGTACTGAGGGTCGCAGGTTCGAATCCTGTCGGGGGCGCTGAAATGTCGGGCAGTGACAGCTGGTGAGGCGCAGTGCAACTCTTGCTGCGCTGCACCTGCTGCGCTTGACGCGCCGCGCCGCGCCGAACCTGCAGCCCTGCCCGTCTACCCTCCGCGGTTGATGTGGCGTATGGCCTTGGGCGCTCGCCCACCGAGGAATGATCGCGCCGGATCGATGATGAAACCCTGACGCAACGCCTCGCGGCCAATGAGCATGCGAAAGCCCATCGTGTCGCGGTTACTCAGTGTCATTTCGGTCGTGACCTCGCGCCCCGCGAGCACCACCACCATCAGCACGACAATGCGCTGCTCGGTGTGCCCAGACGAGCTGCGCACGGCTCGCCGGTCGAAGATCGGGCACTCGACGACAACAGTGTCATCGTCAGAGCCTTGCCACGGTCGAAGACTGAATCGCACGTTTTCGATGCCGTCCGCGCCCGGAGGTAACACCTGAAGGTCGAAGGCGTGCACTGCCGACGAGCGAGCGCCAGTGTCGAGCTTTGCTTTGATCCATGGCACCTTGGCCGACGGAAGGCCAACCCATTCCCGCCACCCGACGATGGTGGTTGAATGGGCGCTCTTGGTCACCCGCTCATCTTGTCAGGGACTCCTCATGAAACTCGCCATTCTCTCGCGTGCCCCGCAGTCATATTCAACGCAACGTTTGCGCGCCGCTGCCGAGCAACGCGGCCACCGAGTCAAAGTGTTGAACACTCTGCGGTTCGCAGTGGACCTCACCGGGCCCGAGCCCGACCTGAACTATCGAGGCAAGCCGCTGTCAAGCTACGACGCGATTTTGCCGCGCATCGGCAACTCGATCACATACTTTGGCACGGCCGTAGTTCGCCAATTCGAGCAAATGGATGTCTTCACACCAAACACTGCGAACGGCATCAGCAATGCGCGCGACAAGCTCAGGGCAACCCAAATTTTGTCGCGCCACAGCATTGCTATGCCCGCCACAGCCTTCGTGCGTAACCGTGCCGACGTGCGCCCCGCCATCGAACGGGTGGGTGGCGCCCCCGTCGTCATCAAGTTGCTCGAAGGCACTCAGGGCATCGGCGTCATTCTTGCTCCGCAGGCAAAGGTGGCCGAGGCCATCATCGAAACACTGCACTCCACCAATCAAAACGTTTTGATTCAGCAGTTCATTGCCGAGAGCCGCGGCCGCGACATTCGTGCCCTCGTCGTCGGTGACCGGGTTGTGGCCGCCATGCGCCGTACCGCCGTCGGCGATGAGTTTCGATCGAACGTGCATCGGGGAGGCTCTGTCGAAGCGATCTCTTTGACGCCCGAGTATGAGCGGGCCGCCGTGCGGTCTGCACAAATCATGGGGCTACGCGTGGCTGGCGTCGACATGCTCGAAGGCAACGACGGGCCGCTGGTCATGGAGGTGAACTCCTCCCCGGGCCTGGAAGGCATCGAAACAGCAACCAAGCTCGACGTCGCGGGCGCAATCATCGACTACATCTCGCACGAGGTCGCTTTTCCTGACATTGATGTGCGGCAACGCTTAGCCCTGTCGACGGGATACGGGGTGGCTGAGCTGGTCGTACACGCGGGGGCCGAACTCGTCGGCAGCACGCTGGGCGACTCGGGCATCCTTGACCGCGACATCACCGTTTTGACCCTGAACCGCGGCACCACCGTGATTCCTAACCCGCGCCACACGCAGGTGCTGGCAGCCGAAGACCGACTGCTGTGCTTTGGCCGCATGGAAGAAATGCGCGCGATGACGCCCAGCCGCCGACGTCGCCGCGCCGCCGTGCGCAAGCTGCCGAAAAACCCCACGCCCGCAGGCTGAGGGCCGCCCGAGGAGCAGGCTGCCCACGCTCAACGCGCACCCTCAGCGCGCACCCTCCGCGTGCCTCTCCAGAAACCGGTACAACTCTTGATCGTCGACTCCCGGAAACGTTCCGCTGGGCAGGGGCGAGAGAATGTGGGCGTGCAGTTTTGCACTGGTCCACACCTTGCCCTGCCAGCGGTCGGCGAGTTCGCCGTCCGGCCGTTTACAGCAGGCCGCATCAGGGCACGTCGAACGGCGACGTTGCGCAGTGTCACGCCCACGAAACCACTTGGCATCGGCGAATGGCACACCGACGGTGATCGAAAACTCATCAGTTGAGCTCGTGCCCGTCTGGGTTGACTCCCAAAAAGTGCCCTCGGGTGTGTCGGTGTATTGGTAGTACTCCGTAGTGCGATTGGTGCGGGTAAACGCGGCTCTCGCACTCCAGTGGTGGCAGATGGGCTGCCCTTCGATTGACCCGGTGACGTCGACGGGCAGTCGAAGGCCGTCGTTTTCGTACGCCTTGTAGACGGCTCCGTCATCACCCACACGCAAAAAATGCACCGTGAGGTCAAGGTGCGACGTGGCGAGGTTTGTGAATCGGAGTGCCGCCGCCTCATGGGTAACCCCGAAGGCGTCGCGAAAGTCTTCAACCGCGATATTGCGGTCGCGCTTGGCCTGCAACAAAAACGCAACCGATTGATCGAGCGGCATCAGACACGCGGCTGCAAAATAGTTGATCTCTAAGCGCTGCCGCACAAATTCGGCGTAGCTTGCTGGCACCGTGTGTCCGAGCGAACGGTGGGCGACAGCCTGTAGCGCCATTGACCGCAGCCCATGCCCGCCCGGAATAGAGGCCGGTGGCAGGTAGATTCGCCCATTGTCAAGATCAGTGACCGACCGGGCTGAGTGGGGCAGATCGTTCACATACACCAGGTCGAAACCGAGCTTCTGAGCCATCAGGCCGACCTCTCGGTGGGTCAGTGCTCCGCTGACATGCCCGGTACCACTGACCATGCTCTGGGCGAGCTCGTCGATGTCAGCAATAAAGTTGTGGCGCGTTCGCATCTGTAGCCGCTGCGCAGTGTTGGCGCGGCGGGCTTCTTCGGGCGTCGCGATCGCTTGTCGCTCGCGATCAACGAGCGCCCGATGCAAGCCCACGAGAGACGAGAGCACGTCGTCAGTCATCGTTCGGCCGGGGCGCACCAGCGGCAGGCCAAGACTCGCGTAGTGCGGGCTGCGCTGTGCACGGTCGAGCTCGATTTCGAGGGCTGCTCGGGCGGTGGGCGGGGTCGCGTCGAGCAGCGTCACAAGTGTCACCCCCAACTCTGCTGCGATCTGAGTGAGCAGCGTGACGCGCGGCTCACGACGACCGTTCTCGATGAGAGACAACTGGCTTCCGGCGACACCCACGCGGTCACCGAGCTGATCGAGCGTCAGGCTGCGCTCGGTGCGAAAGTGCCGGATGCGCTGGCCGAGGGTCACGAGATCACTCATGTTTTAACGATATCGAAAGAACAGGCTTTCTTTCTCCACTAATGCCGCGGATGTCGGCTCAAACAGTCACGAGACTAGGCACAACAAAGATTTTTGCCAGTAATCTTGCTCGCACCTGCACAACGAGGCGACTCGATGCGGGCACGAGCCACTCCAACGAAGGAGACCACAGTGACGCTTCTCGACCAGACCAGCGCCCCCGGGCCGACCGCAACCCCCGCTGGCCCCCTGGGCTTGCCGACAGGTCAAGCGCCTGTGCGCGCAGCGCACCCCGTCGATGTCGATGAGTGGGTGGCGTCGCTTGCCGCTCGCCTGCAGCCGGCCAGCATCCGCTGGATAACAGGCACCACACGTGAACGCCACGAGCTGATGCAGCACCTTGTCACAACGGGCACTATCGAGCAGCTCAACCCCGACTTGCGGCCCTACTCTTTTCTCGCCCGGTCAGCTGAAAGCGATGTGGCTCGACTCGAAAGCCGCACATTCATCTGCACCGAGAGTGAAGCCGACGCCGGCCCGACAAACAACTGGCGGGCGCCCGCACCCATGCGAGCAGAACTCGACGGCGTTTTTCGGGGGGCAATGCGCGGCCGCACCATGTACGTCGTGCCCTTCGCGCTGGGCCCGCTCGACTCACCCATGGTTCGCTACGGCGTGCAGGTGACTGACTCGCCCTACGTAGTGGTGAGTATCGGCACGATGACGCGCATGGGAGACGAGGCGCTCAGCGCGATCGCCAGCGGTGCATCGTGGGCGCCCGCCGTGCACAGCGTCGGGGCACCACTCGTGCCCGGTCAGAAAGACGTGGCATGGCCGTGCAACGATACGAAATACATCGTGCAATTTCCGGCTACCCGAGAGATGTGGTCGTACGGCTCGGCCTACGGCGGTAACGCAATCCTGGCAAAAAAAGCGTACGCGCTGCGGACGGCATCCGTGATCGCACGCGACGAGGGTTGGCTTGCCGAGCACATGTTGATCATCAAAGTCACGCCCCCCTCTGGCCGGGTCTACCATCTCGCCGCAGCCTTTCCGAGTGCGTGTGGCAAGACCAACATGGCGATGATGACGCCCAGCCTGCCCGGCTGGAAAGTGGAAACGATCGGAGATGACATCGCCTGGTTGTGGATCAGCTCCGATGGCCGCCTGCGCGCGGTCAACCCCGAAGCCGGATTCTTTGGCGTGGCTCCTGGCACGGGGCCGCGAACAAATCCCACCGCCGTCAAAATGCTGTGGGGCAACGCACTCTTCACCAACGTGGCGCGCACCGATGACGGCGACGTGTGGTGGGAAGGGCTCACCGATGAGGCCCCGGCGCGCCTCACCGACTGGCGCGGCCAGCCCTGGACCCCCGAGTCAGGGCGGCCCGCCGCGCACCCCAACTCACGGTTTACCGTGTCAACTCAGCAGTGCCCCTCAATGGCAAGCACCTGGGATGACCCGGAGGGCGTCGTGCTAGACGCCATCATCTTCGGCGGCCGCCGAACCAGCAACGTGCCCTTGGTGGTAGAGGCGCGCGACTGGGATCACGGTGTCTTTATGGGCGCCACGATCGCCTCAGAGCAGACGGCGGCCGCCGAAGGCACCGTCGGCGAACTGCGCCGCGATCCGTTCGCCATGCTGCCTTTTCTCGGCTACAACATGGCCGACTACTTCGCTCACTGGCTCGACTTCGGGCGACGTCTACGTCGCTCGGCTCGCGTGCCACGCGTCTTTCAGGTCAACTGGTTTCGCCAAGACGCTGATGGCTCGTTTCTCTGGCCCGGCTTCGGTGAAAACGTTCGCGTTCTCGAATGGATGATCGGTCGACTCGACGGCGCACACAGTGCAGTCGACTCTCCGCTGGGTTCGCTTCCGAGCCCCGGAGCGCTCAACGTAGACGGGCTCGAGGTGGCTGACACCGCACTGGCTGAACTGTTTCGTCTCGACCCCGCAGCGTTAGCCGCAGAAGCCGACGACATTGAGAGTTTCTTCGCCTCGTTCGGCGACCGATTGCCGCCAGAGCTCACTCGTCAGCTCGAATTTCTGCGCCGCCGGATTGCCGCTGGATAGGATCGGGCTGGTTGCTGCGTCACCCGCCCCAAGATCGCTGCCGCCGCATCCATGCCCCCGTCAGAAAGGCACCATCGATGTCAAAGCAGTCTGTCTTCGGCCGCATCGCCCAGCTGGCGAAAGCCAATATCAACGCTCTCATCGACTCGGCCGAGGATCCCGAAAAGATGCTCGATCAGCTCGTGCGCGATTTCAGCGCCAGCATCCATGACGCAGAAGCCGCTATTGCGCAAACTATCGGCAACCTGCGTTTGCTCGAACAGGACCACGCTGAAGATGTTGCGCTCGCCCAAGACTGGGGCCGCAAAGCTATCGCAGCGAGCGCGAAAGCTGACCAACTGCGCTCGACCGGCAACACTGTTGACGCTGACAAGTTCGACAATTTGGCCAAGGTGGCACTGGGCAAGCAGCTCTCAGCAGAGGCTGAGGCACGCGCGGTGGAACCGACCATTGCCAACCAGACTCAGACTGTTGACCAGCTCAAGCGCGGCCTTGAGGCCATGAAGGGCAAGCTCGATGAGCTGCGATCGCGGCGTGACCAGCTTGTTGCTCGGGCAAAAATTGCGCAGGCACAAAATCAGGTGATCGACGCCGTGAAGAGCATCGACGTCATGGATTCGTCGAGCGAACTCGGGCGGTTTGAAGAAAAGATTCGCCGCGAAGAGGCCAAGGTCATGGGGCGTCAAGAGTTGGCGGCGTCAACACTCGACGCCCAGTTTGAGGCGTTGGAAGACGTCGGCGTGCAAACCGAAATCGAGGCTCGTCTTGCCGCGCTGAAATTGGGCAGCTCACCCCAGGCCATCGTCCAGTAATCGGTAGAGAGAGCTGAGGGCACAGTCGACGGGCTGTCTCACGTGACCCACATTTCGGGTGCTTCTGTGCGCTGGGTGGGCGTCGACGCAGCGCGCGGTTTGGCCGTTCTTGGCATGATGGCCGCCCACACCTGGCCGCGCGACGCTGGCCAGAGTGAACTGCTGGTCGATGGGCGCCCGTCAGTACTTTTCGCCGTCGTCGCCGGCGTTTCGATCGGCTTAGTCGCCGGCGGGTCGGCCGAGGGGCACCGCAGGAAGATCGCGAGGAGTCGTCTGGCGGTGCGCGCCGGCGTCTTAGCGGCGCTGGGCGTACTGCTCTGGATGCTGCCCAGCGGCATCGCGGTAATTCTCGACTACTACGGCGTCATGTTCGTGTTGCTCGCACCTCTCCTGTTCGCTCCAACGTGGCTGCTCGCCGCCCTCGCGGCCGCACTGCTGTCGGTGGCGCCGCTGGTGCGCGATCGGGTGGTCGAGCTGACCGGCGCCGTGCCCACTGGGCCGCTGGACGGGGCGCCGAACGGCGCAGAGATTGCGCGTGATTACCTACTCACCGGCTACTACCCAGCACTGCTCTGGCTGCCGCTACTGCTCGTCGGAATGTGGTGTGCGCGGCTCGGCCTTGCCTCCACCCGCGTGCGGGTGCTTTTGGTGGGGGCGGGGTCGGTGGCGAGCGTGGCAGGGTACGGCGCGGGAGTGGTGCTGCCGCGTGTCGACACGACGGCGCACAGTGGATCTGCCGCAGAGTTGCTGGGTGCTGGGGGGCTCGCTGTCGCGATCGTGGGCGTCGCTCTATTGACCCTCGACAGCCCGTTCCCGCAAGTTCGGCGGGTGGCGCGCTGGTGTGCCGCACCACTCAGCGCCCTGGGCCGAGTGGCTTTGACCGTGTACGTTGCGCACGTCATCATCATCGCGGCACTCTCACCGCTCGGCCCCGCCGGCGCGTTCGATGCAGCCGTGGGTGTGCCACTACTGGCGGCACTCACCCTCGGCGGAATAGCGCTCGGGATGATCTGCCAGGCGCGAGGGCGCCGCGCGCCATTGGAATGGCTCCTGTCAGCGGCGGCAGACGCCGCGTCTCAGCCTGACCCGACCAGCAGAGTGCGAGACTGAGCCCATGACCAGTACATTTCTCGTTGTTCCGCAGTGGCAGGGCTCCGGATCATCGCGCGCCATGCGACTCATCGACGGCGCTACCGCGATACGCCACGACCTGCCCTCGAGCGCAACCCACGTGATCGATGTTCCCCTGGAAGCGGGCGACAGTGAAGGCACCGGGGTTCTGCGCTACAGCTCAATTCGTCTGGTGCGGGAGCGACTCGAAGCGGCGCTCGCCGAACGTGACTCCCCCACCATCGTGATCGGCGGCGACTGCGGCGTCGAATACGCCGGCATCGAGCATGCTGCCCGCGCGGGTCGCGTAGTGCTGCTGTGGGCTGACGCGCACGCTGACCTCAACACTGTTGACTCGTCGCCCAGCAAGGCGTTTCACGGCATGGTGTTGCGCTCACTCATCGACGCTGGAGTGGTCGACTCCGCCGACGTGTTACTGCTGGGCGTGCGCGACCTCGACGAGGCCGAGTCGACCTTCGTCGAGAGTGCGGGCATCACCCACGTGAGCGCCGCCGAGGTGGGTGCACGAGTGAACGAAAGGGTCGCCGCCGCGCGAGCCGACGAGATCGAGCCAGTTTTGTACATTCACGTCGACCTCGACGTTCTCGACCCGGGCGTTTTCGACAGCGTGGGCTTCGCTGTACCGTTCGGGCTCGGACTGACCGAGCTCACGGATGCGATTGCCGCAGCCCGTGATGCGCTACCGCTCGTCGGCGCCGGGCTCACCGAGTTTGCGCCCGCATCAGCGAGCCAGCTCAACGCCGGTACGGATGCCGATGACTCTCTCGAGATCAACGAAACCGAGGTGGCCAGTGACGACCTCACCGTGATTTTGCGCATCCTCGCAGCACTGAGTCGCTGAGTCGCTGAGTCGCTGAGTCGCTGGGGTGCTTCCGCGCCCCCGCGCCATCTTGCCGCCGTCCAATCCTCTAGCCCATCTCGACCCAGCCCTCTAGCCCATCGACGGAGGTTACTGGGCCGATTACGCTGGCGTTATGGCTAATCCGATCGCGTCAGAGCACTCCAGTCATCGAGTCAGCGTCGAGCGCGACGGGCACGTACTGCTAATCGGTCTCAATCGACCTGAGAAGCGAAATGCTGCTGACGTGGCCATGCTCGAACAGCTTGCACTGGCCTACGGCGAACTCGACCGTGACCCTGAACTGCGAGTGGGAGTTGTGTTTGCACACGGCGACCATTTCACTGGCGGACTCGACCTTGCTGACGTTATGCCCCGGCTGGGGCCACAGGGCCTGGCGATGGTGCCTGAGGGTGGCATTCACCCGTGGGGCATGGACGGCTCACGGGTGCGCAAACCGGTCGTCTTAGCCGTGCAGGGCACCTGCCTGACCCTCGGGGTTGAGCTAGTGCTGGCCAGCGACATGGTGGTTGCTGCCAGCGACACGGTGTTTGCCCAGCTCGAAGTATCGCGCGCCATTGTGGCTTTCGGGGGCGCCACCACCCGCTTTGCTGCGGCGGCGGGCTGGGGCAACGCCATGCGCTGGATCCTCACTGGCGACCGCTTTGACGCCGGCGAGGCGCACCGCATGGGTCTTGTGCAGGAGGTTGTCGCACCCGGTGAGCAGCTGGGGCGCGCACTCGAGTGGGCCCGCCGCATTGCGGCGCAGGCACCTCTCGCCGTGCAAGCCACCCTTCAGAACGCGCGTCTCGCCGTGCGCGAGGGCGAATCAGCGGCCGAAACGGCACTGCCCGGCGAACTCGTTCGCCTGGCTCAGACCGACGACGCCCGCATCGGCATGCAGGCTTTTCTCACCCGCACTGACCCGCACTTCATCGGAAGGTAAACCATGAACTCCTCAGAACGCACCGCAGAAACCGCCACCGAGCACGGCTCTGACACCTACGACGTTGTCGTCATCGGTGCGGGCGCAGTCGGAGAGAATGTCGCTGGCCAGGCGGTACAGGGCGGCCTCACCGTACTTATTGTGGAGGCTGAATTGGTCGGAGGCGAGTGCTCGTACTGGGCCTGCATGCCGTCGAAAGCCCTGCTGCGAGCGGGGGCCGTTCTACAGGCCGCCCGCGCTGTCAGCGGTGCACGCGAGGCCATAACGGGCCAACTTGACGTCGCCGCAGTTCTGGCGCACCGCGACGAGGTTGCCAGCCACTACAACGACTCGGGCCAAGTGAGCTGGCTTGCCAGTGCGGGCATTGAGTTGGCCCGCGGGCATGCCCGCTTAGACGGCGAACGCCGGATCGTGATTACTGCGGCCGATGGTTCTACTCGCCTCGTCAACGCAGTGCACGCGGTCGCTGTGTGCACCGGCAGCAGTGCTGCGATTCCACCGATTCCCGGACTGGTCGAAGCAGCGCCCTGGACCTCACGCGAAATCACCAGCACGGAGACAGTGCCCACACGGTTGGCAATCATCGGCGGAGGCGTCGTCGGCTGCGAGATGGCGACAGCCTTTGTCGCCCTCGGAAGCCTGGTCACTCTGATGAGTCGCAGCGCGCTGCTGAGCGGTGATGAACCGTTCGCGGGCGACGCTGTCGCCAAGCGACTGCGCGCAGGCGGCGCCCAGGTGCTTCTCGACGAGTCTCCTGAGCGGGTGGAGCGGCGTGACGACGGCACAGTGGCGATCACCCTGAGTGATGGCCGCGTGATCGAGGCCGACGAAGTGGTGGTGGCAACGGGGCGAACCGCGGGCACTACCGACCTCGGGCTCGAGACCGTGGGCATCGAGCCGGGCGGGTGGCTGCACGTCGATGACACCCTGCGCGTGCAGGGCAGAAATTGGCTATATGGCGTGGGCGACGTCAATGGCCGTGCGCTCTTGACCCATCAGGGTAAGTATCAGGCGCGAGCTGCGGGTGACGTGATCGTGGCACGTGCGCACGGAGCGTCCGTCGACGATGGCGCGTGGGGCTCACATGCTGCTACGGCTGACCACAGCGCCGTGCCACAGGTCATCTTCACGGCGCCTGAGGTGGCCAAGGTCGGCATGACTGCCGCCGAGGCTGAAGAGAGCGGTCTGCGAATAAAGGTCATCGATTTCGAGCTTGGTGGGCTGGGAGCCGCAAGCGTGCACGCCGAAGAGTACAGCGGCACCGCGCGCATGATCGTCGATGACGATCGCCGGGTAGTCATCGGATTCACCGTCGTGGGCGACGACGTCGCCGAGCTTCTACACGCCGCCACTATTGCCATTGTGGGCGAGGTACCGATCGACCGGCTGTGGCACGCGGTTCCGTCGTACCCGACACTCAGCGAGGTGTGGCTGCGCTTGCTTGAAGGGTACGGGCGACCCTCGACCGCATAGTTCCTCTGAAGTCGGGTGCTAGGTCTACCACTGAGGCGGGTGGATGCGCTGCGGCTGGCGCTGGCGCTCCCACTGCGCGCCGAGCGCGAGCAGGGTTGCCTCGCCACCTGGCCTGCCTATCAATTGCACGCCCATGGGCAGCCCCGGCTCGGCCAAATCAGCCGGCGTGAGACCCACCGGCAGAGTCAGCGCGGGCAAGCCGGCAACGTTGACGAGGCTCGTCCAGGGTGTGTACTGCACCTGCTGTTCAAAGTTGCGCTCCGCATCCATCGCGTCATACCAGCCGAGCGGGCGCGGAGTCATCGCCAGCGCGGGCGTCAGCACCGCATCGACACTGGAGAGTTGGCGAATTACGAAGCGCTCAAAGGTGGTCAGCCAGGCGAGTGCCTCGGCCAACGCTTCGGCGGTGAGGGCGCGACCGTGGCCGACTAACCAGGCAGTGAGAGGCTCTAACACTGCCAACTCCCTTGGCGTGCGTGCGGGCACGCTCGCCGCACCGGCCATCCAGACCGTTCGAAAGTGGCGCCCGTAGTCAGGCTCAGTGTCAAGGCTGACCTCGTCGATCCCGTGGCCGAGTGCCGCGAAGGCGGCCACCGCCTCATCGAGGGCCCAGCGCGCGTGTTCATCGAGTCGAATGTCAGTGAAGGTATCCCACGGCGAGGTGGTCATAACGCCCAGCTGGTATCGGCCTTCGCCCCGAATGGCGGCACCCAAAAATGCTCCGTCGTGCGGATGCTGTGCCCCCGAGGCCAGTGCCAGCTCGACCGGAGCCCGAGTGGCGAAATTCCAGGGCGCGGCCGAAACAAACGCGTCAAGGACCAAAGCCGCGTCGGCGACCGTGCGAGCGATCGGGCCCGTGACGACGAGCCCGGCAAGAGATTCCAGACCGCTGCCGGCCACAACGCGCCCGCGCGAGGGTTTCAGGCCCACGAGCCCGCAGGCGGCGGCAGGAATGCGGATGCTGCCACCCCCGTCACTGCCCAGCGCGACGGGAATGAGCCCAGCGGCGACCGCAGCAGCCGCGCCACCGCTGGAACCCCCAGCCCCCCGCGCGAGATCGTACGGGTTTCGCGCCGGTGCCGACACCAGGCTTTCGGTGTAGGCGGAGAGCCCAAACTCTGGCGCGGCCGTAGCGCCCAAACTGATGGCTCCGGCGGCGTCGAGATGGTCGACAGTTTCATCGCTGACGGTCGGCACCCGGGTTGCGTGCAACCGCGAGCCCGAGGTGGTGCGCTGACCGGCTCGGGCCACCAACTCTTTGTCACCGGTGGGAATGCCCCACAGCGGCGCTGACCGTGCAACGAGCTCCTCGAGCGCGTCAGCACGGGCCAGCGCGCGTTCGGCGTCAACGACGGTGAACGCACCCACAGCGGGGTTGTGCCGATCGATGCGATCGACGTAGTGCTCGACCAGTTCGCGCGGGCTCAGCCGACGGCTGTGCAGTGCGTCCCACTGCTCGAGGGCACTCAGATGATGAAGTTCGAACACCACGCAAGCCTAGGGTTTCACCCGCGAAAGCCCCGCGTGTATCGCTTACACAACGAAGAGGGCGAAACGCCGCCCGCGGGGTGCCAGCGGCCTGATTGCTTGCCCTCTCACTGCTAGATTTTCGCGCGAGGACGCTCCACGTTGCCATGCCTGCCGCCCGCACGATCCACCGCCGCTCCCGGCCCTGACACAGAGGACCATCATGATCGCGCAGCGCCTACTCATTGGCACCGTCGCCCTCGCACTGATCGGCGGGCTCACGGCGTGTGCCCCCGAGGCTGAGCCCGACGCCGTCGAGATCACGCCCGAGCCGACCCCGACCGAGGTTGAGACGGCCGAGCCTGAACCCGCACTGATGTTCACCATGCCGACAGACTGCACGTCAGTCTTACCCTCGTCTCGGGTTGACGCTCTGGCCACCAAAAATATTCTGCTGCTGGGCGGGCCCGGCAGCGTGTACGGCAATGAATACTTCTTCGAACCGACGCCTGAGCAGCGCGCCGGTGGTATCAGCTGCGTTTTCGCTGAAGACGGCGTCGACCTCACGTCGCTGCTGATCAGTGTGGTGCCGGTCTCGACCGCGAACCGCGCCACCATCATCAATGGCCTGACCGCACAGGGTCTCAACGAGGCCACTACCGACACCGGTGAGCTCACCTATAGCCAGCAGGGTGACGATGGCTTGGCCCCGGCAATTTACAACGTTGTCACGCAGCAGAGCTGGGTGGCCGTGATCAGCGCGGTGGGCGGAGAAACATTCTTCGACGAGGCCGTCACCCTTGCGGGCGAAGTCACCACGCAGACCTACCGGTAGCGGGCAGCGCTAGCATCAACACTCAAGCGCCAACGCGTCAGCGCGCTCGACCCAAAGACTTCTGCATCATGACCACGCCCAACCAGCGGTCGAATTTGAAGCCGACACGGCCCATCGCCCCTGTCGTGACGAAACCGAACTTTTCGTGCACAGCGATAGACGCTTCGGCTCCGCGGTCAGCAATCACGGCAATAACTTCTTTCACACCGGCAGCGTGTGAGCGCTCAAGCAACTCGCCCAGCAGAGCCGCTCCGAGCCCTTTTCCGGTGGATGCCGGACCCAAGTAGATCGAATTCTCGACCGTAAAACGGTACGCAGCCTTGTCTTTCCAGGGGTAAACGTAGGCGAAGCCGAGCACAACACCGGCCGGTGATTGGGCGACAAGAAACGGAAACCCGAGAGCACGCACTCGCGCAAACTTCGAGCGCACGACAGAGAGGGTCCACGCTTTTTCATCGAAGGTCACGGTCGAGTTCGCCACGTAATGGTTGTAGATGGCGCGAATGTCGGGCACATCAGCCTCGGTAGCCTCCCGCAGCGTGAATGCGAAGGCAGCTTCAGGCTCGGCCTGCCGGCGCAGATGCGCGGGCAGCTGCCGACGACGCTCGTATTCTTCTTCGAGCATGACCGCCATCCCTCAATAATTACTGTGACCGGCGCGGCCACTGCGTGCGCCGTGCCCGCGCCCAGTCTACGGCGGCCGGGCTCGCGGAGCCGGGGTGAACGTGCGGGGTACGCGGCGGAGACTGCGGGCGTCGTGTACCGCACCGCCGCCGGTTTAGGCGGTGAGCTGCCAGTCGATCGGCTCGGCGCCCTGCTGCTGCAGCAGGGCGTTGACGCGGCTAAAGGGGCGAGACCCCACGAAGCCGCGGTGCGCTGACAGCGGGCTCGGATGCACGCTAGTGATCAGCGGAACGCCTTCGAGTAGCGGCGCCACGGCACCAGCGTCTCGACCCCACAGCACGGCCACGAGCGGGCCCCCGCGCGCGGCGAGAGCCCGGATCGCACACTCTGTCACCTGTTCCCACCCTCGACCGCGATGTGAGCCCGATTCTCCGGGCCGCACGGTGAGAACTCTGTTGAGCAGCAACACGCCCTGGTCGGCCCACTGGCTGAGATCGCCGTGGCCGGAGGGCGTGAATGCGAGGTCGTCGTGTAACTCGCGAAAGATCGTTGCGAGACTGCGCGGTAGCGGATGTACCGCCCGGTCGACGGCGAAGCTGAACCCCACGGCGTGCCCCGCAGTGGGGTACGGGTCTTGGCCCAGAATGAGCACGCGCACAGCAGATAAAGGCTTTTCAAAAGCCCGCAACACCAGGTGCTCAGCCGGCAGAAACCGCTCACCCGTCGCCGCATCAGCCCGCAGCTCAGCCATCAGTGCGAGAAGGCGATCAGTGACTGGGGCGAGTGCGTCAGCCCAGTCAGGGTCAATACGGTCAAAAATCGAGGCGGGCACAGTCACCCCTCGCGCACGACCAACGGCTGTCGAATCAATTTGTGCTGCGCCGCCTGTGCCACCGGTCGCACGGTGAGCTCATCGAGGTTCACGTGGGCGGGCGCCTCAAGTGCGTAGACCACTAACGCGGCAATGTCATCAGCCGTCAACGGATGCTCGACACCGTCATACAGCGAGTCGACCTTGTCAGCGTCACCGCCAAAACGGTTGAGGGCAAACTCGTCAGTGCGCACCATGCCCGGGGCCACCTGCATCACGCGCAACGGCTCACCAGCCAACTCCAGGCGTAGCGCGTGCATCATGCCGCGCAAAGCGAACTTAGCGGCGTTGTAGCCGCCCCCGTTTTCGTACGCGACCTGGCCTGCCGTCGACGTGATGGCCAAAATGTCGCCCACGCCCCGCTCGCGTGCGCCGGCGCGAAGTGCTGGCAACAGCGCGCTGATGACCCGCTGCGCCGTGAGCACGTTGATGTCGAACATGCGCATCCAGTCGCGGGCCGTGGCCGCCTCGACGGTGTCGGCCCCCACGGCCCCACCGGCGACAGCGACCATGGCGTGGATCGGGCCAGAGCCGGCGATGTAGTGGCGCAGAGAATCGACGTCAGCATCAGAGGTGAGGTCAGCCACCACCACCTCACACCCCGTTTCGGCGGCGAGCGCCGCCAGCCGATCGGCTCGACGCGCCACGGCCACCACCCGCCAACCGTGCGCGCACAAAAGCCGGGCGGTAGCAGCGCCGATACCCGAACTGGCACCCGTCACCACTGCAGTCAAGGTCGTCATGGCATTACGCTACCCGGCGGCGATGCGGGCTACCCTGCGTGAACGGGAGAACAGCCGTCAGCTGGTCTGCGTGTGCCTCCGGCACTATCGACTCCACACAGTTTCGTGTTGTATCCCCTGCGCGAATTCTGCCTGATCGGGGGCGAAGATCGGTCGCAGTGGCCCTGGCTGGTCGGCCTCATCGCGATGTCAGTGCTCGTGACCATCGGGCTTGCGAGCCCGCTCGTTCGTCGACTTTTGATGCCACTGGGCGACCGTGGAGGCTCAGATCAGGGCGAGCGGGTTACGGCGTGTGTCGCGCCATGTTGCCGCAGTGCGCTGTTGTGCGTACCGTCAATACACGCCCATTTACCGCGGTCCCGTACGCGAATCGAAGATCTTAGGAGAACCCCCGTGACTGACAGCTGGAAGTTCGAAACCCTGCAAATTCACGCTGGTGCCCAGTCTGATCCGACCACCAATGCCCGGGCGACCCCCGTATACCGCACCACGGCGTACACGTTCAACGATGCCGAGCATGCAAAAAACCTTTTTGCTCTGGCGGAATTCGGCAACATTTACACCCGTATTCAGAATCCCACTCAAGACGTTGTCGAGAAGCGCGTTGCCGCTCTCGAGGGCGGTACAGCCGCCCTGCTGCTCGCGTCAGGGCAAGCCGCAACCACCTACGCGATTCTCAACATCGCCCAGTCGGGCGATCACATTGTGTCGTCGTCATCGGTGTACGGGGGCACCTACAACCTGTTCACCTACACGCTGGCGAAGCTGGGTATTGAGGTCACCTTCGTCACCGATCAAGATGACGCCGCAGAGTGGCAGGCTGCGATACGCCCGAACACCAAACTTCTCTTCGGCGAAACCGTGGGCAATCCTAAAGCGAACATTCTCGACATTTCACTCATCGCGGAGGTGGCTCATGAGGCGGGCGTGCCCCTCATTGTCGACAACACGATCGCCACGCCCTTTCTCATTCGCCCGCTCGATCACGGGGCCGACATCGTGGTGCATTCGGCGACAAAGTTTCTCGGCGGTCACGGAACCGTGCTGGGCGGCGTCATCGTCGACGGCGGAAAATTTGCCTGGTCGAAGAATGCCGAGAAGTTTCCTGGCCTCACCGAACCCGACCCCTCGTACCACGGTGCAAGCTACACCGCCGTGCTCGGTGACGGCATCGCCTACATCATCAAGGCGCGCGTGCAGCTGTTGCGTGACCTGGGTGCAGCGATCTCGCCCGATAACGCGTGGCAGCTTATTCAGGGCATCGAAACGTTGAGCTTGCGAATCGAACGGCACGTTCAAAACGCCGAGGCCGTCGCTCAATGGCTCGAAAATCACCCCGATGTTGCGAGCGTCAGCTACTCAGGTTTGCCTTCCAGCCCCTGGTTCGCGGCGGGCCAAAGGTACGCGCCGAAGGGCGTTGGCGCCGTGCTCTCCTTCGAGCTGAAAGGCGGAGTCGACGCGGGGCGAGCGCTGGTCGACTCAGTTCAACTCTTCAGCCACGTTGCCAACATTGGTGACGTGCGCAGTCTGATCATCCACCCGGCGTCAACCACTCACTCGCAGCTCACACCTGAGCAACAGCTCAGTGGCGGAGTGACACCCGGGCTCGTGCGGCTGTCGGTGGGGCTGGAGAACATCGATGACATCGTCGCTGATCTCGAAGAAGGCTTCACCGCGGCGAGAGCGGTTGTCTCGGCCAACGCAGCAGCCTAGGCCGCCGCGCCAACTGCCGCCGTCCAACCCCCTGCGGCCTCAGCGCTAGGCCCCGCGCTGGGCCCCCGCGATCGTGCGGCGAGGGCGCACGATCGCGCCGGCTACGAGAGAATGACACCAGTATGGATTGGCAAACAAGCGAAGACACGGTGCCCTCGGCGTTTATCACCGAGGCCAATCGTCGTTCGATGCTGGGCACACCGCCCACGACGGGTGCGTGGCGCGTGGGCGATGCGCCAGGTGAACGCCAATTTTCTTCGATAGGCACCCTGGCCCTCGAGTCGGGCGCCGAACTGCCCGATGTTCGCCTGGCCTACGAAACGTGGGGCGTTCTCAACGCTGCATGCGACAACGCGATTCTGATCGAGCACGCTCTCACCGGCGACAGCCACGTGTCGGGTCGCCCCGGGCCAGGTCATGCGACGGCTGGTTGGTGGGGCGCGATTGTCGGGCCCGGGCAGGCGATCGACACCGATCGTTGGTTTGTCATTGCCCCCAACATGCTCGGAGGTTGCCAGGGCTCGACGGGCCCCTCGACATTCGCCCCGAATGGCACTGAATGGGGGTCTCGCTTTCCGTACCTAACCGTTCGCGATCAGGTGGCGGCACAGGTTGCTCTCGCCAGTGTGCTCGGCATCGAACGCTTTGCGGCAGTCATTGGCGGGTCGATGGGCGGCATGCACGCGCTGGAATGGGCAGTCGCGCATCCAGAACGAGTGGCACGCCTCGCAGTGCTCGCCGCGACCGCCCGCTCCAGCGCCGACCAGATTGCGCTCAACTCTGTGCAGATCGAGGCGATTCGCGTTGACCCGCTGTTTCGAGACGGCGACTACTACGACGAGCCTGAAGGCCCCTCTCGCGGTCTCGCGCTGGCTCGCCGCATGGCGCTGCTCAACTATCGTTCACCGAGCGAACTGAACGAGCGTTTTGACCGGTCGTGGCAGGGCGCTCGCGATCCGCTCGGGCGCGGTGGTCGATTCGCGGTCGAAAGCTATCTCGATTTTCACGGCAATAAGTTCACACGACGATTCGATGCCAACAGTTACATCACCCTCGTCGAGGCCATGAATTCGCACGACATCGCCCGGGGTCGAGGCTCACTCACCGAGGCACTCAGCAGTGTGACCGCGCGCACGCTGGTGGTGGGCATCGATAGCGATCGGCTTTTTCCACTTGAGCAGCAACACGAACTGGCAGCCCATCTGCCGTCGAGCATTCACGGGCGCGACGCACTCGTGATCTCCTCCCCCTTCGGGCACGACGCTTTCTTGATCGAAGACACCCTCGTGGGGCCTCCGCTTGCCGAGCTGCTTGCTCACTAACTGCTGACGCCGCGGTGCGCGTGCGGGTGCGGCCGCGAACGACAGGTGATCGCCGGGTGGCAGACTGAGGCTCCATGAGCCCCCTCGAGCACGAACGCTCTCGCCTCCTGCGGGTGACGGTGTGTTTTCTCGGCTGGGTCGGCATCGCACTATCCGCGATCTCACTGCCGGCAGTGGTGGCCTCTGAGCTGGTGCCCGCGCTGCTGATCGTGCTCGCGGGTCAAGCCGCCGCCCTGATCATGGTGGGTCGTAGCAACCGTCTGCGCTGGGTGGCGCTGACGATCGTACTGGGATGCGCCGTGCTCGCACTCGCACAACTTCCCTTGGGCGCATCACCGGCGCCCGGGCTCGCCGTCGCGCTCACCCCTCTGAGCGCTGCGGGAATCGGCGCCCTCGGCCTGGTGCTCAGCGAACGGCGCGCGCACCGGGTTGTTGCGGCGTTGGGTGCGGGAGTCAGCTGCGCTCTCATAGCCGCTGCGAGCGCGTCGGGTGCCATTGAGCTTCTGCCCGTCGCGGTGACGCTGGCCGGCTGGGTACTGGCCATCATCGTCGGAGGCAGCGTGTGCAGTGCCGTGCGCAGCGCCGTGCGCAGCGCCGCTGACCAGAGCCGGAACGCCAGTCACGCGAAAAATTTCAGTGCAGAAGTTGCCGCCGACGACTCTGACGCCCAGCAACGCCGCCGCGCTCGACTTTTGCACGACACGGTGTTAGCCACACTCACCCTGCTGGCGCACGCCGGCGTAGGCGTAAACGCTGACGCCCTGCGTCAACAAGCCGGTGAAGACGCTCGCTTGCTTCGCCAGCTACGACTCGGCTCAGCCCCGATGCCCCAGTTCTCGGGGGCAACGGGGCTGGCCGCGGTCGGCGAAACATCGCTGGGCACCACCCTTGAATCGGTCAAGCAACGATTTCTGCGCATGGGCTTAGCTGTGCGGTGGCATGGCAGTGGGCACGTTTTATTGCCCAGCACAGTGCTCGACGCTTTTCTTCTCGCGCTCACAGAATGTCTCGAAAATGTGCGGCGCCACGCCCAGGTTGATGTGGCGGATGTGACAATTTCACAGACTGATACCGCGGTGCGTGCAGTCGTGACCGACGCGGGTGTCGGGTTTGAAACAGCCGCCATCGCTGCCGAGCGACTGGGATTGAGTGAGTCTGTGGTGGCACGCCTGGGTGAAATCGGCGGCCATGCGCGGGTGTTTTCTACCCCGGGCGCTGGCACGACCGTGATGCTGGAGGTGCCACGGTGAGCAGGTTGCGATCAGGTTTCACTCTCGCCGTAGCGGTGTACGCGCTAATCGGGTTCTTGCCGTCGCTGACGATCGGCAACAACAACCCCACGCCCTGGCCGTCGCTGGCCGCGTGGGGATTATGGAGCGTTGCGTTTGTGGCCCTCATGGTGCCGAGGGTGACAGGCACGGGCCACCTCTCGCGCGGGTCGTTCATCGCAGTGTGCGCGGCCCTTGCGACAGTGGTGGGCCTCGACCTCTGGGCCGTTGCCGAGCGCGGCGACGGGCCGCTCGATGCGACTGCGGCGCTCAGCGCGGCCGCGCTCCTGCTCGTCATCGCCACGCTGCGGCCCGCGCGATGCGTGGTTATGGCAACCTTCTTGCTCGGTGGAGCTTTCAGTGTTGCGATCGTCGCCACCCCTGAAAGTGCTGTGCTCACTGCGCAGGGCATCCTCGAGCTGCTGGTGACCCTCACTCTCGTGATCGCGCCCGGTCTGATCGGGGTCTGGCTTGTCTCGGGTGTCGCCCGAATAGTGCAGCGCGAGGGTGACCGCGCGCTGGCACTCTCGACCGCCGCGGAGTCAGCACCATCCTCGGACGCAATTCTTGCGCGCCTCGATCGTGATGCAGAAAAGCTTTTAGATGCTGTAGCCCATGGCGCCACGCCGTTGCCGCTGTCATCGGCTGTCGCTGCTGAGGCCTCGTCGCTCGCGACCGAGCTTCGACACCATTTGCTGGCGGCCCGCTCCGGCACGATAACCTGAATCTCAATCGGGGTTTGTACCCGGAATAGGAGAACGGCCGTGGCAACAACCCCACCGATTCGCATCGCCATTGTTGACGACCACCGCATGCTGCTCGGGGCCCTCACCGAGTGGATACGGCAGGCTGCCAACGACATTCACATGGTGGCCGCAGTGCCCACCTGGGCGGAGCTACTGTCGCACCCAGCGTCGCCTGTCGACGTGGTTCTGCTCGACCTCGACCTGAAAGACAACCTCCCGCTCTCACTCAAAATTCACACCCTCACCACGATGGGAGTTCGCGTGGTGCTCATGAGCACGTACGGCGAACCGCACGTCGTGCGCGCAGCTTTGCACGACGGGGCACTCGGGTACATCGTGAAAAGTGAAGATGCCAGCATGATCGTCGACGCCATTCGCGCGGCACACGCGGGAGAATCCTTCATCTCAGCAGAACTCGATGGCGCACTGGCCGCGGCGCTCACCACGGGGTCACCACGACTGAGCGCGCAAGAGCGCCGGGTCATGGCCCTCTACGGCGCTGGCGAACCAGTGAAAGCCGTAGCAAATCAGCTCGGCATCTCTGAAGAAACCGCAAAAAGTTATCTCAAACGTATCCGAGACAAATATCGCGCCGCCGGCCTCGACGTGGGAACCAAAGTCGGGTTGCGCAAGCAGGCCATCGCTGACGGAATTCTTATTGACTGGCCCCGCGCAGAGCCGCAGCACTCCGCCGCTCAAGGGTGACGCTGACCACGGCAAGCAGCACGCCCCCGAGGGCGAGCAGTAATCCGACCCAGGCCGGGGTGAGGTAACCCCAACCGGCGGCCACAACGAGTCCGCCCAAAAATGCGCCCAAAGCATTGCCCACATTCAGCGCCGCGTGGTTGAGTGCCGCCGCCAATGTTTGTGACTTGCCAGCGACATCCATCAACCGGGTTTGAATCACCGGCGACAAGATTGACGCGGTGAAACCGACCAAAAACGTGCCTACAACGAGCCCCACCACGGTGTTGCCCGTTAGCCCCACCAGGATCAGCGCTCCGATCAGGCCGGCGAAGCCCAAAAACATGGCGCGAGAAGTGCCCGCGTCAGCGAGCCTGCCGCCGAGCAGATTACCGAGTGTGAGGCCCACTCCGGTGCTGGCCAGAATCCACGGCACGGCGCCACCTGGTAACCCCGCCGACTGCGTGGTCATGGGCGCGATGTAGCTATAAACGGCGAAAAAGCCGCCGAATCCGATCGCACCCACCGAGACGGCGATCCAGACTTGCGGGCGGCGAAAAGCCGCCAACTCGCCCCGCACGGTCGAGCGGGGGTCACCGGGCTGCCACGGTACGAGAAAGAGAACGGCGATGAACGTTGCCGCGAACAGGGCAGCCACCACCAGGTAGGCAACGCGCCAGCCAGCGGCCTGGCCGATCGCCGTAATGATCGGCACCCCAATAACGGTGGCCACGGTGAGACCGCTGAGCACGAGGGCGACTCCCTGGCCGCGTTTGCCCGGGCCCATAAGACTCGCGGCGACCAGCGCGGCAACGCCGAAATAGGCGCCGTGGGGTAAACCTGCCACGAACCGAGCCGCGATGACCATTTCGAAGCTCGGCAGTGTGGCCGAGGCGATAGTGCCCAGCGTGAACGCCGCCGCCAACCACAGCAACAGTCGTCGCCGTGGCACCCGACCGGCGAGCGCCGCAATAGTGGGGGCACCCACCACAACCCCGAGCGCATAGGCGGTAATTACCCAGCCCGATTGCCCAATCGCGGCCTCTGGATTGCTGGTGTAGAGGGCGGGCAACAGATCACGAGCAATCTCGGGCAAAAGGCCCATGGCCACAAACTCGGTGGAGCCGATACCGAACCCACCCAGCGCCAACGCCAGCAGCGCCGCGTACACGCGGCGACGGGTCAGGGGGCGTCGCTCGACGCCCCCGTGCGCGCGGCGGTGCGCTTCATCGTGTTCGAGTTGCTGCTGCCTGAACGCGGCGGCCGTGACCTCGTCAATGACCGGCACGCTGGCCGTTGACACGGTCACGCGGGCTGCTGATGTGCTGGGTCAGGCGCCGTCTCACGACCAGCCTCGAGGGCCGCTTCAAGGCGCTGAACTTTGCCCTCGAGTTCGCCCACGTGGCCCGGTCGATAGTCAGCTTTGAGCACCAGAGAGACGCGCGAGCCGAACTCTGCCACGGCGAAGGTGGCGCGCTTGACGACATCCATCACCTCGTCCCACTCCCCCTCGATCTCGGTGAACATTGACGAGGTGCGGTTCGGCAGGCCCGATTCGCGCACGATTGCCACGGCGGCAGCCACAGCGTCGTGCACTGAATCAGACTGCGGCCCCGAGCCGCCCGAGGGTGCCACCGAAAAAGCCACGATCATCGCGATCCTCCTTTATAAGCATTGTCAGCCGCCAGATCGCCCAGCCCAACAACACGAGATACAGCGTATTGCGCACAGTCAACACCCCCAGCATGCGGGGGTCGAGCGCCAGCAGCGAACCGTACAGCGCCGGATAAAGCAGCTGCGTGAGCGCGGCAATCAGCAGCGCCACAATTGCCGGCACTCGAAAAGAGAGGCCGCCGCGCGACTGCCAGGCCAGTCCCAGGATGATGGGCACCGCTACCCAGGTGGCGAACTGCGGTGAACCCACCTTGTTAGCGACAATCAGCACCATCACCAGGGCAAGGCCCACCATTGGCAGCAGCCGCACTTCGTCAACTCCGCGGCGTACGGCGATAAGCCCCAACACGGTGATGGCAACGACTAACAGGGCGAGCATCGGTGTCATCAGTGCCGCTACAAACGCGGTGCCCGCACCGAAGACCTGCCAGGTGAGAATCGCAGTGTCGTAGTACACACCCGCGTTCGTCTGCCCGGCAGATGCCCACCACAGCCACACGGTTGATACGGGAGCCTCGACCTGGAGGCCTCGGCCGGTCTGCTCAGTAAGGGGGCTCAGTAGTGCCGCGCCACCGCCCAGCGCCAGGCCCAACGCCACCGTCATCACCGAGGCCACCCCCGCGCCGAGAAGCACGCGTGCTCGAGCTCGCAGGGCAATGAACGCGGCAAGCACGAGGCCCGCGGGCCACACTTTCATGAACGTGCCGATCGCGAGCAGAGCACCGGCCGTCCGGGGATACCCCGTCATGATCATGACGGCAACAATCGCTAGCGGCACCGTGATGGCGTCGATACGGCCGAGGGCAATCGGGCCCACCAGTACGAGAAAGAGCATCCACCACCAGGCGACACGGGGGCAGCGAGCGCGTTCTTTCGGACCGATGATCGAGAACAGTGCCGCGGCGTTGAGTGTCATCACCATCGTGAGCCACGTCGCACCATATAGCTCAGGACCTGACGCGTACGAGGCCAGCATGGGCGCCAGAGCGAGAAACGGGTACACCCACGCAGTGTCAATGCCCATCCACTGATCGCCGACAAGCCCGCGCTCAACCCAGAACGGGTACGCCGACGTGACGTCGCCCAGCGGAAAGCCTGGCCCAAAAAGGTTCAGGTACCCCAGCCACAGGTGCACCGCTGCGAAAGCCAGCCACAGGCTGAACGCGCTACCCGCCGCCGTGCGCCACACCGCCCTCGGGCCTGCACGCCCCGCAACCCCCACGGTGCCCACCAGTGGTGTCAGCCCAACAACTCGGCGATAACTGCGGGCACAGCGGCGCACAGCTCGAGCACGGTGAAGGGGCCACCGCCAGACTTGGCCGACGCGCGCTGAGCGGCGAGCCCGTGCACGAGGGCTGCGGCGGCACCCAGGCGTGCCAGCGCGGTGTTGTCCAGCGCAGTGTTGTCCAGTGCAGTGTTGTCCAGTGCAGTGATAGGCAGTGTCGGGGTGCCGGGCGGCTGTGGGGCCGCGTGCGCGGCCACTAATGATCCGAGTATGCCGGCGAGGGCATCCCCCGCCCCCGCGGTTGCCAACCACGTCGGAGCTAAGCGTGTCGTGAATTCTGCGCCCGCCGGCCCGATTGCGTAGGTGGTGTGACCCTTCAGCAGAACTGCAACGCCGTGGCGGTGTGCCGCCTCACGCCCTGCCGCGAGAGGGTTGGCTCGCACGCGGTCGACCTGCACGCCCAGCAGTCGCGCCAATTCGCCCGCGTGCGGGGTGATGATCGCGGCCCCTGATGCCCGTGACACCGTTTCGAGAGACTCAGCGTCGAGCGCTCCAGCGTCGAGCACCAGGGGCAGACCGCTGGTCATAGCCGCCCGAAGGCGGGCCGTCACCTCGGGGTTGGCGTGGCTGTCGCCACTGCGGAAAGCCTCGGCCTCCAGGCCCGAACCCACGAGCCAGGCGTGCACGCGCCCGTCGGCCGAGACCGCTTCGGGCCGCCGTTGCAGCACAAACTCGGCTGCCCGCGCATCGCCGAGGTATCGCACCATCCCCACTCCGGTGCGCAGAGCGGCCTCAACACCCAGCACGGCAGCCCCGGGGTAGCGCTCAGAGCCGGTGATGATGCCCAGCACTCCGCGTGAATACTTGTCGTCGGCAGCGGTGGGCACGCGAATCAGCGCGGCCGCTTCGGCCCGGGTGAACTCGTGCGGTGCACTCACGCCGTCACCCTATCGACAGTGGGTACTGACTCGCGGCGCGGAAATGACCGTTGCGGGCACCCCGCGGGTCACAGCAGTGGAATATCTGAGCCGATGATGGGCTTGACTGACCGTGTGACCTCGCAACTTTTTTCACCCCTGACCATCCGTTCCTTGACCGTGCGCAATCGTCTGTGGGTGTCGCCACTGTGCCAATATTCGGCCACTGCCGCCGACGGCGTACCCACCGACTGGCACCTGGTGCATCTGGGGTCATTTGCGCGCGGCGGAGCGGGCATGGTGATGGCCGAGGCATCAGCAGTGCTGCCCGAGGGTCGCATCAGCCCCCACGACACCGGCATCTGGAACGACACGCAGGCCGAATCGTGGTCTCGGGTGGTCGATTTCATCCATTCGCAGGGAGCCGCGGCGGGCATCCAGTTGGCGCATGCCGGCCGCAAAGCCTCGATCTTTCCGGAGTGGGGCGCACTGGCCAACGGCGCAACCGGCAGCGGTACGGTGCCAACTTCTGACGGAGGCTGGCAGAACGTGTCAGCGTCATCCACCGCCTTCGACGGCTACGCCGAACCAGTTGCCCTCGATACGGCCGGCATTGCGCGGGTGGTTGAGGCTTTCGCTGACGCGGCACGTCGAAGCGTGACAGCGGGCTTTGATCTCGTCGAAGTTCACGCTGCCCACGGTTACCTGCTGCACCAGTTTTTGTCACCCCTGTCGAATACGCGCGACGACCAGTGGGGTGGCCCCCTAGAAAATCGTGCGCGGCTGCTGCTCGACATCGTGCGCGCCGTTCGCGCTGTGGTCGAGGTTCCCATCTTGGTTCGCTTCTCAGCCACCGACTGGGTTGACGCTGGCTGGCTGGCTGAGCACGGCCACGCAGACGATGGCGTCGTCGGGTGGAACGAGCACGACACGGCGACGGTCGCTGCGTGGGCTCTGGATGCCGGAGCCGACCTGTTCGATATCTCGACGGGTGGTCTCGTTCGCACCCGCATCGCAGTGGGCCCCGGATACCAGGTGCCATTCGCTGAAACCGTGCGCCGCGAGGGCGGTGTGCCCGTCAACGCGGTTGGCCTCATCACCGACGCCGCTCAGGCCGAGGCAATCGTGGCCGAGGGTCGCGCCGATGCTGTGATGATGGGGCGCGAGTTCATGCGCGACCCGCACGCGCCCCTCCGATTCGCTCGTGAGTTGGGCGCCGAAAGTGAGGGCGTACCCGTGGGCACACCCCCGCAGTACGTGCGCGCTTACCGCTGAGCAGGCTGGGGTGGCACTGCTCCCGGCACTGCCCTGCCGGCCCTGCCCTGCCCTGCAGACGCTAACGCCCGCCGCGGCGCTGGGTTGCGTCTTGCACCTCACCGACAAGCTCTTCGATGATGTCTTCGAGAAAGAGCACCCCAGCGGTCTGACCTTCCGCGTCGACCGAGCGAGCAACGTGAGCGCCAGAGCGACGCATCACCGCAAGCGCGTCTTCGAGATCGGTGCTGGCGAGAATCGACACCAGACGACGAATGCGCTTCGGCGGTACCGGGTCATCGAGTTCATCATCTGGCAGGTCGATCACGTCTTTGAGGTGCAGGTAACCGCTCGGCTCGCCCCGACCATCGACCAGCACGTAGCGACTGAACCCGTGTCGGGCGACTGCGCGCTCGATGTCGAGGGCGCTGGCGTCGTCAGGAAGAGAGGTCAGCACGGCGAGAGGCAGTGTGATGTCTGCGACCACTTTGCTGGTGAATTCGAAGGCGGCAGCGAGCGCCCCGGTAGCGTCAGCCAACAGGCCCTCCCGAGTTGATTGACGCACGATCGTCTCGACCTCTTCGAGAGTGAATGCGCTCTCAGCCTCATTCTTGGGCTCCACCCGAAACAGGCGCAGCACACCGTTCGCGATGGCGTTGAGTGCCCTGATCACCGGTGAGAGAAGCCGTGAGATCAGCACCAGTGGCGGGGCCAGTATCAGTACTGCGCGGGTGGGCAGCGTGAACGACAAGTTTTTCGGCACCATCTCGCCAAAGACGACGTGCAGGTAGGTGACGAAGAGCAGCGCAGACGTAAACGAAATGCCGGCGATCCATCCGGCGCTG
>Ga0306871_1000116_pt1 | contig 32723 bp, 24 predicted proteins | sample AntRauMeHopE1497_FD_190447 | JGI IMG/M metagenome (GOLD analysis project Ga0306871, IMG submission 190447) | Saline lake microbial communities from Rauer Islands, Antarctica - Metagenome Hop E1 #497 (v2) (version 2) | ecosystem: Environmental > Aquatic > Non-marine Saline and Alkaline > Saline ... | reverse complement strand
GAATGAGTTGTTGGAAACTCCTATGACTTTATTAGCGGTGTGTATCTGTGTATGGGCAAAACCTTTATTACTGAAAGCCGTTCTTTTAACGGTAAACGGACTTGTGGCTTCCGGTGCGGCGACCACATTGGGCACGTAGCCCGCATTCAGGGATGCTGCCAATAAAGGTGCCATGAATTTGGTGTCCGCACTGGAGCTAACAATGATTGTTGTTGCCCCTTCTTGACTAGCGGCTTGCATTAAGGCTTGTGAATAAGCTTTTGCATTGAATGTCTTTAAGGAATCGTCCGCTATGTGCAAGACTTTGGAAATTCCGTAATCGCCCAATGTTTCGTTTTCATTTGCATTAAAGGAAACGGCAGTTGCACTGGTACCCAATTGCTTGGCTACTTCCGCAGCGTAGGACGCTACCTCGAAAGCACTTTTCTTGAATTTTCCGTTTTCGGATTCTGTGTATACTAATACTGACATGTTTTCTGAATTTTGATCGTTAACCTAAAAATGGTAATTTCTTAAATAACTTTTGCTTCATTGTGAAGAAGGCCTACCAGTTCGGCTACACTGTCAACAAGCTTTACCGTTCCCTTGGGGGCAGGTTTGTCAAAACTGACATCTTCCGTGGTCTTGGACGCCGAGATAGGTTCGATTACATTTAATTTTTTCTGACGGGCCTGCATGATACCGCGCATGTTGGGAATACGAAGATCGCTTTCCTCTACAAGACCTTTTTGTCCTCCGATCACAAGGGGAAGGCTAGTGCTCAAAGTTTCCTTTCCGCCGTCTATTTCCCGTATGGCCGTCACAGTGTTGCCCTCTATCTCCAGACTTATACACGTATTTACAAAATTCATATCCAAAAAGGTGGCTATCATACCAGGTACCATTCCTCCATTGTAATCTATGGACTCCCTGCCGCCGATTATTAAATCATAACCGCCGTTCTTCACGACCTCCGCAAGTTGCTGCGCCACAAAAAAACCATCAACGGGTTCTGCATTCACCCTAATGGCCTCGTCCGCACCAATGGCAAGCGCCTTTCTCATGGTAGGCTCCACACTGGGGCCGCCAACCGTTGCCACATGAACGGAAGCACCTTGTTTTTCCTTGAACCACATAGCCCTGGTTAGGCCAAATTCGTCGTTCGGATTAATGACAAATTGTACGCCGTTGGTGTCAAATTTTGTGTCTCCGTCAGTGAAATTTATTTTTGAGGTAGTGTCGGGGACATTACTGATACAAACTAATATTTTCATTTATGAAATACTTTTAAAAATGATGTGTACGAAGATAGCCATTAATTTTCAAATTTACTATGCATGCATAGTAAATTTTATAACTTTTTTTGATTCCTACGCACGATAGTTTGACATATTATTTGCTATTTTTGCATGCTTTTAGGCGGAAGCCTTAGTGAATAAAATTTAAGCGAATGAAAACCTTACAATTTAGAGAAGCCATCGCGGAGGCCATGTCCGAGGAAATGCGCAGGGATGAATCCATATACCTCATGGGGGAGGAAGTTGCCGATTATAATGGCGCTTACAAAGCTTCAAAAGGCATGTTGGACGAGTTTGGCGCGAAGAGAGTCATAGATACTCCTATTTCCGAACTAGGTTTTGCTGGAGTTGGCGTTGGTTCTACCATGACCGGGCTGAGACCTATTATCGAGTTCATGACTTTTAATTTTGCGATGGTCGGCATCGATCAGATTGTAAACAATGCAGCTAAGATACGTCAGATGTCCGGTGGACAGTTTCCCTGTCCTATCGTTTTCAGGGGGCCAACGGCTTCGGCGGGTCAACTTGGGGCAACCCACTCACAGGCCTTTGAAAGCTGGTACGCCAACTGTCCCGGTCTAAAGGTCGTGGTGCCTTCCAATCCTGCGGATGCAAAAGGGTTGTTGAAAGCTGCCATTCGTGATGATGATCCGGTTATTTTTATGGAGTCCGAGCAGATGTATGGGGATAAAGGTGAGGTTCCCGAAGGTGAATATACGATTCCATTGGGCGTAGCCGATATCAGAAGAGCAGGTTCGGACGTGACCATAGTTTCTTTTGGAAAAATAATAAAGGAAGCCGATAAGGCCGCGGATGAACTGGAGAAGGAAGGTATTAGCTGCGAAATTATAGATTTGCGTACCGTAAAGCCTTTGGATTACGAGGCAGTTCTCAAGTCTGTTAAGAAAACCAACCGTTTGGTCATATTGGAAGAGGCTTGGCCTTTTGGCAACGTAGCAACGGAAATCACATACCATGTGCAGGCGCACGCGTTTGACTATCTGGATGCCCCGATCGTAAAAATAAATACGGCAGATACCCCGGCACCGTATTCCCCTGTATTATTTGAAGAGTGGCTGCCCAACCACAACGACGTCGTAAAGGCCGTAAAAAAAGTACTATATAAATAAACGATGTGTTTATAAACGTGTTTAGCTTTTTCGACTTTGGTCGAGGAAGCTTTTTTTGTTGGTACGTTAGTTGTCCCTAGCTTATACGGAATGAAATAATGAAACAAACCCTATTCTTAGTGTTTCTGTGTTGTGTTGCCTTTGTGAAGGCGCAGACCAAGGTAGGCGGTATTGTTCTGGACGAGGCCGGAGAACCGGTAGCGTTTGCCAACGTACTATTTAAAAACTCTACGAAAGGCACGATTACCAACGATGACGGTCGCTTCTATCTGGAGTCGGACAATACCCACGACGTATTGGTCGTCTCCTTTATTGGTTTCCAACAACAGGAAATACCATTAGCGGGAAAGGTAAGCTATGACCTGGCAATTACGCTTTTAGAAGCCATAGAACAGTTGAACGAGGTGGTTTTGATCGGGGGAAAGCAATCCAAAACCAATAATCCCGCCGTTGATATCCTTAGAAAAATATGGTCAAAAAAACGGGAAAACGGGGTGCGGCAATTCGATCAATATGCCTTTGATAAATATGAAAAGGTAGAGTTTGACTTAAATACCATAGATAGTGCCTTGATGAAGAGTAAGGTTTTTAAGGGGCTGGAATTTGTTTTTCAGGATTTGGATACCTCAAGAATCACTGGAAAGACCTATTTGCCCATTTTCTTGAACGAAACTTTTTCCAAGGTGTACGGGGATAATGTGTTGGGGGAGGAAAAGGAAGAAATTCTGGGAATCAAGAATTCGGGATTCGATAACAATCAGGCCATCATCGCCTTTGTAAAGGACCTCTATCAGAGCTACGATATCTATGATAATTATCTTAAATTCTTTGACAAGAGTTTTACCAGTCCCTTATCACGAACAGGTATAGACACCTATAATTATGCCCTACGGGATAGTGCCTACGTAGATAATAAATGGTGCTACAACATTGTCTACTATCCACGCAGAAAAAACGAGCTTACCTTTAAAGGTGATTTTTGGGTCAATGACTCTACTTGGGCCGTAAAGAACATCAATCTACAGGTGACCAGAAGTGCCAACATCAACTGGGTAAAGGATATTTATATTGAGCAGGATTTTGATGTAGTCAACGATTCGGTCTTTCTTTTGAAGCGGGATTATATGTTAAGCGATTTCAGCTTTCAGAAAAAGGAGGAATCCAGAGGCCTCTATGGTAAACGGACGACGGTGTACGACAATTACGAATTCAACAATCCGAAAGATAGGGAGTTTTATAGGAAATCCCGTAATGTGGTAGACCCGAACGCCATGCTCACGGACGACGCGTTTTGGGAAAAGAACAGACTGGAAGCGCTGAACAAGGACGAGGCAGGTATCTATACCTTGTTGGATACGCTAAAAACGGTGCCAAAATTCAAGTCCTACTACAATTTGGTCAGTATATTGGGATCGGGTTACGTGGAAATAGATAAATGGAATATAGATATTGGCAACCTATATGACGTAGTGGGATTTAACGAAGCGGAAGGACCCAGGGTGCGCCTTGGGGCTAGAACCTATTTTGGACAGAACGACCCTTGGCGTATTGAAGGCTATGCCGCTTATGGTTTTACGGATAAAAAAATAAAACATGGAATTTCTGGAAAATTCCTGCTGGATCGCGAGAGTAGACTTATTGTATCCGGAGGTTTTCGGCGTGATATAGAGCAAATGGGGGTGAGTCTTACGGCTACAAATGACGTACTGGGCAGAAGCATTGCGTCTTCAGCCCTACTGACCGTAGGGCTTAACAATAGGCTGACCAACATCAACCTGTCCGCCCTGAGCTTTGAAATTGAGCCGATTACGAACTTCAGGGTTCAGCTAGGCGGCACCTTTAGAACGCTTAGCTCTGCCTTGCCCAATGATTTTAGTCTGGACTACTTAGATCCGGAATCGCCAACGGGCATAGCGTCGGAAGTTCGCCAGTTGGATTTCAATACTATATTTATTTATACGCCCGGAAAGCGGTCCATTGGTTATGGTGTGGAACGTAGAGAGGTCAATGACCGTTACAGCACCTTGCTTCTCAATATCACAAAGGGTACAAACGGATTTTTGGATAGTGATTTTAACTATACCAAGTTACAGTTTTCCTATACCAGACCATGGCAATTGGGTGCTTTTGGAAGGTTAAGGACCACTTTTGAAGTAGGGAAGACCTTGGGAAATGTTCCGTTGGGATTGTTGAGCATAGTGCCTGGCAACCAAACCTTTTTCTCCAATTATGGCACCTTTCCCAACTTGGATTTTTATGAATTTGTTACGGACACCTATACATCTATGCACTTACAGCATAATTTTAATGGAAGGTTGTTCTCCAGGGTGCCGTTTTTAAGGAAATTGGACCTCAGGGAAATTATTGGACTTAGGGGCGTATGGGGAGAACTGTCCGAAGCCAATAGACTTTTAAGCTCGCCCGCTGCCATTAATACCCCCTTACAAGCACCTTCGGATCGGATTTACTACGAGTATTCCGTGGGCATTGGTAATATCTTCAGAGTTTTTAGGATCGATTTCAATTTTAGAGGTAATTATTTGGAGAATCCCGGGGCTAGGCCCTTTGGGGTAACCGGAACTTTTGGCTTTAGTTTTTAAGTTTGTGTTGCCATAACAATTTAGGGCGTCAAACGGCGTTTGATTTTTACAGGTGTTGGTTTAACTTAGCACTACAATTAAATGAATAATTAAGATATGATTGAGAACAACGATGTGACTTTTGACGTATTAATTGAGATTCCGAAAGGAAGTCGTAACAAGTATGAATACGATTTTACACTTCATAAAATAAGGTTTGACCGTACCCTTTTTTCCTCTATGATGTATCCTGGAGACTATGGGTTCATACCGGAGACCTTGGCCTTGGACAAGGACCCCTTGGATGTGCTGGTATTGGGCATAGAGCCTACCTATCCTATGGTAGTCATGGAAGTAAAGCCCATAGGTGTCTTTCATATGACCGATGAAAAGGGACCTGATGAAAAAATAATATGTGTGCCCGTGAGTGATCCTATTTGGGGCAGAAGGGACGATATTTCCGATTTAAATCCGCATAGGTTAAAGGAAATAGAGCACTTTTTTCAAGTGTACAAGGATTTAGAAAAGAAAAAAGTGGATACCGGTGGCTGGGGTAATGCAGAGGAGGCCATTAAAATATATAAGGAGTGTGTCGTGCGCTATGAGGAAAGCGAGCATAAAAAGAAGCGCACCTTTACCATTTAGCTGACAAATTGCTAATGTATAGCCACCTATATTAATATAGTATTAATATTAGGTGGTTTTTTTTATTCTATTTTACTACTTTAGCACCCGTTTAAAAAACTATAAATAATCAAATAAAATGGAATTAATCGTAAACTATTTACCGGTGTTCGGGATTGTTGCCCTAGTCTTCGTATTTATCAAGAATATGTGGGTTGGGAAACAGGACGGCGGGGACGCTAAAATGGCTAGAATAGCTAAAAATATTGCAGATGGGGCAATGTCCTTCTTAAAGGCGGAATACAAAATCCTTTCAATTTTTGTTGTCGCCGTAGCCATTCTCCTATTCTTTAAAGGAAGTAACGAAGTCGGCTCCCATGGAATGGTGGCTCTTTCCTTCGTGGTGGGCGCTATCTGTTCTGCCTTGGCGGGATTTATTGGTATGCGCGTGGCTACCAAAGCGAACGTAAGAACTACCCAAGCCGCCAAAACATCTTTAGGGAAAGCTTTGGAGGTTGCTTTTGCCGGTGGTTCCGTAATGGGATTAGGGGTTGTAGGTCTTGGGGTCTTGGGACTTAGTGGTTTATTTATGATTTATCAAAGTATTTGGCCCGGTGCCGAGAATCTTTCCTTGGTGCTTAATGTGCTTTCCGGATTTTCTTTGGGAGCATCTTCAATTGCCCTATTTGCGCGTGTAGGTGGTGGTATTTATACCAAAGCTGCCGATGTTGGTGCGGATTTGGTAGGTAAGGTAGAGGCCGGTATTCCAGAAGATCACCCGTTAAACCCTGCTACAATTGCCGATAACGTTGGAGATAACGTAGGCGATGTTGCCGGTATGGGAGCGGATTTATTTGAATCATATGTAGGTTCCATTATTGGTACCATGGTATTGGGTGCGTTTATCATCACGCCCGGTTTTGATGGCTTGGGAGCTGTTTACCTTCCCTTGGTATTGGCTGCCGTAGGTATCATCATGTCTATTATAGGTACTTTCTTTGTAAAGGTAAAAGATGGTGGAAATCCACAGACTGCCTTGAATGTTGGGGAGTTTGGATCTGCCGCTTTAATGGTCGTTGCGTCTTATTTTATAATCCATGCCTTAATTCCCGAAACTGTTGAAGGCTTACCTAGCGGGGCTAATGGTATTTTCTTTGCAACCATAGCGGGTCTAGTAGCCGGTTTAGGTGTAGGTAAGATAACAGAATATTACACAGGTACTGGTACAGGACCGGTAAACTCTATTGTAAAACAGTCGGAAACTGGTGCTGCAACAAATATCATTGCCGGCTTAGGTGTGGGTATGATGTCGACCATGATTCCTATTTTATTGATTGCTGCCGCTATTTTAATTTCGCATCATTTTGCCGGACTTTACGGTATTGCCATTGCTGCTGTAGGTATGTTGGCAAATACGGGAATCCAATTGGCGGTCGATGCTTACGGCCCTATTTCCGATAACGCCGGTGGTATCGCCGAAATGGCCGAATTGCCGAAAGAAGTTCGTGAGCGTACCGATAAATTGGATGCCGTAGGTAATACTACCGCTGCCATTGGTAAAGGTTTTGCCATTGCCTCTGCCGCATTAACGGCATTGGCTTTGTTTGCTGCCTTTATGAAGGTTGCCAATGTAAGTTCTATCGATGTTTCTAAACCGACTATTATGGCGGGTCTGCTGGTAGGAGCCATGCTTCCGTTTGTGTTCTCTGCCTTATCTATGAATGCCGTAGGGCGTGCGGCCATGGCCATGATAGAAGAGGTACGTCGCCAGTTTAGGGATATCCCGCAATTAAAAGCCGCTTTGGAAGTGATGCGGGACGTAGATTCCGATATGTCCAAAGCAACACCTGAGCAAAGAGCTATATTCGATGCTGCCGATGGCTATGCCGAATATGACAAGTGTGTGGATATTTCCACAAAAGCATCCATTAAGGAAATGGTATTGCCGGGACTTTTGGCCATTGCCGTTCCCGTTGCCGTTGGTTTCATTGGTGGCGCCGAAATGTTGGGTGGTCTATTGGCAGGGGTTACCTCCGCCGGGGTCTTGATGGCCATTTTCCAATCCAATGCAGGTGGTGCTTGGGACAACGCTAAAAAAATGATCGAGTCCGAAGGCCGTAAAGGTACCGATGCACACAAAGCTGCCGTAGTCGGTGATACCGTTGGTGATCCGTTCAAGGATACATCAGGCCCCTCCCTGAATATTTTGTTGAAATTGATGTCCGTTGTCGCATTGGTCATTGCGCCAAGTATCGCTTTGAGCGGAGATACCATGACAGCTTACAATGAAACGAAGGCCGAGTACACGCAATCGGTAAGTCAAACTGCAGTAAATGTGGAAATGGATACGAATACCGAAGGCATGACAACTGCAATCATTACGACTACAGTAACGGAAAACGGTAAAGAAACCATTTCCGAACAGGTTTTTGAAGGCACCGAAGAAGAAGTGCGAGCGAAAATTGCTGCTTCCAACGCTGCATCCAAGGAATTGACAACTAAGGTAAAAAATACTGCGAGTATCGTAAATAAATAGAAATCTTAACCGATTTTAGGTAAGTTAAAAATGCAAAGGGCCCTTCACTAAACTTGTGAAGGGTTTTTTTTTATTTTGATATGAATGCCGGCAACGCTACTGGTATATGAAAAATATGGGAAAGGTTTTCATTTGGCAGGAGTATACTATACGGCAAATCAGTACGCGGTCAAACCCTCCGACCCCGATAAATCGGAGCCACTTGTGCCTTCCTCTCACTCATACTTCGTTCGTTGGAGGCAAGCGTCTGAAGGTAGCACCCATTCTTAACAAAAACGTCATTTCCGAGAGATGTGAAATTAAGTAGCTAAAAATAAAACGGGTAGCCATGAATAATGATATTTTTGAAAACAACTTAATAGTCTAACCTTACTACATCTCTGCGTTTTATTTAAAAAAAATACATCCTCTTTTGACGTACGTTTTTATGACATTAGGCTGCAAGAATTACAAAAGAGATCTTATTTTTAGCCCATGGGATTATTTAAAAAGGATAAACTACAGATCATCTGTTTTCAAGGCTACGGCACCAATGGGCGACTTCATCTTCGGGGCAGGGCCTTGGAGGACGAAAGAATCGACCTGCAACAGAAAGGATTCCCTGCCTTGCTGTGGAACACATGGAAGCGTTTTGAAACCGATGAGGTCAAACACACCGCGATACGAATAAAGGCCGGAGATACCATTGCCCTTCAAACAGATACGGATATAAATGGATATTTTTTGGTAAACGAATCTTTTGAGCATCTTTCCCGCTTTACCAATGAGGAGGGTTGGTTGCCAATAGTCGCCTCTTTTGCGGATAAGAACCTGAAAAGAGAAATCAATGGCAATAATCGCTTTCCCGGTGAAATGCTTATCCCTTGCGAGAATTCCGATTATGGCCTTATTAGTGATATAGATGACACCATACTTCACACGGGCGTTGTCTCCTCCCTAAAATGGAGGGTACTTATCAATACCATCTTCAAAAGTGCAGAGAGGCGGGACGCGCTGGAGGGAACGGCAGATTTTTATCACAAATTACATCGGGGAAAATCGGGCAAAAAATCGAACCCTATTTTTTATGTGAGCCATAGCCCATGGAACCTGTACCGTTACCTAGAGCTATTTCTAAAAACAAATAATTTTCCCAAAGGACCCATTTTATTGCGAAGTATCTCTAGCCTTAGGGCGAAAAACAGAAAAAGTCCGGCGCCGCAGAAACAGCACGAAATCGTCAATATTTTGGAGACCTATACCAACTTGTCCTTTATCCTTATTGGGGATAGTGGCGAAAAGGATGGGGATATTTATTTAGAAATCGCCAAAACATATCCAAACCAGATCAAGGCCATTTACCTAAGGAGTGTCAACGATGCCAAAAGAATAAACCGGGTACGGGAATTGTTCAATGGGTTTACCCAAATACCCTTTTTGTTGGTTCAGGAAACCGAAGAAGCCGTGCGCCACGCCAAGGCACATGGTTTTATTTGAGGTGCCTATGGGTAAGGCTTGGACAAGTACGAGGTTGCATAGTTACCAAACATTTTTCAAAGGCTTAAATCCTTTGTAAATGTGTTTTATTGTCGGGCTGCGTATCAAAAGATTTTGCGGGCACTAAAGGTGTTCCCAAGATTTAAGGGGTGTCAATTCAACCATAATTTTGTACGAACATTCTTATTCCTTCGTCGTCTTGTTTTTCATCCATACCGGCGTTGTGTCCGATTTGTGATTGCCGCCAATGATGTCCCTGTACAGTTCCGGTCTGCGGGCATTCTTGTATCTCCAGCCCCCTGAAAGTTGAATTTTTTCTTTTGTAATTTTTGAAATCGTAATATCGTTTTCAAAGGATTTTATTTCGGATAAAATCTCTCCGTATGGGTCGATTATCATCGAATTACCATTTTTTAAATGTTCGCCGTCATAACCAATGGGATTTGTAAACGCATAGTAAACCCCATTGTCGTAGGCCCTTGCAGGTAGCCAACGCATTAACCAACGCCTGCCTTTTGGGCCGTCAAATTCCATTCGCAAAGAAACTGGGTCATTTTCACGGTTCTGCCAGTATTTGTCGGCCACATAATCTCGATGTGGCATTGCGGACGGTGTGCAGCCGGTAACATGGGGCGCAAAAATTAAATCCGCTCCCAAAAGGCTTGTAGCCCTAACGTTTTCTATCACGTTATTGTCATAGCAAATCAAAATTCCGCATTTCCAGCCCAGTAGGTCAAATACGCAATAACCATCCCCAGCGGACATATATTTGCTAATAAAGGGATGTATTTTGCGATATTTTGCGACCAGGCCATCTTTTGTAACGCAGATATAGGTATTGTATATTTTTCCACCCGATCTTTCAACCAAACCTGCCAAAATAGGAATATCCGATGCTTTGGAAATCGCAATCAATTCCTGCGTACTTTTTCCATCCGGCACTTCCTCCGCCAAATCCGTTATTTGTTGCAGGCTTAAGTCCTGGGTAAACGTGTAGGCGGTAATCGACATTTCGTGAAAACTGATTACGTCCGCACCCTTTGATTTTGCTTTTTCCGCAAGTTCACGGATAACGGCTAAGTTGTAGGTTTTATCTCCATCCTTAGGTTGAAACTGCGCTACTGCTATGTTCATTTTTTTTATTGCCCGTTCGTAATAATTAAAACAAGCCGTGTATTTCAGCATCGATCTTGTTGATAACGATGCCAAGGTCTTCGGGCTTGTCCACAAAATCCAGTTGATCTACGTCTACCACGAGCAAGTTTCCCTTTTCGTAGCCATGCACCCAGGCTTCGTAACGTTCGTTCAATCTGCTGAGGTAATCTATGGAAATGGTGTTTTCATAATCCCTGCCGCGTTTGTGTATCTGTTTTACCAAATTTGGAATAGAGCTTCTTAGGTAGATCAATAAATCAGGCGGTCTCACCAGACTTTCCATCAAATCGAACAAACTGGAATAATTTTGAAAATCCCTGTTGGTCATTAGCCCCATGGCGTGAAGGTTAGGAGCAAAAATATGGGCATCCTCGTAAATGGTGCGATCTTGGATAACACTTTTGCCGCTTTCCCGTATCTGCAGGATTTGACGGTATCTGCTGTTTAGAAAGTAAATCTGAAGGTTAAAGCTCCAACGTTCCATTTGGGTGTAAAAATCATCCAAATATGGGTTGTCCACTACCTCTTCCAAATGCGCTTCCCATTTGTAGTGTTTGGCCAATAATTTGGTGAGGGTAGTTTTCCCTGCTCCTATATTTCCGGCAACGGCAATGTGCATGGTGAGTCGTATTTAATGGTTAGGGTGTTGGCCAAAGATGTGTCGCGCAATATACGAAGGAAATTAGGCATGTTAAAAAAATAACGGATGAAATGCAGGGAATATGGTGTCCTTTGTTTTTATATCTATTAAACCTGATAAAATGAACGGTAATAATTTTTAAAACATAACTATTTTCATACTTTTGATACTTATAAGAGAGGAAGGATTTGACTGATTGCAACCTCTTGCCCTGTCCCGAATGTTCGGGAGTTTCAGGGCCTAGTTCCAAAAAACACCAAGTGTTGGTTAGGTGGGGCTAGTTGCTGAAATTTCAGCGTTAAAATGCTAAAGCAGTTTATTCCGGATGATTATTTGGAATCCTCCCAGGGGAAATGTAAGCTACTTTACTTTATCGCGTCAAATCCTTCGTAAAAATTAAATTTTGAAATGGCGTATTTATTTACATCGGAATCCGTTAGTGAAGGCCACCCGGACAAGGTTGCGGATCAAATCAGTGATGCACTTTTAGATAATTTTTTGGCCTTTGACCCAGAAAGTAAGGTAGCCTGTGAAACCTTGGTCACCACAGGGCAGGTAGTATTGGCCGGGGAAGTTAAGAGTGATACCTACCTGGATGTGCAGAGCATTGCCAGGGAGGTCATCAATAAAATAGGCTATACCAAAGGGGAATATCAATTTAGTGGCGATTCCTGCGGTATTATTTCTTTGATACACGAGCAGTCCCAAGAAATCAGCCGAGGTGTGGACCGTGGCGCCAAGGAGGAGCAAGGCGCGGGCGATCAAGGGATGATGTTCGGGTATGCCACCAAGGAGACCGAGAATTATATGCCCTTGGCGCTGGATATATCGCATAAACTCTTATATGTTTTGGCCGAATTACGAAGGGAAGGAAAGGAAATACCCTACCTGAGACCCGATGCCAAAGCACAGGTCACCATAGAATATTCAGACGAAAACGTGCCACAGCGCATAGATACCATAGTTGTGTCTACCCAGCACGATGCCTTTGATCCGGACGATGAAAAAATGCTGGCGAAGATAAAATCGGATATTATTTCTATTTTGATTCCGAGGGTAAAGGCACAATTGCCGGAAGCCATACAAGTACTTTTTGATGGTGGGATTACCTACCATATAAATCCTACCGGAAAATTTGTGATTGGCGGCCCGCATGGCGATACCGGACTTACCGGAAGAAAAATTATAGTGGACACCTACGGCGGCAAGGGCGCCCACGGTGGTGGTGCTTTCAGCGGTAAGGACCCGAGCAAGGTAGACCGGAGCGCTGCGTATGCAGCTAGGCACGCTGCCAAGAATCTGGTCGCCGCCGGTGTGGCCGATGAAATTTTGGTGCAGATAAGCTACGCTATCGGGGTAGTGGAACCAACATCGGTTTATGTGGATACCTACGGTACATCCAATGTAAATTTAAGTGACGGTGCCATCGCAAAAAAGGTAGCCGCACTTTTTGATATGCGACCTTTCGCCATTGAAGAACGCTTAAAGCTAAGAAACCCGATCTACCTGGAAACCGCGGCCTACGGACATATGGGTAAAACGCCGAGAACCGTAACAAAAGTTTTTGAATCGCCCTATAATGGTAGAGCAGAAAGAGAAGTGGAGCTGTTTACCTGGGAGAAGTTGGATAAGGTGGATGATGTAAAAAAAGCCTTTAATTTGTAAGTCAGGTTTTTTCTGTCGGTTTTCAAGCAGCAGCGAACTTCAGGTTCTCGGTTCTGAAAGATTTGACCGGTTCTATTGTGATCAATAACTAAAAGGCAACCCAATTACGGTTCCTTTTTTTTATTTCCCCGCTTAGGGAATCTTCACTAGCTTTAGGACATAAAATTATACAGTATGTCAAAGTTCCCTTACCGTTATGTGCTTATCCTTGTTACCCTTGTATTCATTAGCTTTTCCTGCGCTAGAACCACGAAGGTTGCCAAGGAAGAAATTTCGGAAACCTATGTTTCGGACAACTACACCAAACAGGAAGTAAAAATAAAAATGCGTGACGGCGCTTCCCTGCACACCACTATTTATACACCCAAGGATACTTCTCGGGAATACCCCATCATCATGCAGCGAACGCCCTATAGCTCCGCGCCTTATGGGAAGGGAGAATTTAGAAAGCAGATAGCACCCAATATCCACCTGATGCAGGAAGGGAATATTGTCGTGTATCAAGATGTGCGCGGGAGATGGCTCAGTGAAGGACATTACGAAAACATGCGCGCCTATATTCCGAACAAAATTTCGGAAAAGGATGTGGACGAAAGCACGGATACCTATGACACCATAGATTGGTTGGTAAGCAACGTAGAAAATAATAATGGCAAGGTAGGCGTTTGGGGAATTTCCTATCCCGGTTTTTATGCTACCTACGCCACCATAGACGCACATCCCGCCTTAAAAGCCTCCTCACCACAGGCCAGTATTGGCGATTTTTTCTTTGATGATTTTCACCATAACGGTGCTTATATGCTAAGTTTCTTCAGGGCCACTTCCCTTTTTGGTACCCCAAGACCCAATGGCGACCAACCTATAGACACGGCGTGGTATAAATTGCCCGAATTGCCCACCGAGGACCAATACCAGTTTTTCTTGGATAAGGGACCTTTAAAAAACCTGAATTCGTATTTCGAGTATGATTTGAAAGACGCCGTAAGCATTGCACCCGATGGCATGACCGATGATTATTTCTGGAACGAATTAAAGGAGCATCCCAATTATGATGAACTATGGCAAAGCAGGGGCTTGATACAGCATTTGGACAAATCCAAGTCGCACGTAGCCACGATGATCGTAGGCGGTTGGTTTGATGCCGAAGATCTGTACGGACCTTTGGAGACCTATAAAAAGATAGAAAAGAACCGAAACAGCTACAACACCATGGTCTTTGGCCCTTGGGACCATGGAAAATGGGCGCGACGGGGCGGCAGAAATTTGGTAGGGAACTACTATTTTGGGGATTCTATTTCCGAGTTCTATCAAGAGAAAATAGAGACCAAATTCTTTAATCACTTTTTGAAGGGCGATGGAGATGCCAATAGTGGCCTGCCCGAAGCCTATGTCTATGATTCCGGTAGAAAGGAGTGGAAAGAATACGATCAATGGCCACCAAAAGGCACTTTTAAAATGGACTTCTTCCTTTCCGATAATCAGGAATTAACCACCGAACTAAAAAGCACGACGGGAATCGAATTTATAAGCGACATTAAAAAACCAGTACCCTATTCCGAGGATATTAAAACGGTCTTTACACCAAGAAAATACATGACGGACGACCAGCGTTTTGCTGCCCGCCGACCAGATGTGCTCGTGTTTGAAACGCCCGTAATGGAGGAAGACCTCACCTTGGCCGGCGATATTCTCGCCAAATTAAAAGTAGCCACCACGGGCACCGCGGCGGATTGGATCGTAAAGGTCATAGACGTACATCCCGCAGATGCCGAAACCAATGAAGAAATGCAGCCCCACTTAAGAATGGGCAATTACCACATGATGGTACGCAGCGAAGTCATGCGTGGCAGGTTCCGCAACAGTTTCTCCGACCCGGAACCTTTTGTAGCCAATGAAAAAACGGAAGTCAATATAAAGCTCCAAGACGTGTTCCATACCATTAAAAAAGGGCACAAGCTACAAGTGCAGGTACAAAGTACCTGGTTCCCGCTCATAGACCTAAACCCACAGACCTACGTAGACAATATCTTTAAGGCGGATGAAACCGATTTTAAGACCCAAACACATACGGTTTTTACGGATTCTAGTCTTGAGTTTACGGTGTTGGAGTAGGGGACATAATTTTGAAATTGGGGTATAGTTGGTAGTGGCTATACTCATGCTTAATGAAAAACCGAAAATTTTGACAATTTTATTTTTTTCTTTGCCTAGGCATCCCGACCGTTCGGGGTTAACGACGGCAAAGGAAAAAAGAAAGAGACAAAAACTCGGGTTTTCATTTGGCAGGAGTATAAATAAAAATAGAAAGATTGAGACTTTCCATATCAATTTAAAGATTGAAAAGAATAGATGTCCGTAATGTAGTTCAAAAAATTTTAGTAAAGGAAAATTGCCAAGTTTACTTTCAATAATTGGTGTGTTTTTCTTTAATGGTTTTCTTTCGGTTTTCAGAAGTCATTTCCATTGCTTCGATTGTGAAAAAGTGGTGGGTGCTACGATGAGAAACATACCCCATAAACCGGTTCCTGTTGAGTACGCCAAAAAACGGCGTAACAATATGACCTTGGGCGAAATCGCCCTTTGGCGGGAAATCAAGGGCAAGAAGCTTGGTGTACGGTTCAGCAGGCAAATACCCATAGATTGCCACATTGTTGACTTTTAGTGCAGAAGTTGGTATATTTTATAATAATACCGTTTTGACCGGTTGTATGAACGAACCTACGGCATGGAACTATAGCATCGCAGGTAATTTAGTCTATGAAGAAGCTGCCCTTGAAATGAATGCTATTGCTTTTTTGGGATAGATTGCTATGCCAAATCTTGCGGACACTCGTCATAAACGAGCGCCACCGGGGCAAAGAGCCTTTTATTATTTAACCAAGGATTCAAGCTAATTTAAATACTCCCCTGCTACCGTTAGAATGATTGCTACTGCTAGTTTTCTAATAGTGGCGTACCGCTTAGCACGTAGAGCAACAAGAAAATAAATAAATCTAACATATAACTATTGCATTTTTTAGGATAGTTATTGGCCTACTGCTTGGGCGAACGGCAATATATCCTCCAAATAAGAGCAATATAGTTACCGGTACATATATTTCTATTTCATCCTACCAGGATAACAAACTAAAAATTTAAAAAACCCGATAAAATTAAGCTAAGAAAAATTGTACTCATCCAGCATCCCCCGCTTCCGCTAGTATAATCGCTACCGTTAGTTTTTAACTAGTGACGTGCCGAGTAACCAAGAATGGTAGCAGGAAAACAAAAGAAATCCACGTTAAAACTTTTAGTTTTTTCTAGAGTAGATATTGGCCTGCGGTTGTGGTCACCAGTTGCAAACTGGCGGTGGCAAGGAAGTTGTGTAGTTTATTTCCTTTTTTTAGGCGGTTTGCATTCTTTGCAAAAATCTGATAGCAAGTTGATCTCTTCTTTGATCGCGGCATGTTCTTTTTCTAAAAATGTTGAATTTTCGCCAAAGTTGGATGCAGTATAAATTTCGGAACTAATTTTATTCCGTGCAGCATTCATTTTATCAAAATAGGGCTGAAAAAAAGTCACATTGGAGAACATTTTCTTGTTCTCAAAAAGTTCTTTTCTCATTTTTCTGGTGTACAATTCGGAAAGGTCAAAATCAAATTGAACCAGTTTAAGCAATTTGCCGGCTTTTAAGCTATCGGGAGCAGTTATTGATGCTGATTCCTTGTTAAAAGAACACACCAACTTGGCGTTGAAATTTTTTGTAAACATAAATTCGATGTTGCTCATCTGTACTGCGAAATCGACCATGACACCAGAGCTGACCGAAATTGCGGTTATACTTTGGTTGATATCGACTCGAGAAGGTTTAAAGTCATCAATCTGGATTTGATAGTTAGGGCTCCATTCGATTTTTGATTCCTGCCCTATCGCGAAGGAACTAAGTAGAAGGAGTATGAGCAAATAGCTATGGAACATATTTTTTATTGAAATTAAACCCAGCGGCCTTGTATAGTGCCGGGAGCACGCAATTTATTATTTTTTTTGGTTCCTACGAACTGTCCAGAGCGTTCGGGCTCAAATTTTCCTGTTCGTCCTTTAGCTGGTCTTGGCACCTTCTTTTTGAGTAAAGGTAGGTTGAGACATAGTTTGTTTGAGTATTAGGAGGTTATTTTGTTTGCCGGCACAAGGCGAAAAATGCTGATATAACACTAGCTCAAACGCTTATGTTTAGTGCAACTACTAGCTTTAAAATTGACATACAGTCGTTGTCAAAATTCATTGCTATGCCAAATCTTTCGAACATTCGTCATAAAACGAGAGCCACTGGAGCAAAGGACTTTTATTATGTAACCAAGGGGTTAAAATCTAATTTAAATAGACCCCCTACTGCCGCTAGAATGATCGCTACTGTTAGTTTTCTAATCGTGGCGTACTGAGAAGCAAGAAGAGTAAGAAGAAAATAAAAGAAATCCATTATTGACCTACTGTTGTGGCCACCAGTTGCAAACTGGCGGTAGCGGGGGTCTTTACAACTTAAAATCTTCACCACAAAGAACTGAATAAATTTTTAGTAGTTAATGAGAGAAGAGCATCAACGTTATCAAGGTTCAACCTTCTGTTGTACATTTTCTTCTTTTTAGTTCCCTATTTCACTTAGCAACTGCCCTACCGCCTTTTTCAATTGTGGGTCAACATTTTTTGCCTTGTATGCAGGTGGGTTAGACACAAGTATGTCTGGTACAGCAGGGCCATTTTCCATGTTTTCATCTGTGGCTTTCACATACCAACCTCTACCCGGTAAACGCAGTCTGGAGCCGTCTTGTAATCTTGTAGAACCTGTAGAAATTACTGCGCCAAAGGTGGGCGTTCCTACCAAAGTACCGAGGTCTAAGGTCTTATAAGCATGAGCAAAGATTTCTGCATTGGAATAAGAGTTTTGGTTACAGATGGTAATCGATGGTTTCGTCCAAGCGGCCAGCGGTAAGCGCTCTCCAAATGGATAATGTTCCCTGAAGTCTTTGTGTTCTTCCGATAAGTTTTCAGCAGCACCTCTGGGAATCGTATATGCATGTTGCTTAACATTTAATACAGCCATCAAGTAATCTGTAGTCCATCCTCCACCATTATAACGCACATCTATCACGATGCCCTCCTTACCATAGCCAGCGGCCATCAATTCGCGCTCAAAGCGCTCAAAGGAAGGCCAGTTCATACCCTGAATATGCAAAAAGCCTAATTTTCCGTTTGAGTATTCATCAACCAATTTCCGTCTATCCTCTACCCATTCGTCATACAATTCTGCTCCTAAGGAAGCACTCGGCCAGATGAGAATTTCTAAATCTTCATTTTCCCGTTTGATGCTTAATAGCGTTCTTTCATTAGTGGTGCCCTCCATCCAGGCAAAAAAGTTGCCGGATGGCACAACCGCTTCTTCATTCACTGCTGTTATGATATCACCTATTTTTAGTTTGCTTTCTTCGCGGTCTGCTGGGCTATTGGCAACAATTCGGGAAATTTTAAAGCCTTGTTTTACAGCCTCACCTTCGATCCCTATTTTTCCAGTCATTTCTTCTTGGGTTTCTTTTTGTGGATTATCTCCATAAAGTCCCATATGCGAGGCATTCAGCTGACCAAGCATCAAACTAAAAAAAAGTCGGAAATCTTGTTTGGAGGAAGCTGCTAAGGCAATGGGTTGGTAAGTTGATTTGAGCGCTTCCCAATCCTGACCATGGAAATTAGGATCGTAGAAGTTTGCACCCAATTCTCTCCAGCCTTCCTCAAATATCTGTGTTAATTCTTCTTGATAACGTATTTTCATTTCGGAACTGACCGACAATTTTTCAATTTCATCCGATTTTAAAGTGAGTGCGCTCATCATGCCTCCTTCTTGCATAAAATAGAGCTTTCCATCGAGCGGTGATTTTTGCATCCCGTAGGGATTTTTTGCTCCCTTTATCTCTTTTTTATCGCTGCCATCCCATTTTATCTTGAATAGACTTCTATCAATTTCATAATCCTTTCTGCTTACTCCTCCATTGATGTAATAAATAAATTCACCTTTAGCATCAAAAGCAAAATCTGACTCTCCACCTGCAAATTTGGTTACCTGTTCTATGCGTTGGTAAATTTTATCGAAGTCAATTTCAACAGCCACTACTTCCTCTTTTTTCTCCTCTTTCTTGTCTTCCTTTTTATCATCATCCTCTTTTTTATCTTTTTCTGTCGTTTTATCTTTGGCTTCCTTTTCTTTACGCATCCATTCGGCCTTAGATTTTTCCCAATCTTCCTTTTTCAACCAAGCAAACCAAATGTCATTATCTCCATTATTTCTTTCCGACACAAAGCCTAACTTACTGCCATCCTTACTCCAAACAGGATTAGCATCGCCCTTGGGATGCATACTCACATTTACAGCAGCTTGGCTGTTATCAGCTGCATGAATGAATATTTCTTCGTTAAAATCTAAATCAGGTTTACTGTAGGCTAACCATTTGCTATCTGGTGACCAAGCGAGTCCCTCAGCTGCAGACCATCCATCTAAAAGTATTTTTTCATTACTAAGCTTTCCCGATTTTTCAATAGAAAATACCTGTAACTTTCCTCTTCCTTGCTGAATGGCTATTTTGGTTCCGTCAGGGCTTACAACAGGATTGCTTTCTTCTTCGTCAGTTTTAGTCAGGCGTGTAACCTCCCTTTTGAAAGAGTAAAATAAATCCATCACTTTGGCATCAGTAGATTTTATCATGTAAAGGTCATTTTGTCCTTCGCTGTCTGAGATAAAAAGCAATACCTCATCATTCAACCACACAGGATTCATATCACGTGCCGAAGTATTAGTTAAGCGGACTGCTTTATCATCTTCTTTATCATTCCGCGTCACGAATAACTCACCGCGGTTGCTGTAGGCAATAAATTTCCCGTTGGGAGATACCGAAAATTCATCCACTCTATTTTTGATACTTTCTTTTACAACAGGATCAAACCGATAGTCGGTAGCAATTGCAACATTAATAGGTGACTTGCTTTTTTCCGATAAGTCGAAAAGAAATGACTGCTGTGCTGTCTGATAGGCTATTTTATTGCCCTTGCTACTCAATGAATAAGAGATAATACCGAATTTTTCTTCATTAGTTAATTGGGTACTTAGTCCTTTTAAATCTGACTGATGAATATTATAACGGCCACTTCTTCCGGAAATAAATACCAATTCGTTATTATTGAGCCATTGCGGTGCAAAATCATTGGTGTTATCAATTGTAATTTGTTGGTATTCATCCTTTTCTCTATCAAACACCCAAACATCACGATTGGCTGGCCCATTATAGGCTTCTCTTTCTGTTCTACAAGTACCTCGCACAAAAGCTATTTTGCTCCCATCAGGAGAGCTCACCGGATCAAATCCTAAAGCATCCATAAAGCGCAACTCTGTAGCTGCTCCTACTTTTAAAACGTAAATTTCTGATTCTCTTTCTACCTGTTGGTAATTTCTGCCGGTGGTAAATAGAATGTCTCCGTTTGGCATTACGCTGTAGGGCTGGTCCCCAGCAGAGTGGTAAGTGAGACGAGTGGGTGCACCTCCGTTGGCCGGTATGCTGAATAAATCATCATTTCCAAAACGGTCACTTGAAAAAACCAATTGTTTTCCATCATTCGACCATACAGGATTTCCCTCATAGGCTTCGTGTAAAGTCAGGCGTTGAGGGTTTTTTCCATTGACTTGGGCTACCCAAATATCTCCTTGAAAGCTAAAGGCGAGTTGTGTAGCATCAGGAGAAATGCTCGGCTGCATAATGGGTGATTGGCCCTTCAATTGAAAAGCGAATAGAAAGGTGAAAAGGAGTATAAAATATTTCATGGTGTTTGATTTATAGAATTTTAGCATTGGTTATTGGTTGGTCATAATGAAGCAAAACAATTGTATATCAGTACCGATTACTTGTATCAGCCAAATTAGAGGAAGATAGTTACCGCTACGCACATTTCTATTTTATGCTACCAAGGTACAAAACGAATTAAAAAAATATTACCAAAAATTCTCGGAGATAATCCTTCCTAATTTTAGAGAGTTTAGGAAACCCCCAAAACTAAAAAGAGTCCGATCTTGTGGGACCGGACTCTTTTACGAGAACACTATATGAAAATGAAAAAAATTGTTTACTTGTTTACTCTGTAAATATAGGTGCCTTTTACGGTTTAGGATAATAAGTGTTGTCAAAGCTGTTGTTTTTGTGGTGTAGCGCTTCATTTTTGTTATTTAGCCTCAAATAAGGGCCGAGATTCTTCTAGAATAGCGATATTTATAGCGGAATTGTACCTACATTAAAAGGAAACAAAATAACAGGAATAGAAAACAGAATAGCGGAATGCAGCAGTCAGAAAGATTAGAGGAGTTTAAAAAGTCGGTAAACAATAAGTTCAATGTCTACAATAGCCTGTTCCTAAATTTACCCTACAGGAACATAGATAACGTTGGGATGCTTATTCCCTTGCTTATGGACCAATCCCAAAAGGGACTTAAGGCGGGGCTGAACCCTAAAGAAATTCTAGAAGGCTTTTTTGTGAATTTTGCCGATTTGGAAACGGAGCAGGAACGGATAGATTTTATGTTTCGTATCATCCAATACGTAGAGCGGCAAGTGGTGCTTTATGACAGTGTGGAGGATGCTGCATTTCCCAAACTGCATAAACACAGTAGTTCTTTGTCCCTGCAGGATTATTTTCAGTTGGTAGAGAAGAACAACGATTGGGATTCCATTTTGGGCAAGCTCAACAGTTTTAGTGCGCGCATTGTACTTACGGCGCACCCAACGCAGTTTTACACGCCGGCGATATTGGATATTATTACGAATTTAAGGGAACTGATTTTAGAGGACAGGATAGACGAAATTGATGTGGCGCTGCAGCAACTTGGACTTACTTCCTTGGTAAATTCCAAGAAACCAACGCCCTTGGACGAGGCCAAGAACATCATCTACACCCTTCGCCACGTGTATTATGATGCCATTGGGGACATGTACGCCTACATTAAAGGAAGCATGGGCAACCAGAAATTTGAAAATCACGATATCGTAAAACTCGGGTTCTGGCCTGGCGGCGATAGGGACGGAAATCCGTTCGTAACGGCGGACATTACCAAAGATGTGATGAACGAACTGCGTATTACCTTAATGAAGTGCTATTATAACGATTTAAAAAGGCTTCAATATAAACTAACTTTCAAGGAAGTGCAGCAGCCCATCAATATATTACGGGGCAACCTTTATAGGGCAATGTTCGATGCGAGCAAAGATGTTGGGTACGATGATATCATCGATCCCTTGAACCAAATACGCGAAGCACTGGTGCATAAGTATCATAACCTGTATTTAAAGGAGCTGGATTTGTTTATCGATAAAGTGAAAATCTTTAAAACGCATTTTGCCACTATTGATATCCGTCAGGACCATAGTATGCATACCAGGGTAATGAACGCCGTTTTACTTAAAAATGGATTTATTAAGGCCGATGTGAACGAGTTGTCCGAAGAACAATTGATAGACATCTTACTAAACCAAAAGCTAAGCCTTGATGCCGATGATTACGATGACGAAATTGTAAAGGATACCATAAAGAACGTTTCCCAACTGGCCGATATACAGGCCAAAAATGGCGAGGAAGGCTGTAATAGATATATTATAAGTAATTCCGAGGATGTTTTTAGTGTGCTCTACGTGTACGCGTTATTCAAATGGTGCGGATGGGCGGACAGGAAAATCACCTTTGATATTGTGCCGCTTTTTGAGACCATGAAGGGGATGGACAGTGCGGAGGCTACCATGCAGCAATTGTTCAGTTTAAAGGAGTATAGGACACACTTGGATAATAGGGCGAACAAACAGACCATAATGCTCGGTTTTTCCGATGGCACCAAGGACGGTGGTTATCTAAAAGCGAACTGGTCTATCTTAAAGACCAAGGAAGAACTTTCGGAAGTTTGCGCTGAAAACGATATTGCCGCTATTTTCTTTGACGGTAGAGGAGGACCACCGGCACGGGGTGGCGGGAAAACGCACCGTTTCTATGCGGCGCAGACGAGCAAGGTGGCCAATAACGAAATCCAATTGACCATCCAAGGCCAGACCATTACCAGTACCTACGGTACCAAGGAGCAATTTATGTACAACAGCGAACAACTGCTCACGGCCGGACTTTCCAATACCATTCTAGGAAAGGAAATCACGATCTCGGAAGATGCGAGGGCCTTGATAGAAGAACTATCCGAACTCAGTTTTGCCAAATACGATGCCTTAAAGCGCCATGATAAGTTCATGCCCTATTTGGAGAACATGAGTACCCTGAAGTACTATACCAAGGCGAATATTGGCAGTAGGCCGGGCAAACGTGGAAACAAGGCTAAACTGGAATTATCCGATTTAAGGGCTATTTCTTTTGTGGGTTCCTGGAGCCAGTTAAAGCAAAACGTGCCAGGCTATTTTGGCATTGGTACGGCATTAAAGACCTTGGCCGATGACGGAAGATTTGAGGAGGCCAAAAAATCGTATCATGAGGTGCCTTTCTTCCAAGCCCTGATGATGAACAGTATGATGAGCCTGTCCAAATGCTATTTTGAACTGACCACTTATATGAAGGAGAACGAGGAATACGGAGCGTTTTGGGAAATATTGCACGAGGAGTACCAATTGTCCAAAAAAATGCTATTGGAGCTTTCCGGTATGAAAATTTTGATGGAGAAAGAAGCCATTTCACGGGAGTCCATAAAGATAAGGGAAAATATTGTACTTCCCCTACTGGTCATTCAGCAGTTTGCCTTGCAGAAAATTGGCGAGGGCAATGCACATAAAGACCTTTATGAGAAAATTGTGACAAGGTCACTTTATGGGAATATTAATGCGAGTAGGAATTCTGCTTAGGAGTATTTGATGAAGTTTGTAAGTATCAAAAATTCGATATTATGGATAATAAAGCCCAAGCAATGCTATGTTTGGGCTTTTATTTAGTGACGCGTATCCATCCTTTGAAAAATCCAAAAATAATGCTTCATGCTTAGCCAATCTTTCTTTCCCCTCGCCATAGTTACCGGCTTTTTTCCGATTTAAAACTTCCCCTCAACTAACATCCAGCTTAAAACATCTGTTGTCAAAATCAACCAACCAAAACTACTCCGTCTTAGGCGTTGTCAACAAGGCATAAAACGTTTGTATCCCATAAGCGATCTGTCCTATTCTAAGATTTTCATTGGGACTATGTTGGTTGTTATCCGCATTGACCATGGGCACCAGAAATGCCGGGATTTTTAATTCGTTGATAAAGGGCGCAATGGGCACTGTACCGCCCATGGTACGTATTTGTACCACGTCCTCTTCAAAGGTATCCTGTAGCGTTTTTACGATGAAGTTGCCATAGGGGTTGTTCAAATCTGTTCTAAACGCATCGGTTACCGAACCTTCCGTGACCATCATAAGTTTATCATGCGCCATGCGCTCTGTTTTTGTAGGCACTGTGTCGGTAATGAAAAAGCCTTCTTTTTGGATGTGTTTTTTGACCAGGTCTTTTAATCGGGTGCCATCTGTTTCTGGTACCAGTCTTAAATCCAGTTCTGCGGTCGCGGTCGCGGGTACTATCGTTCTGGCTTTATCGCCGATCCATCCAGAGCCTAATCCCCTAATGTTCAAACTGGGATATTGTAATGCTTCTTGATAGAATCCGCCCACTTTTTCGGGAGTTTTAAACTGTAGTTTTTCGTTGATTTCCGCATCGTTTTCGGGCACGCTTTTTAGGATGTTTTGTGTTGTCTCATCCAAGGAAATACCATCATAATAACCCGGTATTATAACGCGACCTTCTTTATCTTTCATACTGGCCAAAACCTGTGTCAATTGAAACCCCGGATTTGGCGCATAATTTCCATAATGCCCGCTATGTTGTGGGTTTATGGGGCCAAAAGTGGTTAAGGACAAGGTAGTTATTCCGCGGCAACCGTAGACCACCGTTGGTTTTCCGGTGGCATGCATCGGACCGTCATTGATGATCAAAAAATCGGCCATTAACAGTTCTTTGTAGGTACGTACTGCCTTAGGTAGGGGCTTACTGCCTTTTTCCTCCTCGCTATCCAGAATAACCTTAACATTGAAGGAGAGTTCCTTACCTTTGTTCTTTAGCAGGTCTATGGCATTTAGGAACATGACAATAGGTCCCTTGGCATCGGCGGTAGACCTGCCGAACAAGCGCCAATCATAGTTGATATCATTGTCCAGTGCCGTAAAATCCTCGGTTTTCAATTGGTTGCCATCCTTTGACTTGAGCACGGTCCCATACGGATTGTCCTGGTCCCATTTGGAAGCATCGACCCCTTGCCCATCAAAATGCATGTAGAACAATAGGGTCGGTTTGGTATCGTCCATGGGCAAAGCTGCAAAGAACAAAGGAAGATTATCCGTTTCCAGAATGGAGGTATTGAAGCCTCTTTGGTTGAATTTGTTCCGCAGCCAGATGAGGTTGCTATCTATGTCATCCGCATTGAGGGCATCGTTTGGAAGGGAAACAAAATCGCGTAGCTCATCTATACTATAGCGTACGTGGGATTTTAGTTCCTCAGGGGTTTGTGCCTTTCCAAGGTTTGTCAATGCAAGGAATAGTAGGATACAGCAGTAATCTTTCATGAATTATGTTTTTGTGCTTACTGAAAAATAAGGATAAAAGGTAGCGCGCCGGGCTATAAACTATTTCTTGAAAAGGAAAAGTGCTGTTTTTCTTATTAGGAGTAGAAACGGAAAACCGTGAAACAGTAAATCGAACCAATCCATCGCTTCCATACCAACGCCGCCGCCGGCCACCCATTTAAGTTTGCCCCATATATGTGGCTCAGGAAAAAATGGAGCCAAGCCTAAAGTTAGGCATAAAAGAATAATGAGTTTCCAGTTGTCAAGTATTTCTTTCATGAAGTCCTTATGCCTTTGATAAAAGATGGAATTTCTTCAACTCCATGCTGCGTAAGATGCTTTATAAAAGCAGAACCAATAATAGCCCCTTTTGCCGATGTTGTGGCCTGCTGGAACGTTTCGGCATCCTTGATTCCAAAACCTACGACCTGTGAATTCTTCAAGCCCATGCTGCCAATCCGTTCAAAATAGTCCGACTGCTCGGTGCCAAAGCCCGATTTTGAACCGGTAACACTGGCAGAACTTACCATATAAATAAATCCGTCCGAAGCTGCATCAATCTGCTGGATGCGTGCATCGCTCGTTTGGGGCGTTATCAAGAATACATTGATCAATCCATATTTTTTGAAGATGTCCTCATATTCCGCTTGATACACGTCCAAAGGAAGGTCGGGCATAATAATACCGTCAATTCCTATATCATGGCACCTTTTGCAAAACGCCTCCACCCCATATTGAAGCATAGGATTAAAATAGCCCATTGCAATTAACGGTATAGCAACCGTTTTACGAATGTCCTTTAACTGATCAAAAAGTACTTCGGTGGTCATCCCATTTTTTAAGGCTGCGGTGGAACTTTCCTGTATGGTGGGGCCGTCCGCCAAGGGGTCGCTGAACGGTAATCCGATCTCGATCATATCTACCCCGTTTTTCTCTAAATCCTGAATGATTTTTACGGTATCGTCCAAGGCAGGATAGCCTGCGGTGAAATAGATAGATAGGAGTTTTCCTTCTGAGTTTATTTTTTCGTTTATTCTGTTCATTGTAAAATGAAATTTATGTCATTCCCGCGAAGGCGGTAATCTGTTTAACGTGTTATACATGTTACTGTGTTCTACCTATTTTTTGAATATATGAAATCAATCCCCATGACATCCATTCAAGGTCTTCCCAATTGGGATTCATGTCATCTATGAGCTTTTCTTTCCATTTACGATTCCATTTTTTTATCTGTTTCTCTCGTTTAATGGAGTATATTTACATAAGTTGAGCTTTTAAACCAAATCAATTGATGCACATTGTATTTCTTGGTAAAACCTTTGTTATTTTTTGATTTATGTTTTTTTAACCTCGATTTTAAATTATTTGTCATGCCTACATACAGTACCGTATGCTTTTTATTTGTGAGTATGTAGGCATAGTATTTGTCCATTAAATTAAAATTTTAAAGCATCCGGAGACTTCCGCCTACGCGGAAATGACAAAACAAGCTAAAGCTTGAAATAATCTATATACGTCTGTAAATCCTTATCCCCACGTCCGGATAAGCTGATGACAACTACATCATCTGGCTTAAACTTTTTATGTGAGAAAATGGCAAAGGCATGGCCTGTTTCAATGGCAGGAATAATACCTTCTAACTGCGAAAGTTCTAGTCCGGCAGTCATGGCCTCATCGTCCGTAGCGGAATAAAATTCTGCACGACCGGATTTGTATAAATGGGAATGCATGGGGCCAACGCCAGGATAATCCAATCCTGCAGAAATGGAGTAGGGTTCGGTAATTTGTCCGTCCACCGTTTGCATCAACATAGTTTTACATCCGTGGATGATACCCACTTTTCCCAAGGCGGAGGTAGCCGCACTTTCGCCGGTATCCACCCCTTTTCCAGCTGCTTCCACGGCAATGATGCCTACTTCTGGTTCATCTAAAAAGTGATGATAGGTGCCGGCGGCATTGCTACCACCTCCGATACAGGCCACTATATAATCCGGATTTTCACGACCTTCCTTTTCCTTTAATTGCCATTTGATTTCCTCGGAAATGACCGATTGAAATCGCGTAACCATATCCGGGTAGGGATGCGGTCCAATGGCCGAACCAATGATATAATGGGTGTCTACCGGATTATTGATCCAGTCCCGTATAGCTTCGTTGGTCGCATCTTTTAAGGTTCTACTGCCCGAAAGTGCAGGACGAACTTCCGCGCCCAGCATCTTCATGCGCGCCACGTTGGGTGCCTGTCTGGCAATATCTATTTCCCCCATATAAACTATACAATCCATTCCCATCAGGGCGCAGACCGTTGCAGTTGCGACCCCATGCTGGCCGGCACCTGTTTCTGCAATAATGCGCGTTTTGCCCAATTTCTTGGCCACGAGTATCTGCCCAATGGTGTTGTTTATCTTATGCGCACCGGTATGGTTGAGGTCCTCTCGTTTCAAATACACCTTACAGCCGTGTTTTTCCGAAAGTCGCTTAGCAAAATAAAGCGGCGAAGGTCGACCTACATAGTCTTTTAGCAGCTGATTAAATTCTTCCTGAAAAGAATCTTCGTACATGATTTCCAAATATTTTTGGCGTAATTCTTCTACATTAGGGTACAGCATTTCTGGAATAAATGCACCTCCAAACTCACCATAGTAGCCTTTCTCGTCCGCATGGAAGCCCCCTAAGGCTCCAACGGGAAAATTTTTTTTGATTTCTTTTTCCATTTTCTTTTTTTATTTCCTCCTAGCAAAGAGGGTTGAGGGAGGTGTAAACCGACCCTTTACTTTGGTTACTCATTACTTTTTACTCAATACTTATTACAACTTACTTTTTACTTAATACTCCTTACGCAATACTTTACGAAACTCCTTTAGTTCTTTAATTTTCTTCAACCCCGGTTGCACTTCAAATTTACTGTTTACATCAATAGCATGGCAGTATTTTGCCTCTGGTCTTTTTAGAAATTCTTTGATTTGCGCTATATTTTCCAATCCTATGCCACCACTTAAAAAGTAAGGTTTTTTGGAAGGGTAGTTTTCTAATAGACTCCAGTCAAAAACGTATCCATTGCCGCCAGGGAGTTTGCCTTTTGTATCGAATAAGAAGTAATCGCATACATCTTCAAAAGTTTCAAGCACCGAAAAGTCGAATTGGTCTTTGATGGAAAATACCTTGATGATTAACAGGTCGAGCTCAGTCGAGTCCCCTTTAGTTACCTCGCTTTGATGGCACTTATTTTTTAAGGCTGTGCAATAGGCAACACTTTCATTCCCATGTAACTGTACCCCATCTAAATTGTAAGTTCTGATTTTTTCCAAAACGTCCTCTAGTGTTGCATCAACAAACACTCCAATTTTTTTGATGCCGGCGGGAAGTTCCGGCATATTCCCCTCAAAGTTGCGTTTAGAACCTTGCCAGAAAATGAAACCCAAGTAGTCTGGCCGTAACGTGGCCACTTCTGCGGTGTTTTTATTCATGCCGCAGATTTTGAGACGCACCTTTTCTAAGTTTTCTCCTAAGAAAGAAGGCTTTATAGCTTTTGAATTTGATTCCTTGGCGTCCATGGCTTATTTTAATTGGTTGATGAATTCAGCGGCACTTTTGCCAGGGTTCTCCGTCTTCATAAAGTTCTCGCCTATTAAAAATCCTTGGTATCCGTAGGGTTTCAACTCTTTAATGGCTTCAATGGAGCTAATACCGCTTTCGGAAACTTTTATAAAATCGTCCGGAATCAATTCCGAAAGAATTTTACTGGTGGCTATGCTTACGCTAAAGGTCTTTAAATCCCTATTGTTCACGCCCAACATATCCAAACTTGGCATTACGGCTTTCTGCAGTTCTTCTTCGTTATGCACTTCCAACAGCACTTCTAAATCCAAACCTTGAGCAAATTCGGAAAGGGTTTTTATTTCTTGTCGCGATAAAATACTCGCTATCAATAAAATAACATCTGCTCCGTTTGCCTTTGCCTCTAACAGCTGGTATTCGTCAATAATAAATTCCTTGCGAAGCAAAGGCATGGTGACGCAGGCTCTAGCTAAAAGTAAATCTTCCAGAGAACCACCAAAATATTTGATATCTGTTAAAACACTCATGCCGCATACGCCAGCGTTTTGATAGCCTTGTGCCACTTCCCCAACATTCGTATTCTGGTTAATGGTGTCCTTGGAGGGCGAACGTCTTTTATGCTCGGCAATTATACCGGTCTTGCTTGCACGAAGTGCTTGTGCCAGAGAGCTTCCCTTCCTATCAAAAAGAACGGATTGTTCCCATTGGGAAGCGGGAATCAAGCTCTTTTTCAGTGCTACTTCCTTACGTTTATCTGCTACTATTTTTGAGAGTATATCCATATTTTTATAGTCATTATGACCCCGAGTTCGCCGGGGAAGTCATGTATAAGATTATTTCACCATGTCCTTCGACTGCGCTCAGGATGACATTTATTTGTAATTATTCACCTAGTTTTAAGAGTTTATGCAAATTCCCCCTTTGGGGGCTAGGGGGCTTTACTCAACTCCTGCAACTTCCGCAATGCCTTCAATCCCTTACCACTCAATAAAGATTCCTTTGCTTTTTCAAATCCTTCTTTTGGTGTTGTGCCTTCCACCGTCGCAATAGCCACGCCCGCGTTGGCGCATACCACATTGTTTTGTGCTTCGGTTCCTTTTCCGTTCAGTACGCTCATGAAAATTTGGGCGGAATCGGTAATGTCATCCCCACCTACAATCGACTCGGCATCAATGGGCATCAAACCAAAATCGGATGGTTTGATAATTCCTTCCGAACCGTTTGAAATTGTTTTAGTATCTCCGGTAAGGCTAATTTCATCGTATCCGTCTAAAGCATGTAAAACGGTAAAGTTCTTGTCGGTATTCTGATATAAATACCCATACATTCTCGCCAGTTCCAGATTAAAGACCCCAACCATTTGATTTTGTGGAAAAGCCGGATTTACCATAGGTCCCAACATATTAAAAAAGGTCTTTACGGCCAGTTCCTTACGAATAGGAGCCACATTTTTCATGGCAGGATGGAACAGCGGCGCATGCAACACGCATATCCCAGCTTCTTCGATAGACTTGGTTAGGAAATCTGCCTCGTTACTGAACTTGATTCCTAAAAATTCCATCACATTACTACTCCCACATTTGGATGAAACTCCGTAGTTACCATGTTTGGTCACTTTTATGCCAGCACCTGCCGTCACAAAAGAGGATAAGGTTGAAATATTAAACGTGTCCTTACCATCGCCGCCAGTTCCACATAAATCGATAGGATTATAGTCCGATAAATCTACCGCCAAACACAATTCCAGCAAGGCATCACGGAAGCCCTCCAATTCCTCGATCGTAACGCTCCGCATCATGTACACCGTTAGAAATGCTGCTATCTGACTGGTATTATAGTCGCCTTTTGCAATATTGACCAATATCCGTTTCGCGTCCTGCTTCTCCAGAATTTCGTGATTGATCAATCTGTTTAGTGTTTCTTTCATAAGCCCTACCTAACCTCCCCCAAGGGGAGGAACTGGTCTCCGTGTTTTAATTGATAAAATTCAACTCTAATCTTTTACGCTTCATATTTTTTTTTTCGGCGATCAGCTATTTAACTCCCCCTTAGGGATCTGGGGCGCTTTTACCCAATTCCTAAGAATCTCCTTCCCCTCCGGTGTTAAGACCGACTCAGGATGAAACTGTACCGCCCGTACGTCAAACTCCCTATGGCGTAGGGACATGATTTGTCCGTTTGCGTCAAATGAGGTGGCTTCTAGACAATCCGGTAAATCTGGATGTACGACCCAAGAATGGTAACGTCCTACTTCAATTTCTTTCGGTAGTCCGTTGAATATATAGTCGTCCTGCGTAATTTTTATGGGTGTTGCCACGCCATGATATACTTGTTCCAGATTCGTCAGGCTGCCTCCAAACACCTCCGCTATGGCTTGCTGACCTAGACAGACACCGAAAATACGCTTGCGACCCGCATAAGTTTTTATAATACTTTTTAATAATCCTGCCTCCTCCGGAATACCGGGGCCCGGAGAAAGTACAATGTTGTCAAAAGCATCCACCTCTTCCAATGTTAATTGGTCGTTTCGCTTTACGGTCACTTTGCAATCAAGATCCTCTAGATAGTGCACCAAGTTATAGGTGAAACTATCATAGTTGTCTATCATTAAAATGGAAGCCCCCTCCGGCTGCCCCAAAGGGGGAGAGTTCTTACTCTTGTGTGTTTTGTTGGTGCTATCCATTTATTCCAATTTTTTGCTCCTCTTCAAACGAAGGCGTAATGCCATATTTCATCTTTGTTAGTTTTAAAATGAGTATATATAGTATTTTATCAGTTAATTTATTCATTTTCTTTTTTTCAAATCTCCCTCCTTGGGAGGGGTTAGGGGAGGCCTTTTCCCCTTTGGGGGCAAGGGGGCTTTTTATATCGTTTCTGCAATTTCTAGTGCCTTGTTCAAAGCGCCCAATTTATTATAGGTCTCCTGTAATTCGTCTTCTGCATTTGAAGCGGCAACCAAGCCTGCCCCTGCCTGAAAGTGCAGTTTGTGGTTCTTGCTTAAAAAAGTTCTGATCATAATGGCGTGGTTAAAATTGCCCTTGAAATCCATAAACCCTATTGCTCCGCCGTAATACCCTCTACTGGTTTTTTCGTATTGTTCTATGAGCTGCATGGCCCTGTGTTTTGGTGCGCCGCTTAGGGTTCCTGCCGGAAAAGTGTCCGCAACGATTTTCAGTGTAGAAATATCGGGCTTCTTTATTCCGGTTACTTTGGAGACCAAATGGATGACATGAGAGAAATATTGTACCTCCCTGTAGGTGTCTACTTTTACCATATTCCCGTTTCTGCTCAGGTCGTTTCTGGCGAGGTCTACCAACATCACATGTTCGCTATTTTCCTTATCGTCCTGTGCGAGTTGTTTTGCGAGTTCCGCATCTTTTTCATCGTTACCGGTTCTTTTATAGGTACCTGCAATGGGATGGATTTCAGCCTTATCGTCTTT
>Ga0306871_1000115_pt1 | contig 33352 bp, 30 predicted proteins | sample AntRauMeHopE1497_FD_190447 | JGI IMG/M metagenome (GOLD analysis project Ga0306871, IMG submission 190447) | Saline lake microbial communities from Rauer Islands, Antarctica - Metagenome Hop E1 #497 (v2) (version 2) | ecosystem: Environmental > Aquatic > Non-marine Saline and Alkaline > Saline ... | reverse complement strand
CGATGGCGAAGCATAGCCGTAGCTACGGTTTATAATTTTAACGACGGCAAAGGGAAAAAGAAAGAGACAAAAACTCGGGTTTTCATTTGGCAGGAGTATATCATAATCAAATCTATTCCTTTGGAAACCTCTCAATACATACGAAGTATCGGAACGCCCATCATAAAGTTCCAAGGTGTTACCGTTTAGGGCGTATACCTCCAGCAACCAGAGCCCGTATATATCATGATCAATTTCTACCACGCCACGCAGCGTACTGTACTATCCAACGTCAATTCCCAAGCCGCCGCCTGCCTGTCTTTCCTATCCCTACAATATTGTTGTTGGCCAGTACGACGCCCCTATCAAACGAGATGGTAAAAGCACGTTGTAAAAACGAAACTTCGCCGTTACCTCGGGTCTGGTTGATATCAACATACCAAAGGTCATGGGACTGTAAGACCTGATCGGTGTTAAACGCGCTTTCGGCTATAAAATCATCCTAAATTACTACTTCCGAATAACAGGAAACCAAGGTACTTGCTAAAAGGGCAGTTCCTAAAAGTAGTTTTATTGTTCTCATATCATTCGGTTTTATAAATTCTATTTATATAAGACAAGCACCATGCTAAAACATATATCCTGTTGATTATCAGTCTTTAGTATTCTAATGTTTGCCCGATGGTTTTGAATACGTATTTTTGAGCTATGAAGAACGAAAAGACATTTGCGGTTCTAGGAGGCGGAAGCTGGGCAACCGCCATTGTTAAGATGTTGACCGGTAATGGTCATAAAGTGGGATGGTACATGCGCAATACCGATGCCATCGCCCATATTAAGACCCATAGGCACAATCCCAACTATCTGAGCTCTGTAGAATTTCCGGTAGTTCTTTTGGATTTATCCTCGGACATAAACCACACCATAAGCGCTTATGACATACTTATTTTTGCTATCCCTTCCGCATTTTTAAGTGCCGAACTACAGAAGTTGACCGTTTCCTTTACCGATAAAATCATTTTTTCCGCTATTAAGGGTATTGTTCCAGAATCGGGGCTGATTGTTGGGGAACATTTTCACAGAAAATATGATGTTCCGTTCGAGAACATTGGCGTACTTACCGGACCGTGCCATGCCGAGGAAGTGGCCTTGGAGCGACTTTCCTATCTGACCTTGGCCTGCACCGATCCGGAGAAAGCCGAGTTGGTGGCCAATGCATTAAAAAGTGACTACATTAAAACCAAGATTTCCGACGATATTATAGGTGCGGAATATGCCGCCATGCTTAAAAATATCTATGCGATTGCCGCCGGAATTGCCCATGGATTGGGCTATGGCGATAACTTCCAAAGCGTATTGATGAGCAATGCGATACGGGAAATGAAACGCTTTATAAAAAAAGTGCATAAAATGAAGCGGAACATAAACAACTCCGCATACTTGGGCGACCTTTTGGTAACGGGCTACTCTACCTTTAGCCGTAACCGAATGTTCGGGAACATGATCGGAAAGGGGTATACCGTTAAAAGTGCACAAATGGAAATGAGCATGGTAGCGGAAGGCTACTACGCCACCAAAAGTGCCTACGAGCTGATGGAGAAACTAGCGAAAAAATCGAAAATCCCGATAATCAACACCGTTTACAAAATTCTATATAAAAACGGAAATGCCAAACAGCTTTTTAAAGAATTAACGGATACCTTGGATTAAACCCGCTCCATAGAAAAATCAGAATGAACTTTCAGTTCCTTATTCAACGCTTCTCTCCATTGTACCGTTTTAGCGTCATCCATTTTAAAAATGGTTTTTAATTCCTGAAGCACGGGTTGCATGTAAGTGCGTACGCTATCAATATCAAAATACAGTCTGCCCGTTCTTCTGATAAAGAAGTCCATGGGGTCTTGCACCATTTCGTGGGCAATGCCGAATTGCAGTTCCGCCAAAATTAACTTGGTAGGGTTATCGGTTTCTTTTCTTTTTTGGTACAACTCCAAAATGGTTTCGGTCTGTTTGCCGTAATTGGTAACCAAGAACCAAGCATCATGTTGGGTAAAACCCTCGGATTTAATGCGGCCATATACTTCGGAAATGTACTTTTTAACGTATTTGTATTTTTTAAACTCGTTTCCACAAAGCGGAATTTCCTTGGTTTGACAGGGATTTACTTCAATTTTATAATCCTCTTCCATCTTTTTGGCAACTTGGTCTACGACGCGTTCCGCCATTTTCCGATACCCGGTGAGTTTCCCTCCGGCAATACTTATGAGTCCGGTATCCGAGGTAAAAATTTCGTCCTTACGCGATAGCTCGGAAGCGGACTTGCCCTCTTCATGTATCAGCGGTCGTAAGCCTGCCCAAGAGGAGACAATATCCTCCATCTCCAGATTAATTTTGGGGAACATATTGTTTACCGCCGAAATTAGGTAAATGGCATCGGCCAGATCAATTTTCACATCATCCTTATCGTTGTTGTAATTGGTGTCCGTTGTTCCCACGTAGGTTACTTTCCCGCGGGGAATGGCAAACATCATCCTACCGTCCGGAACGTCAAAATAAACGGATTGTTTTACCGGAAGCTTTTCGAACGGAAACACCAAATGCACCCCTTTGGTAAGATGTAACCGTTTTCCTTTTTTGGAATTGTTCACACTGCGCAGCTCATCTACCCAAGGTCCGGCAGCACTGATCACATATTTGGAGCTAATATTAAAGGCTTCTCCCGACAGTTCATCCTTTACCACCACCCCGGAAACTTTTTCATCGGTATACATAAAACCCGTAACTGCGGCATAGTTAAGTGCCCTTGCGCCAAATTGCAGGCTGGTCTTTATGTTTTCTATCGTAAGTCGCGCATCGTCCGTTCTGTATTCCGCATAATAGCCCGCCCCTTTTAAAATCTTTTTGGGCAGCAAAGGTTCTAGTTTTAAGGCTTCTTTCTTTTCCAACATTTGCCTTTTATCCTCGCCGGTTACCTGGGCCAAAATATCGTATACTTTTAGACCTATGGACGTAAGCCATTTCCCGTAGCTACCATTTTCTATCAAGGGAAGAAGCATTTTTTCCGGTAGCACCAAATGTGGGGCAAGCTTATGCACAATGGCACGTTCCGAGCCCACTTCCTTTACCAACCAAAAATCGAACTGCTTTAAATAGCGCAGTCCCCCATGGATAAGTTTGGTAGACTTACTGCTGGTGCCAGAGGCAAAATCGTTCTTCTCCAGCAGGGCGACTTTAAGTCCCCTGGATGCGGCATCCAAAGCGATTCCCCCACCTGTTATTCCGCCGCCTATAACGACCAGGTCAAAGGTTGAATTGGACAATTTACTTACTGTCCTTGTTCTGTTTATATTTGAAAATTCAATACTCTTCATAGCTTTTTTTACTTGATTCTTTGGGTTTCTTTTGCCTTATTTTCAGGAACCCCAATTTTTTCTTTTTCAATTCATTTTAAGGAAATACTCCTCTTTTTTTATGTTCCGATACTTCAGGCTGATATCATACTCATCTGGTTGTGCCCCGGTTTGGGCTGAAATAAATGCGGATGGCATATAGCATTAGGCGGTATGTTTTTAAATCTGCCGCTAGTTCAGAAGAAAACCTCTGGGTCTTTAGCGTACATCACTTTATTTTTCTTCCCACCCTTTAGAACGCTCAACAGCTTTCTTCCATTTTGCGTAAAGTCGTTTTCTTTTGACCCGATCAAAACTGGGTTTAAAAATGCGGTCTATGGGACGGCTTTGATCAATATTCGCCTGTGTCCAAAGTCCCACTTGTATGCCGGCCAAGAATGCCGCGCCCATGGCGGTGGATTCAATAACTTCTGGGCGATGAACTTCGGTGTCCAAAATATCGGCCTGGAACTGCATTAAGTGATTGTTGGCGCAAGCACCACCATCAACGCGCAAATTTTGTAGGGGCAGGCCCGAGTCGTCCTCCATGGCCTTTAAAATATCCTTGGTCTGGTAGGCCAGGGACTCCAAGGTCGCTTTGGCCAAATGGGCTCTTCCCGTATCGCGGGTAAGACCAAAAATAGCACCACGGGCATACATGTCCCAATGGGGCGCACCCAGACCTACAAACGCAGGCACAACATAAACGGAACTTTCGCCTTCTACGGAATCTGCCAGGACTTCGGTTTCCTTTGCATCGGTTATAATTTCCAGTCCGTCCCTGAGCCATTGTATGGCGGCACCGGCGATAAAAACACTCCCTTCAAGGGCATAGTGTACCTTACCATCCAGTCCGTAGGCAATAGTCGTCAACAGTCCGTTTTTAGAAAATTGCGGTTGTTGCCCCGTATTCATCAACATAAAACAGCCCGTGCCATAGGTGTTCTTTGCCATCCCTTTTTCAAAACAGGCCTGACCAAATAGGGCGGCCTGTTGGTCCCCGGCAATTCCTGCAATCGGAATTGTTAAACCATCGATTTCATAGTCTCCAAAATGATATGCAGACGGTCTTACCTCAGGCAACATTTGCTCAGGAATTTCCAGCTCCTTCAATAAGCGTCTGTCCCATTTTAAGTCCACAATATCGTAGATCATAGTGCGGGAGGCATTGGTATAATCCGTTACATGTTTTTGCTTGTTGGTCATGTTCCATACCAACCAGGTATCTATGGTTCCCATTAAAAGGTCTCCATTTTCGGCTTTGTCCCTTGCACCGGATACATTGTCCAATATCCATTTTACCTTGGTAGCGGAAAAATAGGAATCTATGACCAAGCCCGTCGTTTTTCTAACATGCTCGGTAAGCCCCTCTCTTTTTAAATGTTCACAAATATCGGCGGTACGCTTGTCTTGCCATACGATGGCATTGTACACCGGTTCGCCCGTATGTTTGTCCCAAACGACCGTGGTCTCCCGCTGATTGGTAATCCCAATGGCCTGGATTTCTGATGCGTTTACCTTATGTTCCTCCAATAATTGTTGGAGTACGGCCAATTGGGAGGACAGGATTTCTTTTGCATCGTGTTCTACCCAGCCCGGCTTTGGAAATATCTGCTTGAACTCCTGCTGCACCATTCCTTGGATTGTCCCTTTTTCATCTACAAGAAGCGCACGGGAACTCGTGGTGCCCTGATCTAAAGAAATAATGTATTTTTTTGACATAATTATAAAGATAAGAACTTAAAGATACCCTTAAAAAAATCCAATTCAAAAGAGAAACGCTACGCAAACGATGGCGTTGTAAAAAAAGGGTTGTTGCTTAGGGTGTAATAGAAATGAACCATTGTTTTGACCATCTCGGCATATCCCTTGTCGCCATTGGTTCTGGTAGAAGTAAAAATTACCGCATAATAGCGTTTGTTCAAGGCTTAGAAGTCAGTTAAGCTTTCTCCATTCGCTAAAAAATTGCTCTTTTTCGCCTGTTTCTCCTCTTTTTATCCTTCCGTAACGCTGCTATGCAACTCAAAAAAGCCATCAAACAGACAAAAAATAGCTAATTTTCGCTTGAATTCAGAAAGTTTAAATCACTTCTTATACAATAAACTCCCGCTCCAAAAAATAGTCCACAATGGCCTGTTTCATCAACACGGATTGCTCCCCTGCTTTTAAGGTAGGCAACTCTTCTTTTACGGTATAATGCGGCCATCCTTCGTCATCAAAAAAATTGAACTCATAATAGCCATAGGGTTCCAATAGCCTGCATATGGCAATATGCATCAAATCCAATTTGTCGTCTTTCTTATATTTTCTGTGGTATTGTCCCAATTCCTGAACTCCTACCAAATATATAATGGCATCCAGTTCCAACGCATCGCCATCCGCAAATTGAGTTGACAGTTTAGTTACCAAAATTTCCCACCTATCCTTTAACTCTGTATCCCTGGACATTTTTTTATAAATTATAGTATTATTTTTTCAAGAAGTAAAGATACTAATCAATATTGAGCCAACTTTGAAAAGTAAATTGAACTTAAAACAGTAAAAAATCAATTTTGTTATTTTTCCGAATACGGATATACAGTTTTTTATACTCATGCTTAATGAAAACCCGAAAATTTTGACAAATTTATTTTTTTCTTTGCCTAGGCAAAATTATAAAGCATAGGCATAGCTACGGTTTATAATTTTAACGACGGCAAAGGGAAAAAGAAAGAGACAAAAACTCGGGTTTTCATTTGGCAGAAGTATAAATTATCCTAAATTGGAATTTTCAACTCCTTGGCTCTTTTACTTTTCCGCTTGCGTTTTCGGAGCAAACGCAATGTGCTATATTTGCTCCAAACGCTGATCAAATGGCCCTATTGGATATAATTTTGGGAATCTTGCTCCTTTTAGGATTATGGAAAGGTCTTAAGAACGGACTTCTTATAGAACTCGCTTCCATTGTGGCTTTGATCGCCGGAATTTACGGAGCTATACATTTTTCATACATAGCTGGGGATTACCTTACCGAGCAGATGAACTGGGAACAACACTACATAAATATCGCAGCTTTTGCCATAACCTTTATCGGAATCGTAATCGGGGTGCATTTTGCGGGTAAATTACTTACTACAGTTGCCAGTATTGCTATGCTGGGGCTTTTAAATAAAATAGCGGGCGCGGTGTTCGGCACCCTAAAAGTAGCTTTGATTATTGGAGCGGTCTTGGTTTTCTTTGATAGCGCCAATACGAAGCTGGGCTTGATTTCGGAAGAAGCCAAAAATGAATCGATACTTTATCATCCGGTAAAAGATATCGGTGCCTTGGTGTTCCATAGCGTCCTGAGGGAAGAAGTAACCAATATTTTGAAAGCTCATTAGGGTCTGTTTTGAAATAAAGTGACTAATTTATAGGAAGTTATTTTGTTGGCCGGCAAGGCGAAAAACGCAGACATAGCATTAGCCATGGCGCCTATTTTCAAGGCAGTTGGCGAGCAAAAGAACCAATAGAAATAATCCGGTAATTTCCTCACAGACCCTGAATCGCCAGAGGGTACAAAAAGACGATTAAAAGTAGTTTATATCGATTTCCTGTCCTTTCATCGAAAAAAGAACAATTCTTATCGTATCAAAAGTAATTTTATTTAATATTACAATGTCAATATCCCCTATTGGCAAGAGAACACAACAGTACCCGATCTTATAGACCTACTTCCCTGCGTTGAGCGACCTACTTACAAATAGAACATTATATGAAAATTATAGCGAAATCCGCTGTCTTTGTTTTGTTTGTATTTATTTTTGGCTCCTGCGCAACAGAACCGATTGAAGATACACCCAATATTGAAGCAGCAAACATAACGGTATTGGAGCAGGACGTATTGCAGCTTGTAAATTCCCATAGAAGGGAATTGGGAGTTAGTGCTTTAGCCTTTAGCAACGTTGCCTACGAATATGCAAACAAGCATACGGATTATATGATCGCGCAGGGAAGCTTGAGCCATGACAACTTCAGTGCACGGGCCTCTAGTATAGCCTCCAAGGTGGAGGTGCAGATGGTTGCGGAAAATGTAGCCAAAGATTACAAAACTGCCCAAGAGGCATTCAACGGCTGGTACAAAAGCACCAACCACAAAAAAACCATGGAAGGCGATTTTACCCATTCCGCGGTAAGTGTCAAGGAAGATGCAAACGGCAACCTCTATTTTACCCAACTTTTTTACAAGGAATAGGAGACGAAACAAATTCTGCCCTGCGGGTCTGTGATGAAACAACCTGACTATTTCAAGACAGACCCTAAGCATTCAGAAAAATGAAGCAGAATACCCTTACTTTACGCATCTCTAGTCCAAAATAAAAAACCGAGTTTCCCGAAATTCAAAAAGACCGAGAACATCCTGATGCCTTTTTTATGCCTCGGTTTTTAGGTTCAATTGCTACTATTCTTTAACTTTCCTTAAAAATAGACAGCATGAGCATTAGACCACCATTTAATCTGAACAGATGGATCGAAGAAAACCGGGACACCCTAAAGCCACCGGTTGGTAACAAAAACCTTTATAAAGACGCGGGCGATTATATTGTAATGGTGGTTGCAGGGCCCAACGCAAGGAAGGATTACCACTATAACGAGACCGAAGAACTTTTTTATCAATTGGAAGGCAAGATAGAAGTACACATCCAAGAAAACGGAAAAAAAAGAACTATGACGCTAGGTGCTGGGGACATGTACCTTCATCCTGCCAAAGTACCGCATTCCCCGGTTAGGTATGAAGGCTCCATTGGTTTGGTGATAGAACGAAAGCGTTCCCACATGAACGTTGACGATGGCCTACTGTGGTTCTGCGACAACTGTAACCATAAATTATATGAGGTCTATTTTACACTTAACGATATTGAAACCGATTTCTTGGGGCATTTTAAACATTTCTATGGTTCAAAAGAACTAAGGACCTGTGATGATTGTGGTACTGTGATGCCAACGGACACGCGTTTTGTAAAGAATGACTAAATGGATGCAATCATTAAAGTACTCATTGGCATAATTATAGTCTTACATCTCTATTTCCTCTGGTTTGAAATGTTTGCCTGGACCACCAAGGGACCAAAAATATTTAGGAAATTCCCGAAAGACCTCTTTTTGCCTACAAAATCAATGGCGGCCAACCAAGGTTTGTACAATGGTTTTTTAGCTGCAGGACTCCTCTGGACTTTTTTTATTGAAAACAGTATTTGGAACACCAATATTGCGCTTTTCTTTTTAGGTTGTGTGTCCGTTGCCGGAATATTTGGAGGACTTACCGTAAGTAAAAAAATATTTTTTGTTCAGGCACTACCGGCTTTGGTCTGTATCATCCTATTGGTATCCAAATGAAAATGAAGTCCTATTCTACAACTTTTTTTGTCCTGGTGGTTTATACCTTCTCTATAGTCAAAGCCCAACAAATGACACCTGAGCAAGTAGTACAAAAATCCATGGAAAGTTATAACGATAGGTATATATACTCATGCTTAATGAAAACCCGAAAATTTTAACAATTTTATTTTTTTTCTTTGCCTAGGCAAAATTACAAAGCATAGCCGTAGCTACGGTTTTTAATTTTAACGACGGCAAAGGGAAAAAGAAAGAGATAAAAACTCGGGTTTTCATTTGGCAGGAGTATAGAAGCCTTTATGTCCGTTGTTGATCCCAATATAAGCTTCCATAATTTCTCCGATGGCAGCGTGACCATGAAAGAGGCCGCAGCCTGCAAAATATTTTACAGCACGCTCTTTGCAGCTTCCCCAAACCTCCACTCGACCATACTTGCCAGAACCATATTTGGAAATAAAGTCATTGACAATGAAGGTATTATAGATAGCAATGGAATAGATGAACCTATAGAACTGGTACTTATCTACGAAGTTGAAAATGAAAAAATCGGGAAGGTTACCGTTCTAAGAAAAGAACTTTAATGACAATCATTATTCGTAACTTCGTAAAAATCTAACAATACACATTCAAAAAGTTGTAAAATGTCAAAAATAGCTACAGCATTCGGAATTAAGGACGCTTTAAAAGCCTTGGGAATTAAAGATATTAACGATGGCACCTCCACTGGTTCGGATAATTTTGCCTCTGGGGATACTATTTCCTCTTATTCTCCGGTAGATGGATCACTTATTGGTCAAGTAAGGATCACATCCAAAACGGATTATGAAAAAGTAATGTCCACCGCTACCGAAGCTTTTCAGGACTGGCGTATGAAGCCTGCTCCCTTGCGTGGAGAAGTCGTCCGCCAATTTGGGGATAAGTTGCGCGAGCTTAAGCAGCCTTTGGGGAAACTGGTTTCCTATGAAATGGGGAAAAGTTACCAAGAAGGACTGGGCGAAGTTCAGGAAATGATAGATATCTGTGATTTTGCAGTGGGATTATCCAGACAATTACATGGGTTGACCATGCATTCCGAAAGGCCCGGACACAGAATGTACGAGCAATACCACCCACTGGGAGTAGTAGGCATTATATCTGCCTTTAATTTTCCGGTGGCCGTTTGGGCTTGGAATACAGCCTTGGCTTGGATTTGCGGTGATGTCTGCGTCTGGAAACCTTCGGAAAAAACGCCACTATGTGGTGTAGCCTGCCAAAATATTGCAGCAATGGTGTTTAAGGATAACAATTTGCCAGAAGGCATCTCCTGTATGATCAATGGAGATTACAAAGTTGGCGAGATGATGACACAGGACAGTCGGGTGCCGTTGATATCCGCTACGGGATCCATAAGAATGGGTAAAATAGTGGCACAGGCCGTTGCGGCACGCTTGGGCAAATCACTTTTAGAACTAGGTGGTAACAATGCCATTATCGTAACGCCGGACGCAGATATTAAAATGACGGTTATAGGTGCCGTTTTCGGGGCAGTAGGTACTGCCGGGCAACGATGTACGTCTACAAGAAGATTAATTATCCACGATTCTATTTACGATACCGTAAAGGACGCCCTAGTTGCCGCGTACGGACAATTGCGCATTGGAAATCCTTTGGACGAAAACAACCACGTAGGCCCTATCATAGACACCGATGCGGTTGCCCACTACCAAAAAGCACTAGAAAGGGTAGTGGAAGAAGGTGGAAACATCATTGTAGAAGGCGGTGTTCTGGAAGGCGAAGGTTACGAAAGCGGTTGCTACGTGAAACCAGCGATTGCAGAGGCACAAAATTCCTATAAAATCGTACAGCACGAAACCTTTGCCCCTGTACTTTATCTTATGAAATATTCTGGCGAACTGGAAAATGCCATTACACTTCAAAATGGAGTGGTACAAGGACTATCCTCGGCGATCATGACGAACAATCTGCGGGAGGCGGAGCATTTTTTATCCGTAACGGGGAGTGACTGTGGTATAGCCAACGTAAACATAGGAACCTCCGGTGCGGAAATTGGGGGTGCTTTTGGTGGCGAAAAAGAAACAGGTGGTGGACGAGAAAGTGGTTCGGATGCCTGGAAAATATATATGAGAAGGCAGACCAACACCATTAATTATACTGCCGAGCTACCTTTGGCACAAGGTATTAAGTTTGATCTATAGATTAAGATCTATATCATTTTTAGGATAACATACCGTTATGCAGCTTAATTACAGCTGCATAACGGTATTTTTATTAGTTCTATTCCCGGAGACCTAAATAGGCCATCAGTTCCACATAGGTCATTTTGGTATAATCCCTAGCAGCGCCTTTTCCGGTTGCTGTAGCCGGAATAATCACATACCTGAATTTTAACGGAACTCCATTTCTGTTTCCCATAAAGAGAATGTCCCTCAACACTTCATCTGAAAGCTCTTCCGCTCCAAATGGATCGGGTAAAAAATCGGCATCTACAAGCGCTTCAAAATTGGTGTAGGATTGACTGTAGGTAATCCTAATGGAACTTAACTTTAATGAAAAAGACCAAATATCGGAACGGGTAGCCCCTTCGGGACCTCCCGACAAATTTTGAGTATAGGGGAAGGGAACCACATTCCCATATAGGTCGTCCATGATTTCAGGATTTCCTGTAGTGTCCCAAAACTCTCCATCCTCAACAAAATCGGGATAAAACGGTTTATTAAATTTAGCAAACACCATAATCAAAGCTTCATCCAACAGGCCTTGGTCAAGGATAGGCGCAACATACTCAAAACTGGCACCAAACTGCAAATAAAAAGGGTCAAAGAATACCTGGGCTTCGGCATCTACGTAATCTATCCAATCACTGGTTATCACTGTTAAATTGCCATCTTGGCAATTGGCCCCGTCCTCCCCGTTTGTACCATCCCGACCGTCAACGCCGTCCTGACCTTTTTCACCAGCTATTCCTTGTTCGCCCGGAATACCTTGTAATCCCATCTCCCCAACTAGTCCGTCCTCCACGGAACATGATGTTAAAACAGGAACAAATACCATACAACAACCCAAAGCAATTTTTAAAACCGTTTTCATACATGCACTTGTTTTATAATTAGTAAGAAAAAACGTACTTTTTATGAGTTTATTGCACCCCTATTGTAGTTTATAATTTTTTTTGCTGAAAAAGCGCCATTCCCCACCACGCTCCATAAGGCCGTTAAAGTATTATATCCCTATTGTTGCTAGAAAGTGAATGGGGCATTAACAATGTAAACAATAATCCTTTCGGCGCAGAATTGGACTTTAGCGGCGAAAAGGAAACCTTAGGAGACCTCAAAAAGGTTCGGTTACTTGGAAAATATAGGAATGGTCAGACCAAACTATCGCCTTCCTTTAATGCAAGGAATTCAGTTTGACCTTTAAGCAAAGCTAAGGTTAACAGATAAGTTTGAGAGCTAGCTTGCCTTTGCTTGGTATTGGTCCAGCTACCTCTCATAGGGTCTGGATACCTAAAATGAAAATCATAAATAGCAAGCTAAAAGAAGCCGGAGATGTGTTTTTTAAGTTTTTTCATTCTTTTTGTCCTTTTTTAATCAAAATGGTTCTACCCTTTTTTTTTGTGGGTATGAAACATAGTTTTTGGAACTTGACATAGGACGAAAGGAGGTAAGACCTAGGACTATTTTTTTACTCAAGTTTTAGCGTTTAGATATTTACATTCTTGCTGTTTTACTGAGCAATGATATTTAATCTTATGTCCTCCGTCTCAAAGTCCTACGTCGGATTAGTGTCAAGTCAAGCAAAAATTGGCATAAAATCAATGCACTTTTTGCGGTATCCCGTTGTTACGAAATGCTATGATTCGTATACAATTGGAAAAACATAAGTTATAAAGTAAGCCCTATTACGAACCGGTAATAGGGCTTTTTTTAGTACACTAACTAACTCAAATATGTACTATCACCTTACATCAGTGCCAGACTTTGCTGGGAGAAGTAGGGTATGGTTACCTGTTCTATAAATTTAGGTGTTATCGCTCATTTGACCATTCGAAAATATACAATCTTAACCATTGCCTGTACCAATGGATTCAAAATATGTATAGATGGCAAATTCGCTTTAGGTTGATTACGAGCAATTAAGCGGGGCTTTATTGAAAATTTTAAGTTTTTTTTAATACATTGTGGTCTAAACACTAAAACCAGTAGCCAGAATGACAAGAACAACGAAGTATCTACTACTGATGCTGCTTACCATTCTAATCGGGACCTATTTCTATATTACCTGTTGTAGCGAATGTGGCGCCAGTTTAACAGAAGAATCCCGAAAAGAGGCCGTGATAACCAAAACGCCAGAACCAACGTCCTTCCCTTTTGCATGCAGCGATGGGGATTATGTGTACAATGAAAGCGATGACTATAACCTAAAAGCATCGTAATTTAAAATATTGATGCCTTTGGCCGCAAGTATAACAGCCGGTATTACAAGCCTAAAAAACTTTTTATCGGAGAACGCCGGAAAGGTCTATTACATGGGAATCGGAATTTCCCAAACTAAGATCAGTACCTCTGCCAAAGGATAAAAAGAACCAATATAAAGCAACGCCAGGGAGAAATAAAATCAAAAAACCGAGAAAGCACACTAAGCACAACCCAAATAAACATTCATACTTAAAGTAAGCTAAAATGAATTTCGAAAATATGAATATCTGGTGCTGGTTGATTCCGCTGTTGGTGGGAATACTATGTGGAATTATAGGTTATCTATTTGGAAAAGGTAGCGCTACTTCCATAGACCATTCTGCAGAATTGAAGCTAATGCAGGATAAAAATGCAAAACTACAGGGAGATTTGGATGCTTGTACCAAAAAAGCGATTGCGGACTCCGATAGTGGAAACGCAGCCGCTTCATTTGCCACGGAAACAGCGGCAACTTCTAAGCCTTTCGATAGCGCAGCCGCTAAAGCTGTTTTTGGCAAAGCTATAAAACAGGACGATCTTAAGGTTGTAGAGGGTATAGGACCCAAAATAGAAGGCATGTTCAGGGATGCGGGAATAAAAACATGGAAAGCCCTTTCGGACGCTACCGTCGCGGAATGCCAAAAAGTACTTGACATAGGTGGAAAAAGATATCGCATCCACGATCCTGCCTCATGGCCCATGCAAGCCAAAATGGCCTACGAAGGAAAATGGCAGCATCTTTTTAAATGGCAGAACAAGCACGACCACGGAAAGTTATAGCACACTAACCAACCTAGACCAAAAAACCCCGATTCCTATGGAATCGGGGTTTTTAAATTATGATACTTTCTTATAATCTACCGTTGGCTTCCACCCACTTAAAGTGGTATTGATCCTCTGGAAACTTCATTCTTGAAGAAATACGTTCCAATCGCTCCGGAAGTTTCATGAGGTAATCCCTTGCTTTTTCGGCTTCATCATTAAGACCCCTAATGGCGTCTATTTCCCAAAAGGAATTTAGTTTCGTTAGAATATCAATGTAATCCTGGGCCGTATAGACACCTAAGCGCTGTGCACAGTTAGAGAAATTCTCCCATGCTGTGCCAATGGTTCCACCAGATTCCCTTAAAAAGTGCGCGGGCATTACAATCTTTTGTTTCATCATATGGGCAAAGGCCAACATCATTCCGTTGGGATCATGTCCTAAAATTGTTTTCACAAACTCTCGGTAGGCTAAATGGTGGCGCATTTCATCGCCGGCGATAATGGTGCACATTTTTCCCAAAAGTACGTTTCCTTTTTTCTTTGCCATTTGGCCTACGCGCTTGTGTGAAATATTGGTAGCCAATTCCTGAAAAGAGGTATACACAAAGTTTTTGTACGGATCCCTGTCGGTACCAATATCAAAACCATCGGAAATTAAGTGTTGGGTGGTGATTTCTATCTCCCTCATATTTACCCTTCCGGACAAATACAGGTATTTATTGAGGACATCGCCATGGCGGTTCTCCTCTGCGGTCCATGCGCGCACCCATTTTGCCCATCCGTTGGTTTTATGCTCGCCATGTTGGTCTATGCCTACCACATCCATCAACCAGGATTCATAGGTTGGCAAGGCTTCCTCTGTAATGGTATCGGCCACCATGGTTACCCAAAAGTCGTATCCCAATTCCTTGGATTCTTCCCGTAACTGCTCCACATGATCCAAAAAACCGTCACTTTGGGGATCGGGCAAAAAATCCGTAGGCTGCCAAATTTCTTCGGGCTGTATTAGAAAATTTTCCATAAATCCCTCTACTTCCGGCTCAATGGCCTGCATTACTTCTAATCTTATGTTCTTTTCCGACATATCTCCCTTTTTTTTCAAAGTTCGTTATTATTAACTAAAATACGATAAAACTATCTCAATATTCGATTTCTGCCCTCCTCTTTGGGGTAAAATGTATGTACCGGACTACTTTGCCAATAGGTTTTTGTATCCACATCCATTAAGGTCAACGGCCCCTTGAAAGCAGCTCCGGTATCTATATTCCAAACATTGGCAGCGTTTTTTGGGGTGGTCTCTCCTATGCGTGTCACGGGGGTGTGCCCTATGTAAATCTCTTTATAATGTACCAATCTTTTTGGGTAATAAATATCGCTTTCCTTCAATCTGGTATCTAAACAAAGTACTAGTTCCCATAGCGTACGGTCCCAATAAAAGGTAACCGGCGAATATTCAAAATCCACTCCGTTCAGATTCGTAAATCCTGCGTGGAGAAAAAGCCTGTTGGAATTATCAAGATAGTGATTTCTTAGGTTTTTATAAAATTCGATGTGTTTGTCCTTCGTTTTTTTGTCTGCCTTTTGATAGGAATTTACGGTGGACTCGCCCCCATGCTTAAACCACATAGGGTTATCCGCCTCACCGACCAACCAGTCATAACAAAGCGCATCATGGTTTCCGCGAAGAAAAATACAATGGTGTGTTTGATTTAATGCCAACAGGAAGTTTACAGTTTCTACCGCTTGGCTCCAGCCATCTATATAATCTCCCAAAAAGATTAGGGTGTCTTTGGTAGACACCTCGGCTTTTTCCAAGACCTGTCGTAAGGCTTTTAATCCGGAATGAATATCTCCTATTACCAAGGTTCTTTTGTCTGTCATTTTGCAAAAATCGCAAATACTCCTATGACCGCAAGGATAAAAACGACCAAAAAGAAAATTTTCCAAAAAGAATAGGGTCGGGTACCACTCAGCATACCTGTTTGACCATTAATATAAAAATGATATTCGGCGCCGCTGTACCGATTCCAACTGATATAAACAGGAAGTAATATATGTTTACATGTTTCTTCGGATAGTTTGATGTCCGAATTGGAAATGCGCTGGGTGTCCCCTCCAATATTGCGTCGTATCAAATTATAGCCAATATTCTTGGTCTCTTCAAAAGATTAATGATGCCCTTCCTTAAGGGATAATGTATACTTTTTGGGTCATACAATTTGGCAGGTTTCAGATAGTTCAATCGTATTTGCACTATTGATCTCCTTTGTTTTGAACACACTTTTCGATTTTTTGCTAACATCTGAAAAACGTATCTTGTGGAAGAAATAAATAACCGAACACATGAAAAAGGTATTTTGTATCGGCGAATTGCTGATCGACTTTGTTGCGGAAAATCAGGGGAGTGATTTGTCCAAAGCTAAGCACTTTACAAAAAAAGCGGGAGGTGCACCCGCAAACGTGGCTTGTGCCATTAGCAAACTGGAAGGTACAAGTGTTTTTATTGGCTGTGTGGGCGATGATCCCTTTGGCAGCTTCCTTTTAAATATTCTTGAAAACCTAAAAGTAGATATCTCAAAAGCACAAAAGTCCGGCATCTTTACTACGCTGGCTTTTGTGTCTATAGATGCCGACGGAGAGCGGGATTTTGTTTTTAGTCGCGGTGCGGATAGGGAGTTAAAATACGATTCGTCCCTTAAGCGGGATTTTAAGGGCAATATCGTTCATTTTGGAGCCGCCACGGCGCTTTTGGGCGGGAAGTTGGAAGACGCTTACAGCCGCTATTTTTTTGATGCCCTCACGCAAAATTCCTTCATCAGTTTCGATCCAAATTATAGGGTAGACCTTTGGAAGAACAAGGAAGACCAGTTTATAAAAAAGTGCATGCCCTTTGTCCAAAAATCGCATCTCTGCAAGTTTAGCTTGGAAGAGGTGCAACTGCTCTCGGGAAAAGAAGATGTAAACGAGGCCTGTGATGTACTGCACGAAATAGGAGCCGCCACCATTGTGCTTACCCTTGGCGGGGAAGGGACTTTGCTGAGTACAAAAACCTACAAAAAAACAATTCCCAGTATTCAGGTAACACCCGTAGATACCACAGGTGCTGGCGATGCCTTCATTGGCTGTTTTTTGAAGCAAATTTCCATGCAGATAGATTTAAAAAGCACCTTAGACAACGAAACAGTACTTTCGGAAATGGTAGCGATGGCCAATAAGGCAGGCGCGATAACCACCACCAATTTTGGGGCTATAGATGCAATGCCACTTAAACACCAATTAATTTCCTAGCATGAAGCCAGGCGAGGCCCTATGGCTGAATATGGTCTAAGAGTTTTAAAAAGTTATCGTTCTTGACCGTAAGGACGACAATACTGCCCAGATAGGTATTGTTATGCGACTGACCTGTGGTGTTCAACACTAGTTCCGTCTCCTCAAAGTCCCAACTTTGGGCCAACTTTGTTTAAATGATAAAATGGTTCTGCCATTATTCTTGTGGGTATAAAATATAGCTCTTAAGACCTGTAGGCAACTACCTTGTACATATAAATATGGTAAACGTTTTTTGAAGCTCCCCTCTTCAGGCGAAGAGGGGTGTCCGCTTGCGGACGGGGAGTTTGACCCGTAAACTTGCTCACGTACTGTTTTGATTGAGATGCGGTATGGCAAAGTAGTACGCGGTCAAACCCTCCGACCCCAATAAAGCGGCGCCACCTGTATCTTCCTCTCGCTCATACTTCGTTCGTCGGCGGCAAGCGTCTGAAGAGATGAGCTTTTCTTGGTGATAACGCTATATCCGAAAAATGTATATATTAAATAGCTGCCGAAGGCAGGTCTATGGAGTGTAAGGCGGGTAAGTATATTAATTGCTCTCCACAACATTCGTAGTAGAACCGATAAAATATTCCCTATAACCCGACAAACCTGCAACCGTAAAACAGTGTACTCCCGATGTTTTTGTACCTATCTTTAAAAACTCGGTATTATTAGAAGAGGCACAAAAGATAAGTTCAATTTAGGAGCTATCAGAATGTTTCCACTTTTAAATCAGCTAAAAACAACATTTAAAAAAATCAACAAGCTGATAAAAATCATATTTGTGCTGTTTCGTTACATTTAAATTTGTGCAGGTTCAGCCATTAGGGCATCCATCCCTTAGCAACCCTATTGCGTGTGTTTATCTAACATAATAAATGTGAGTATTTTGAAGATATTCGATAAAATATTACCCCAAAAAGGTTCCGATTGGCGGTCATTTGCCGTTTTCGGAACTGCCGTTATACTAGGGCTTGGCTTCTTTTTAATGAAAGAAGCAGAGGTAGTCTCCTATCTGTCCGATAATCCCCAAGCCTGCGTAAATTGCCATGTTATGACACCGGTGTACAACAGCTGGAACCATAGTTCGCACCGAGAGTATGCCTCCTGTAATGAGTGTCATGTACCTCAGAATAATATATTCAATTCTTATTATTTTAAAGCAAAAGACGGTTTATATCATGCTGCAGTTTTTACAGCTAGGGCAGAACCAGACGTTATTTTTATGCGACCAGCATCCGTTGAGGTAGTTCAAAATAACTGTATTCGTTGTCATGTGCAGCAAGTAACACAAACAAAATATGATGGTTTTATAGAGGACCATCAAAAAAACCGTACGGATCGTCAATGTTGGAGTTGTCATCAAGAAGTGCCACACGGAACCGTTCATGGCATGTCATCTGTTAAATATAGCATTGCTCCAAAACCAACAGATCAAGAGGAAATGGTAATTCCGTCCTGGTTAGAAAAGGAAATGGAACCAAAATAATCAAATCAATACAAATGAAAAATAAAATTCTATTTATCGTAACCTTAATTGTAGTATTCCTTTTAGGCCTATTGGCTTCTAGTATTATTAATCGAAAAAGTGAGGCAAAATATCAATATACTCCTAAAGTAAATATTGCTAAAAATGAACCTCGAAATTCAGAATGGGGAAAAAATTTCCCCAAAGAATATCAATCTTACCTACAAACTGCTGATACTACTTTTGCTACCTATCAAGGTGGTTCTGCCACTCGTGATATGCTAGAAGAGGATCCATATTTTGTGGTGCTCTGGGCAGGTTATGCATTTTCTAAAGACTACAAACAAGGTCGAGGTCATTATTATGCCATTGAAGATGTTCACAACTCGCTCAGAACTGCAGCTCCTGAAGCCAAAGAAGATGGTCCTATGCCGGCCACTTGCTGGACCTGTAAGGGCCCTGATGTTCCGCGCTTAATGGCAGAAAAAGGGGTTGCTGAGTTTTACAAAGGAACATGGGCTGAAAATATATCAGAAGTAGTGAATCCAATTGGCTGTGCTGACTGCCATGATCCGGATAATATGAAATTAAGAATAACAAGACCTGCATTAGTAGAAGCTTTTGATGCCATGGGTAAAGACATCAACAAAGCTACGCACCAAGAGATGAGATCGTTGGTTTGTGCACAATGTCACGTAGAATATTATTTTGATAAAACCAAACCTGGTAATGAAGGTGTACCCTATTTAACTTTTCCCTGGAAAGATGGTATGACCGTCGAAGCAATGGAAGCCTATTATGACGAAATTGAATTCTCCGATTGGACTCATTCCATAAGTAAAGCACCAATGTTAAAAGCTCAACATCCAGATTATGAAATATATGTATCTGGGGTACATGCTGATCGTGGTGTTTCTTGTGCTGATTGTCACATGCCATATAAAAGCGAAGGTGGGCAAAAATTTACAGACCACCATTTGCAATCGCCTTTAAATAATGTCGCTAATTCTTGTCAAGTATGTCACCGTGAAGAAGCTGATAAGCTTATAACAAATGTTTATGACAGACAGAAAAAAGCCACTGAAACAAGGAGGAAATTAGAAGAAATATTAGTTAAAGCTCATATTGAAGCCGGAAAAGCATGGGAATTAGGTGCTACCGATGCGCAAATGAAAGATATTTTAAAGTCCATTCGGCATGCACAATGGCGTTGGGATTACTCAGCAGCTTCTCACGGTGCTAGTTTCCACTCGCCAGTTGAGACCCTTAGAGTTTTAGGAAGTGGTTTAGCAGAAGCACAAGAAGCTAGAGTAAAATTAGTTCGTCTTTTAGCAGTCTTAGGACAAACTGAACCAATAGCTATGCCAGATATTTCTACCAAAGAAAAGGCGCAGCACTATATTGGCCTAGATATGGAAAAACTTACGGCTGAGAAAAAACGTTTTAAAGAAAATCAACTTCCTAAATGGTTAGAAGAAGCAAGAATTCGTGAAGCTAAAATGAATACCGAAAAGGTAAGCATGAATAAATAATAAATACCCCAATTATCTACAAACTTCGATTTGTGGGAATGTTCATAAATCGAAGTTTGTAATTTAAACCATATTGGTACTTAAATTTTTCGAACATTTTTTTAAATTACTCATAAAAAAACTGAACAATAAAAATAGCATAAGTACTTTTTCTAAGCTTTTATCATAATTAAAAAAACAGCCTGAAAGTAAAACACCAATACACTTTTTATGAAAATTCTATATCGCATTTTTTCCTCATCGAGCTTAGCATTAGTTTTATTATTAATTTATGCTATTGCGATGGCTACAGCCACTTTTATAGAAAACGATTTTGGCACCGCTACAGCCTGGATTCAAATTTATGATGCGTTTTGGTTTGAATTGATAATGGTAGGTTTAGCCCTTTGTTTTTTAGCAAATACTTTTAAATACAAGCTTTGGCGGAAAGAAAAATGGGCTTTACTTATGTTTCACCTTGCTTTTATTATCATTATAATCGGTGCCGGTATAACGCGATACGATTCTTATGGAGGCATTATGAGAATTAGAGAGGGTGAAAAATCTAACGTAATTATTTCAGATCAAAATTACCTACAAGCACATATATCCAACGGAAAACAATCAAGACACATTGAGAAAAAATTAGAATTTTCTCCTTTAAGCAATAACGATTTTTCAATTGAAACAGCCTTAGATGATACAACGATAGTTATAAAGCACAAAGAATTTGTTGCGGATGCCATTCCACAAATTGTTGATAATAAGGAAAACGGAGTTCCATTACTGCAAATGGTAGTAACCTCGGAAAACGGAAGGGAAACCCTATTCTTAGAAAAGGGTGAAATAGAAGAAGTAGGTTCGCATAAACATAAAATTGGTTTTGAGGTTGAAGGAGATGATGTTATTAATATGATTGAAAACAATGGCGAGTTTCAAATGTTTACGCCACATCCCGTTGACTTTTTCGTTATGGCAGATCAAAAAGCAGGCGTTATCAAAAGAGATACGCTACAACCCATGACTCTGCGAACCTTGTACAGATCGGGCGATTTCTCATTTGTACCGCTATCCTTCCACGAATCAGGAAAATTAGATTTAGTAAGTTCCGCGGAAAAACCACAAGATAATGACCCTACAAAAGATGATGCCATAGTATTAACTATAAAAGTGAAAGACAAAACCGAGGAATTAATGCTACTATATCGTAAGGGCTTTTTACCTACGACACATGAAGTTACTTTTGATGACTTAGAAGTAAGCCTGTCTTATGGTGCGATGCCCATTGAAACTCCTTTTTCTGTTCAGTTAAATGATTTTCAGATGGAAAGATATCCAGGTTCTGAGAGTCCGTCTTCTTACGCGAGTGAGGTTACTGTTTTAGATGGGGAAACCAAAATGCCTTTCCGTATTTTTATGAATAATGTACTGGATTATGGCGGTTTTCGTTTTTATCAGGCTAGTTATGATACTGATGAAAAAGGCACCGTACTTGCCGTAAACCATGATGTCTTGGGTACCTATGTTACCTATTTAGGGTACACCTTAATGGCTATAGGCATGTTTTTTACCCTTTTTGGCAAACAGTCACGATTTACATTAATTAACAAAAAACTAACAAAACTAAAAACAAAAGCCGTAGTTACAGGTCTATTTTTACTAGGTACTTTCGGGAATACTAACCTTGAGGCTCAAATGAGCAAGGATACGATACCCATTGTCGAATTACTAAGCTTCCAAGAAATTGACACGCAACATACCGAACTTTTTGGAAGGTTATTGGTACAAGATTTAGATGGAAGAATAAAACCTATAAACACCTTGGCATCAGAATTTTTGCGTAAAATATATGGCAAAACTAAATTTACCTACGAGGAAAATGGCAAAAAAATTAGTTTAGATGCAAATCAGACTTTTCTTGCAATGCATGTTTCTCCAGGCGCATGGCAAGAAATTCCAATTATAAAAATTGACCCAAAAAAAGGAGGCACTTTCTTTAGGCCTCTTAAAATAACCGACGATGGCTATATATCATTTGATAACTTAATCAATCCAGATGGCGATTATGTATTTTCAAAAAAAGTAGAAGAAGCGAATGCTAAAAAACCAGCGGAGCATAACGAGTTTGATAAGGAGATTCTAAAAGTAGATGAACGTTTCAATATTTTATTTAATATATTTTCTGGAAATTATTTGAGAATTTTTCCCAATAGTCTCGATGACAACAATGGATGGTTTAGTTACAACCACCATTTTAATGATTTTCCAGAAGAAGACGGCCGTTTTGTGCAAAGTTTTACACCTTCTTATTTTAGCGATTTAGCTTCTGGTAAGTGGGCAGATGCTACAGAAAAATTATCCTACATAAACACCTTTCAAAGCACTTTGGGGAAAGAAATTATTCCAAACAATCAAAAAATAGAGGCGGAATTATGGTACAACCAGATGAATCTTAACTACTGGCTGTTTATTGTATTTTTTATCATAGGATTTTTACTCTTGATATTGGCTTTGATAAAAATATTTACGCAAAACAAAATCATAGAGTTCCTTTGGAACGGACTAATTATCTTGTCTTTAATCAGTTTCTTGGTATTTACCGGCAATATTATTTTAAGATGGTATATCGCTGGGCATCCACCTTGGAGCAATGGCTATGAAATGATGGTCTTTGTAGCATGGGTATTATTACTTTGTGGTTTATTGACCTTTAGAAAATCTGACTTTGCACTACCACTGGCCACCCTATTTTCGGGATCACTGTTGTTTGTGAGTTATTTGGATTGGTTAAATCCGGAAATCACGAACCTAATGCCTGTTTTAAAGTCTTCTTTTTGGCTTAAAGTACATGTTGCAACGATCGTTAGCAGTTACGCACCGTTGGCCCTATCTGCCGTTTTAGGCTTTATGGTTCTTGTGCTTATGATTATAAAAACGGATAAGACCAGGAATGTGATTGACATCCGTATTAAAGAACTGAGCTACATTAACGAAAGTGCTATTACTATTGGCTTATTTGTATTGGCTATAGGTACTTTTTTGGGAGGCGTTTGGGCAAATGAATCTTGGGGTCGTTATTGGGCCTGGGATCCAAAAGAAACTTGGGCATTAATTTCAATAATTGTGTATGCTATTGTATTGCACCTGCGATTTGTACCCGCGTTAAATAATCAATATACCTTGAATATGACTAGCGTTTTTGCCTTTGGGTCTATTATTATGACCTCGTACGGCGTAAACTATTACTTATCGGGATTACACAGTTACGCGGCAGGAGACCCCGTACCCGTACCCAAGTTTATTTATGTGCTTATAGCAGTGCTCGTTATCGTAAGCATACTGGCGTTTGTTAGAAATAGAAATACCAGTAAAAAACCTCGGGGCAAGCTTACGAGGTATTGAACCTGTATATCCCGTTTATGCTGAAACAAGTTCAGCACAAGAAGCGGGATTAGTTCAACTAACTGCTTTACATTCGTTGCAAAGCAACTTTTTAAAACAGAGTTTCACTAATAAAAGGAGCGTTTCCTAGGGTTGGGAAAAGGTAAAATAAATAGCGGTTCTACTACCAATGTTGTGGAATTGAACCAGTAAACTGGCTCGACTTAGGACTTATAGACATAAGACCAAATATGATTGTGCGAAAAACCATAACCACGTAAAATATGGTTTCTATTGACTTACATTATAAAAGTCCTAAATCTTACGTCCTTTTGTCCTATGTCAGGTTTAATAAGCTATATTTTATTCCCACATAAATAATGGTAGAACCAAAGGTTCAATTAAAGACCATAAGTTCCATTAAGCGTAACCGTTTTATTTGAACTTTTGCTGTTATTTTAGCATTTTATATTAAAAACGGGAGTATTGTAAACAAGGGTATTTGACCTCTCCTTTTTCTGATGCCTTGCAGGATTGCATACTTGTAAATGATGGGAGTATACTCAACATCGATAGTTCAGTTTCATTGCTAATCCAATAAAACAGGGGTTTAACTGAACCGTTCTAAGTCCTTATAGAAGGTTCGTATCCTACTAGCCCTTCTCTATTCTTTTTTCTTGTCTCTTGCTTCTCCCGTCCCTTTGACTTCATCCCTATCGCCAATACAATCGCCGCATCCACAACAATCCCAAAAATTCAATCATAATCCCCCTTCCTGAGAATCCTCAAAGCCGCTTTTAAAGAGATGTATATTTCAGGGGGATTCTCTTTTAACAAGACTTCTGGCGAGTTCCATTTGTTCCCGTGCTTCTTCGTAGCAGATCAAATAAGTGTCCGTCAAATAGGCTAGATGTTCTTTTTCGGAAGGGTTATAAGTCAATACTGCTTTTGGTTTTTTGCAAGGATATGAAAATTGACATAGACCCATCCCAATTCAAAAAAATTATATATTTTGCGTAATAAACTACTCATTTTATTAAAAATAAGGTCTTTTATAACCTTTACTACTCATTTTCTATATCTTTGTGATATGGATTCAGATGTACAGAGCATGCTTGAGAATATAGGCGAACAGCTCAAGGAGCTTCGCAAGGCAAAGGGCTATAAGCAAACCGAAGTAATGAAGATTACGGGTGTGTCAAGAAAGACCTTGTCCTCGTTGGAAAATGGAGGAAATGCCAAATTGGATACGTTCATAAAACTCCTCAGGCTTTATAAAAAACTGGATATTTTCGAAAACATAAAGGACTGGCAACCTTCCATTGACATGAACGATTGGACAAAACAGATTTCGCAATCCAAAACAAGAAAGGAACTGATAAAAAATCGTGAACGATGAATCTATTACACGTTTCACTTTGGGGTGCATTGGTGGGCGACCTTTTCTATGATAATAGGCAAAATATTGTTTTTTTTAAATATTACGATGGTTTTCAACAGCGTGGACTGGAAATTTCCCCTTTGTTGATGCCCTTGAAATCGGATAAGGATATGTATAGTTTTGGCAATCTTTCCGAACAGACCTATAAAGGCTTGCCACCTGTATTTTCCGATTCCTTACCTGATAAATATGGCAATGCAATCCTTGGTGCATGGTTACAGAAAAACGGGAAGCTTATTACCGATCTAAACCCGTTGGAAAGACTTTCCTACATAGGAAAAAGGGGCATGGGGGCACTTGAATATTTGCCGCCACAAAGCATTGTAGACAATGCTAGGGAAACGCTGGATATTTCCCACATCGTAGAAATGGCCAAGGAGGTATTGAACGATAAAAAACAGGCACAGGGAAATCTTAAATCGATGGAAAGTATTCTTCATATAGGAACTTCGGCCGGAGGGGCAAGGGCAAAGGCAATCATAGCGATAGACCCAAAAACGAAAGATGTGTTTTCAGGGGATATTCTTAGGGATAACAAGGATACTACCTATCATATACTGAAACTGGACGGGGTAGGAGATGTTGAAAAAAGGGAAACCAACGGCTATGGTAGTATTGAATACGCCTATTTCCGTATGGCAAGGGCCTGTGGTATAGATATAGCCCACAGCGAACTGATAACGGAAAAAGGGAGGGCGCATTTTATGACGGAACGTTTTGATCGCGTTAATGGAGAAAAGATTCACATGACCACCTTAAATTCAATGGCAGCCATGGATTATAACGAACCCCTAACGTATTCCTATGAACAATGTTTTGGGATAATGGGGAAAATGGAACTTTATCACGAGGACTATAAAAAGCAGTTCAGAAGAATGGTATTTAATGTAATTGCCAAAAATTTGGACGACCATACCAAAAATGTTTCGTTTTTGATGGACAAATTAGGCAAGTGGAAGCTTTCCCCTGCTTATGATGTTACCTATGCCTACAATCCCAACAACAGATGGTTAAGGCAGCACCAAATGTCGGTCAATGGGAAAAGAAATAAAATAGGGCGTTCTGACCTTATGGGCGCAACGGAGGTGCTAGACCCTCGCAGTAAAAGAGTGATTATAGACCAGGTTGTCGAAGGAATCTCCCAATGGAAGCGTATTGCCAAAGAAGTGGGAATTCCTGCGAATAGGATAAACGAAATAGAGGGTAATCTAAAATACCATCAGATTGATAGCGAAAAGAAATCTTGAGTCCACTCCGAAAAGTAGCGTTGATCTTTTTGGTGCCTTCCCATTCTTCTGTTAAACTGAATGCCTCGTCGCGGCAAGTATCGCTCATCACTTTACCCTTGGATTCGCTCCTCGTAAAGACGTTTATTTGTCTCTATTCTTTTTTCTTGGTTCTCCCCTCCCCCTATGACTTCATCCCTATTGCCAAACCAATCGCCATATCTCCAACAACTCCAAAAGTTCAATTATAATCCACTTTCCTGAGAATCCGCAAAGCTGCCTTTACAGAAGTATAGACTTTTGGAAAATTCTCTTTTAGAAGTGTTCTCGCCAGTTCCATTTGTCCCCGTGCTTCCTCAAACCCGTTTAGGTAGCAGATTAGATAGGTGTCCGGTAAATAGGCTAAATCTTCTTTTTCGGAAGCGTTCAAACCAATGCCACTTTTAATTTTTGCGAGGATACTGTTATTGGTATTGTAGGTGTGGTGCAATACTTTTTTATCGTACAGCGGTGGCTCAAAAACAAGGTCGGTCTGTATTTGGTAGGTGCCGTTTTCTTGGAAGGTAATGACCAATTCTTCCAAAGGGTAATAGCGCTGGGTGCCGCCAAGCCCCAACTGTACGTACTCCATTGTGGTAAACGAGTCCTTGTCATAGTTTATGGTAACTTCATCCAAATTGGAATAGAACAGCTTTACCTGCTCGTTGATCAGTTCTATATCTACGCGACTAAAATACGTCTGCCCTTTCACCACTCTCTTGTTCCCTGCCCAGCAGACCACAAATTGTTCCTTGAACACCTTGTAACTACTTTCCAAATCTTTATGCCGATTATTGATAAAATCGATGACCCCGTCCAAGGTCAGTTCAATATTGTTACGGGCGTGTTGCTCTAGGGTAGCGACGGCCTCGGAGTTGATGTCCTTTAGTTCAATGCCATAGGCTTTGGGCATGCTGATGCTCCCCTCCCTAAAAAACACGGAGCCGCCATAGTATTTCCATATATTCTTGCGCAGGGAACAGACCTTCCCGTTAGATTTTATGGTCACTAGGCCAACTACTTTTCCTTCTTCCAAGTGAGGAAAAGGGATGTTTTCATAGGAAATTAAGGGGGGATTATCCAAATAGGCGTTTACAAGGTTTTGGATTTTACTGTCGTCAAAAAAATCGACCCCAACAATTTTGTTATCCTCGTCCTCCACGCCTATCACGATAAAGGAATTATTCTTGGGGTTGCTGTTGGCCAAGGCACAAACGTGCTTTAGGAACTTCGCTTTTCCTTCCCTTTGGTTGATCGTAATAAAACGCTTTTTGTCATAGAAACTGTTCTCATCGTTATGGGCGAGCAGGTTTTTGACCAGTAAGCGTTTATTGATCATAAATTTTTGTTGATTACGGTTGATGAAGCTTGTGCCGTAGGCATCACGACAAGATCGGCAATATTTACATGATAAGGTCTGGTCACTACAAAGTAAATGATGTCTGCAATATCTTCCGGCTTCAATGCCTGATAGCCTTTGTACACATTTTCGGCACGTGCTTCATCGTCCTTAAAGCGCACCTTGCTGAACTCGGTGGCTACCAGTCCGGGATTTACCGCTCCCACACGGATACCATAAGGGTTCAGTTCCATAAGCATACCTTGGTTTATGGCATCCACGGCATGTTTGCTTGCGCAGTACACATTCCCTTTGGGATACACTTCTTTGCCTGCGATAGAACCAATATTTATAATATGTCCTTCCTTTTTGGAGATCATCTTGGGCAAAATGGCTTTCGATACGTACAACAGCCCTTTTACATTAATATCCAGCATGGCATCCCAGTCCTCCAGACTACCATCTTGGATGGTGTCCATTCCATGGGCGTTGCCGGCATTATTGACTAAGATCGAAATGTTTGCAAATGCTTCCGGCAGGGAACCTATCGCGCTTTGTACCGCAACTTTATCCCTCACATCAAAATTTAGAAGATGTACGCTCGTCTGTGAACCTAATTCCTGTTTTAATTGGTCTAAACGTTCTTGTCGCCTGCCGCAAAGCACTAGCGGGCACCCATGTTTGGCAAAAATTTCCGCTGTTGCCTTTCCAATGCCGCTCGTGGCGCCTGTTATAAATACAGTTTTATTCATATATTATTTTAAAATTTAGTATCCCATGATGTCTCGGCATTGGGCAGGGCTACATAAAAAATTAATTTCAATGCTTTGTTTGAAATTATTGCTGTTGCGTATTTTTTTTAACGCTATGCAATTACTACAAATTTGAATCAAACCAATACACCAAACCTTACTTTTAGATATTGGAGGATAATCTCAATAACCATTTTTATTCTAGGTATTATTTTGTCTTACGTCCTATGTCTTTCAGCGCCCCAACGCTTCGGGGGTCTTACGTCTTTAACCGGAGACTACTGATTTGAAGCCTAAGTTTTTTTATGCCACTTCATGTCCGTTACTGGCTTCCAAAAGCAGAAACCAATCCTCCAATTCTAGTTCAATTTGTATCGCTTTTAGTGCCAATGTCAACCGCTCCGATGTTGCCGTGCCCACTACGGGATACACTTTCGCCGGATGTTTTAATACCCAACTCAATAACACCTGATCTTCCGTAGCATTGTGCTTTTCACAAAGGACTTTCAATACTTTTTTAATCCGTTTGGTCTGTAGCGAATTCTCCTTAAAATAGCTGCCCAAGGGACTCCAGGACATCGCCAAGCGTTTATTGGTCATGCAGTCATCCAAGGCGCCATCATTCATAACACTATTGGCGGTCAGGGAGAATTCCACTTGATTTCCTTCTACCGGAAGTACTGTTTCTAGCAACGCAATTTGCGAAGGATTAAAATTGGAAACCCCGAACTGCCGTATTTTACCGGCTGTTTTTAATTGGGTAATGGCCTCCGCTATCTCGTCTGGATGCAGGAGCGGACTGGGCCTGTGGAGCAAGAGCAAATCCAAATACTCCGTTTGCAATGCTTTCAGGGAACGCTCGGCAGACCAGATAATATAATCGGTCCCGTAATTGTAATGTTTTACCTTGGTTGCCCTATTTTTAGCATTGAACTGAATGCCACATTTACTAATTAGTTGTATGTCTTCCCGTTGGATATCGCTCTTTAAAAACGCCTTCCCAAACTGTTCCTCGTTGGTATACCCTCCGTAGATATCCGCATGGTCAAAAGTACTGATATGCTGCTCCAAACAATGCTGTATGAGCTGCTGCATTTTACCTTCGGAAAGCTGTTTTCCCCAATCGCCCCAAGTCATAGTGCCGGCGATTATTCTAGAATAGTTGGTGATCGTATTCATCTATGTGAAAATTCGCTCGCCAGTTCATAGTTCTCCATTTCTAGTGCCGGTACTGTCATAGTTTGTCAAATTACCCAATATGGGTTTCCATAAGTGAGTGAAATTAAAAAGAATCCCTTAAATACTTCATAAAAATAGGGGCTTTTCCTATTTTTTAACCAATCGTTAACAGCTACTCAATGAATAAATTTTGAATTTGCACAACTGTTAAAATCATAACCCATCAGTACCCAAAAATACAAGCCTTTACATGAAAGAAAATACACCCGTTGATATTAGCGCCGTAAATGAGAAAATAGCTCAGGAAAGCGTTTTTATAGATTTGCTTATCAGTGAAATGAATAAAGTGATCGTGGGCCAAAAGCACATGATCGAGAGATTGCTCATAGGACTTTTGGGACAGGGACACATTCTTTTGGAAGGTGTTCCGGGATTGGCAAAGACCTTGGCCATCAATACCCTGGCCAAAGCGGTAAAAGGCAGCTTTAGTAGAATACAGTTTACGCCAGACCTATTGCCCGCGGATGTTGTAGGTACGATGATCTTTAATATGAAGGACAACGACTTCTCCATAAAAAAAGGGCCTATTTTTGCCAATTTCGTGCTGGCGGACGAGATCAACCGTGCACCGGCAAAGGTACAATCCGCACTATTGGAGGCCATGCAGGAAAAACAAGTGACCATTGGGGACACCACCTTTATCCTGGACAAGCCCTTTTTGGTAATGGCCACACAAAACCCCGTAGAGCAAGAAGGCACGTATCCTTTGCCCGAAGCACAAGTGGATCGTTTTATGTTGAAAACCGTCATAGACTACCCAAAAATGAACGAGGAGCAAATGGTGATGCGCCAGAACCTCTTGGGGAAATACGAAACCGTTAATCCGGTGGTTTCCTTGAAGCAGATCTTAAGCGCCCAACAAGCCGTGAGGGAGGTGTACATGGACGAAAAAATTGAAAAATACATCTTGGACATCGTTTTTGCTACGCGATATCCCGAAAAATACAATCTGGAAAACCTAAAACCCCTGATCAGTTTTGGAGCGTCGCCAAGGGGAAGTATAAATCTTGGGAATGCTGCCAAATGCTACGCCTTTATAAAGCGAAGAGGTTATGTTGTTCCGGAGGATGTGAGGGCCGTAGTACATGATGTGCTGCGCCACAGAATAGGAATTACCTACGAGGCGGAAGCGGAAAATGTCACTTCCGTAGACATCATAAACAAGATCGTAAACGAAATCGAAGTACCATAGAGCCAAGCTCTCAGTAGGCAGTAACAGTAAGCAGTACGATATTGCTTATGACTGCCGACTGCCACTGAACACTGCCAACTAATTAGGATGGATACCAAGGAATTACTCAAAAAAGTACGAAAGATAGAGATAAAGACCAGGCGTCTGTCCGACCATATTTTTGGCGGGGAATATCATTCTACCTTCAAGGGAAGGGGTATGACCTTTAGCGAGGTGCGACAATATCAATTCGGGGACGATATTCGGAGCATAGACTGGAACGTTACGGCACGGTATAACGAACCTTACGTTAAAATTTTTGAGGAGGAACGGGAACTTACCATGATGCTGGTGGTAGATGTAAGTGGCTCCGAACTTTTTGGCACTACCCACCAGTTTAAGAATGAAATAGTAACGGAAATATCGGCAACCTTGGCCTTTAGTGCATTGCAGAACAACGACAAGGTGGGACTAATTTTGTTCTCCGATCAGGTAGAACTCTTTATCCCCCCTAAAAAAGGAAAGACCCATGTCCTGCGCATCATCCGCGAGCTATTGGAATTTAAGCCAAAAAGCAACAAGACCGATATTTCCCAAGCCCTAAAATACCTGACTAATGTAATGAAAAAGAAGGCCATTGTTTTTGTGCTTTCGGATTTTATAGCATCGGATTACGAACGTAGCCTAAAGATTATCGGCAACAAACATGACGTTACGGGAATCAGGGTCTATGATGAGCGGGAAGAAAGCATCCCCAACTTGGGCATGGTGCAAATGATGGATGCCGAGACAGGGGAACGGCAATTGATAAATACCCAGTCCAAAAAAGTACGTACGGCCTACGCCAAATTTCATATTGAAAAAGTCTCCTATTTCAAGGAAACCTTCAAAAAATCGGGCTGTGGGGTTTTGGATTGTCGTGTAGACGAGAGTTACGTTAAAAAACTATTAGGTTATTTTAAACGAAGATGATCATGCAGGGGAATAGAACTACATGGAGCAAACGCCCAAGCCATTGCAATACCGCATCCAGTCTAGTTGGATGTATGCTTGTCTTTGCCCTTTTCTCCACTTTTACAGGGTTTTCCCAGAGCGATCCTAACATTAGTACAGCAGTAGATACCACCTACATTCGCATTGGCGAACAAATCAAATGGACCGTTACCGTGGACATAGATTCTACCGATCAGGTTATTTTCCCCGAAGGACAGACCTTTTCTCCCTTGGAAACCGTGGAGGCCTATGCTACGGATACGACGCGTAAAAAAGACCGACTCACATTACAAAAAATCTACGCCCTTACCCAGTTTGATTCCGGTGCCTACAAACTGCCCACACAACGGATAGAGATCAACGGTACCGGTTATTTTACGGATTCACTGATGATCAATGTGGAAACCATACCGGTGGATACCTTGGCGCAGAAGATGTACGATATTAAACCCTTGATGGTTGTGGACAGAACCAATCCTGATTGGTGGAAATATCTGTTGGGCGGTATAGTGATTCTTGTTGTTTTGGGGGCGCTTTTTTATTGGTTCGTTATCCGAAAGAAACCCTTGACCGAGGAAGAAAAAGAAGCCTTGTTGCCCCCTTACGACCGTGCACTTTTGGAATTGAAACGCTTGGAAAATTCCAAATACCTTATCCAGGACGAGTTTAAGGAATACTATTCCGAACTCACGGATATCGTGCGGTGCTATTTGGAGGAAGACGCACATATTTCCGCCATGGAAAGTACTACGGGACAGTTGATCGAAAAATTGGAGCTCTTGAGCGATTCGGGCGAACTGGAATTGGATAAGGACACCATTAGTCAGTTTAAAAATATACTTCAAACAGCGGATCTGGTCAAATTTGCCAAGTCAAAACCCGCTATGTCCATTGCGGAACAAGATCGGAAAACTGTGGAGCTGATCGTGGAAAAGACCCACCAAGCCCTACCGGAACCTACGGAGGAAGATTTAATGCAGCAGGCAGAGTACCAAGAGGAACTGGAACGCAAAAAACAAAAGAAAAAATTGGTCATAGGCATAGCGTCCTTCGCCGCGGTGCTTATTATCGCAACTACCATTGCCGGTTTCAAATTTGGGTTTGGCTATTTGAAGGATTCCGTTTTTGGCCATCCTACCAAGGAACTATTGGAAGGAGATTGGGTGTCCAGCCGCTATGGCTTTCCGCCCATTATCCTAGAAACGCCCAAAGTGCTTTTGCGGCAAGATGTAAAACTGCCGCCGGAGGCCAAAGCGAATATTGCAGAGATACAGGCATTTGGATACCGAAGCGCCATAGGGCTCTTTACCGTGGGCACCACGTCCATAACCCTTACCGGGCAAGTAGAGCCGGATTTTGCCCAGACCATTGAACAGATCATCCAAGGTTTTGAGACCCAAGGGGCTAAAAACATCATTACAAAACAGGAGGAGTTTACCACCATTAGCGGTGTGAAAGGTTTGAAAGTGTACGGAAGCGGAAAATTCGCTGCCCCGGAATCAAAGGAATTGATACAAGGAAATTATGCCGTATTGCTG
>Ga0306871_1000114_pt1 | contig 33526 bp, 27 predicted proteins | sample AntRauMeHopE1497_FD_190447 | JGI IMG/M metagenome (GOLD analysis project Ga0306871, IMG submission 190447) | Saline lake microbial communities from Rauer Islands, Antarctica - Metagenome Hop E1 #497 (v2) (version 2) | ecosystem: Environmental > Aquatic > Non-marine Saline and Alkaline > Saline ... | reverse complement strand
ATGGTTGAAATCGTCTACGCATACGGCACCGGTCAACTTTAGGTACATGAAAAATTTGAATACTTTTTTTTTGGGTTTTTTTTGTGGGGCAGTTTGTGCCCGCTCAAAAAAGTGAAAAAACTAAGGGTTATTGACGTAAACGATGACAACGTGCCGGATATTATTTCGGGAGGTGTATTGGTATGAGGGGCCTAATTTCAAAGTCCGTCATTATGTGGGTTCGGCCAAGCGATACGGGGAGTATTATGATGATTTTTCTACTCTTCCTTTTAGGTTTGAACGGAGACGGTACTATGAATTTTATTACAGGAGGATTGTTCGGCGTCTCCGGGAAAAAGAATATCATCGCGGCCGGTAAAGAAGGGCTGTATATTTGTCACAATGAATAATCCAAAGAATTAAATATGAAACTAAAACGTATTTTTCTAGCCATTCCGGTTGCACTTTTTATCCTCCTGGGCATGACATCCTGCAAGGAAAAAAAAGCCAACGACGCTGCCGAAAAAACAGTGGAAACCATCTCGGAAGACGATGGTTTCGAAAAAATATTCGATGGAAAAACCCTTTCCGATTGGAAAGGCGACCCCAACTATTGGCGCGTTGAAAACGGTAATCTAGTGGGCGAGGTAACACCGGAAACCCTATTAAAAAACAACACCTTCATCGTCTGGCAAAGAGACCGACCGGATGATTTTGAACTAAAACTGGAATTTAAGATCGCCGAGGCGGGCAACAGCGGCATAAATTACAGAAGTGATGTCATTGATACGATTCCCAATGCACTAAGGGGATATCAGGCCGATATCGACGGTAAGATCAGCTATACCGGGCAAAACTACGAGGAGAAAAAAAGGGCGACCTTGGCATATAGGGGAGAAAAAGTCATCATCAATAGCCAAGACAAGCCAGAAGTCCCAGGATCCCTGCGGGCCAACGTACAAAATAATTGCTGGCAAAGTAGGGAAATTACCGGTAGTCTGGGAACATCCGATTCCCTGAAAACAAAAATCAAAAGTGAAGATTGGAACAAGGTTCATTTGGTCATCAATGGCAACCGTCTACGGCACTATGTCAACGGCATTTTAATGAGCGACGTAACGGATAACGATGCCATAAACAGAAAATTTGAGGGATATTTGGGCGTACAGGTACATGTAGGCCCGCCCATGAAAGTGGAATACCGAAATATTCGGTTGAAAAACCTATAGGTCAACGTTGCGCCCACTCCGTTACCCCGTATAAAAAAGCAAAAGAACCAATAGAAGTAGTCAGGTTATTTAATCACAGACCCTGTCGGTAAAAAATATAGTTTTTGGAACTTGATATAGCACCTGCCGGCCTCAGCTAACCTGTACGCGCAGCTCTTGAAGATATGTTTATTACTAAAAAAAGATTCTCCCTCAGTCCCGATACATATCGGGGGTCGGCGAGCCTACCTAACCAGCAGGTCTGGCCGTCTACTGCTTTACATTACGTCATCTCGGGCAAAATGGTGCGTGAGAACACCCTAAAAAATCTTTCCCTTCAATAAACACCGCTGTATGGCACCCAATAAATCCGGAAGTTCAAAAGGCTTTACGAGATAGTCATCGGCACCGACATCCAAGCCTTGTTGGACCTCCATTTTTTCAGATTTTGCGCTAAAAAAGATAAAGGGAATCCTTTTCCATTCCAAATTCTTTGCCAAATGTGCAAGCACCAAAAACCCATCCATTTCTGGCATTCCGAGGTCGCAAAGAATAAGGTCGGGCATAAGCATGGCAATCTGTTCAAGGCCTGTTCTTCCATTGGTAGCCGAAGTTAGGCCGTAACCTTCCAATTCTAAAAGCTCGGCGGTATTGGCACGTATGTCGGTATCGTCCTCGATAATAAGAGTTTGAACCATGTTCTAGGTGTTGGGGGTTCGTAAGTTGGGCAACCACTTTAAACTCAAAATTAATTCACCCAACTGACCTGCATCATTTTAAAAGAAAGATACCCATGGTACTTTTAACCTCTTTAGCACCTTAAAACAAACACATGAAAATATTGATGCTCGGGTGGGAGTACCCGCCAAATATTACGGGAGGATTGGCCACTGCGTGTCATGGTCTTGTAGAGGGATTACGTAAGGCTGGGCATGACATTACCTTCGTCATTCCCAAAGCGGAAGAAGATATCCAAACGATGGGATTTCAACTGAGAAGTGCAAGTAAGGTAGCCTTACCCAACACACCCCATAAGGCCACAATGAATTTATTGAACGGTTATTTGCCGAAGGTAGGCCTCAGGGATTTTCAAAAAGGCAATACCTATCAATTTTCGGGCGCTTACGGGCCGAACCTTTTGGAAGACGTGTATTGGTTGGCAGTAGCTGCGGCCGAAATCGCTTCCAAAAGCGACTTTGATATCATACACGCCCACGGCTGGCTTACCTACTTGGCGGGAATTGCGGCCAAGGAAGTTAGTGGAAAACCCTTGGTCGTGCACATGCATGCCACGGAGTTTGATCGTTCGGCAAGCATCAACCCGCTGGTATACGAAATAGAACGCCAAGGCATGCTTGCGGCGAACAAGGTGATGGCAATAAGCAACCGCACCCGGAATATCGTCATCAACAGGTATAATATTCAACCGAAAAAAGTGGTCACCACCTATAATGGCGTTATTCCAAAAAATGTGCAAGCCGTTCAATACCCCAAAAATATTACTGATAAAATCGTAACCTTCCTAGGTAGGATCACCTACCAAAAAGGGCCTGAATATTTTGTGGAGGCTGCTGAAAAGGTTTTGAAGAAGAACAAAAATGTGCGTTTTGTAATGGCAGGTTCAGGCGATATGATGGCACTGATGATTCAAAAAGTGGCGTCTAAAAGGATGTCGCACCGCTTTCATTTCACAGGGTATCTAAAAGGTGCGGAAGTGGATGGCATGCTGTCCATAAGCGATGTCTTTGTAATGCCCTCGGTTTCTGAGCCTTTCGGTATAGCACCCTTGGAAGCTATACGCTCCAATGTGCTCGTGATCGTTTCGAGGCAATCGGGCGTGGCAGAAGTGTTACCCAATGCGCTGATCGTGGACTATTGGGATACCGATCAATTGGCAGAGGCCATCAACGGACTGCTCAATTATGGATCACTTTCAAGAACCGTCAGGGATTTTGGCAACAAAACCTTAAAAAACCTTACTTGGGACCATACCGCCGCCAAGGTTGCTGACACCTACGCATCCGTGGCATAAAACAAAACGCTATTATGACTCAAATCTGCCTTGTTTTTCAAATACACCAACCGTATCGCCTTAGAAATTTCAACTTCTTTGAAATAGGAGGTCAATACAGCTACTTTGACGAGGCAAGAAATGCCAAGATGATAAGGCAAGTGGCAGAAAATAGCTACGTGCCCACCAACCGCTTACTGCAAGAGCTTATGAATACCCATGGGGAGGCCATTAAAATAAGCCTTGCCATTTCGGGTACGGCCTTAGATCAAATGGAAGACTATGGCCCCGATATTTTGGAAAGCTTTCAAAATTTGGTCGCTACGGGCAATGTCGAATTATTGGGCCAGACATATGCGGCATCTTTGTCCGCAATAAAAAGTAAGGCCGAATTCAAAGACGAGGTTATCGCCCACAAAAAACGTATCTATGAACTATTTCGTCAACGGCCAAAAACGTTTTTCAATACGGCACTTATTTATTCCGATGAAATCGGAAAATACATCGCCGAGCTTGGTTTTAAGGCGATTTTTGCAGAAGGAACACCATCAATCTTACATGGGCAAAGTCCCAATTTTTTATATAAAAGTGCTGCCTCCCCAAGCTTAAAACTGTTGTTGCGGAATCCTTCGCTGAGCGATGATATCGGCTTTCGGTTCGGGCAACAAGATTGGAGCGAATGGCCGTTGACCTCCGAAAAATATATGGACTGGCTAAGGGCACTTCCTACCCAAGATGAACTGATAAATATTGTCATGGACTATGGCACTTTCGGGGAACACCATAAAAAGGAAACGGGTATTTTTGATTTTCTTTCCCATCTATTGAAAATGTTGGCCCAAGACAAGCGTTTTACACTGGATACACCCCAAGGAGGCTTGAAATCACGACAAAAAAGACCGCAACTTGAGGTCACCGAACCTATTTCTTGGTTCGCCCCTAACAAAGACCTCTTTCCTTATATCAACAATGACTTACAGACAGAAGCTTTGGAAAGGCTCTACGCTCTTGAAGCCGACATTAAAAAAACAAGGGATAAAGCCCTGCTAACGGATTGGAGCTACCTAAAATCTGCCGATCATTTTTTATATATGGATGAAAAAAACGGATTCAGCCCCTATGAAAATCCGTATGATGGTTTTCTAAAATACATGAACGTACTATCCGATCTTGAACTAAAGGTACAACAACGAAAAAAAAATAAATCAATATCCAAAAGAACAATAGATGACAAACGAAAAAAATCCATCCAAAACACCTGATTTTGTATTTGAGGTAAGCTGGGAGGTCTGTAACAAGCTCGGCGGCATTCATACCGTGGTATCCACCAAGGCCGTCTTGATGCAGGAAAAATATGGCTATAATTTTATCATGATCGGCCCTGACCTTTACAAGGGTGAAGCGGGAAATCAGGAATTTTTGGAGGATGCCGAGCTATTCAAGGACTGGAAAAAGCAGTTCGATGTGGATGGCCTAAAGATCCGTACGGGTCGTTGGGATATCCCCAGCAAGCCTATTGCCATTCTTATCGATTTTTCCCCGCTCTTTGCCCAAAAGGACAGCATTTTCAGGGAACTTTGGGACAAGAACAAACTCGATTCCCTCTTAGGGGCTTGGGAATATATTGAACCTGCGCTTTTTGGCGTGGCATCGGGCAAGGTCATCGAAAGTTTTCATCGGTTTTATGTACGTCCGAATCAGCATGCCATTGCCCATTTTCATGAATGGATGACCGGTTCGGGGGTCTTGTACCTTGAGAATTCCATGGCGGATATCGCAACGGTGTTCACTACCCATGCCACCTTTACGGGGCGTGCGCTTTGCGGCAATGGAGAACCGTTTTACAGCCGCTTCTATTCCTATCATGGCGATCAAGTGGCCAGGGACTTTAAGGTTATCTCCCAGCATTCCCTTGAAAAAACGGCCGCCATTACTGCCGATGCCTTTACCACGGTTAGCAATAATACGGCACGGGAATGCCAACAACTTTTGGGGAAGCCGGTGGACAAAGTGACTACCAACGGTTTTGACGATTCCTTTTTACCCGAGGAGCGGAAATTTGATGAAAAACGTACGGAAGCACGAAAAAAATTACAAAAAATTGCCTCGGCCGTAATAGGCCATGCCATAGGGGCAGATGTTATTTTAGTGGGTACCAGTGGCCGATACGAATATAAGAACAAGGGCATTGATATCTTTATAGATGCCCTTGCGAAACTGAACGGTTCTGAAAACATAGCAAAAAACATTATCGCCTTTATCATGGTACCGGGGCCACATACCACTGCCGTTCCCGAGGTAGTTTCTGGTCTTGATACCGGTAATTTCTCAAAAGGCAATGCGCCTGTCGCACTAACACATTTCCTGCAAAACCCCGATCATGACCTCATTTTGCAACAGATAAGGAATAGCGGTTTGGAGAACGCCCAAAATTCAAAAGTAAAGATTGTTTATGCCCCAATCTACTTGGACGGCAACGACGGGGTCTTCAATATGCCCTATTATGATGTGCTGATAGGAATGGACCTGACCGTTTTTCCTTCCTATTACGAACCTTTTGGTTATACTCCTTTGGAAAGTCTCGCCTTTCACGTACCTACCGTAACCACAACCTTGACCGGTTTTGGACACCAAGTAAAATCAAAATATGACAATGGTGAAGAAGGGATGTTGGTCATAGAACGTTCCGATTTTAACGATGCTACCGTTATCAAGCAATTGGTTCACCATATTTTGGATTTCAGCATTAAGAATGCTTCCGAAATGCAAAAGGCACGAGAAAAGGCCTTTGAAATTTCCCGGGCCTTTCTTTGGAAGAATTTGATTGCCAATTACGAGGAAGTCTATCAATTGGCGCTGGAGCGTCATGCCCTTCGCGCCCATGCCGTGGCGCGCCTCCAGGAAATGATGCCAAAAACATATATACAACCGGCAGTATCCAACAATCCAATCTGGAAAAGTGCCATGGTAAAGTTTAAAGTGCCGAAAAGTCTAGAAGATTTGGAAAAACTGGCGAAAAATATTTGGTGGACTTGGCATCCTGAGGCGATTGCTCTTTTTGCGGACATCGATGCCAAACTTTGGGAAACATCGGGTCATAACCCAATATATTTGTTTAATTTGTTGGAGTACCAACGGTTTGTAACGTTGGAAAAAGACAGAAAATTCATGTTGCGCTTAAAGGAGGTTTCCAAAACATTTGATGATTATATGGCAAAGACTCCTAAAAAAGCGGGTGCTAAAGTTGCGTATATGTGCATGGAATACGGACTGCATGAATCCATCCCCATCTATTCCGGCGGTTTGGGTATTTTGGCGGGCGATTATCTCAAAGAGGCCAGCGACCAAAATACAGATATCGTGGCCTTTGGGCTGCTCTATCGGTACGGCTATTTTCAACAAGGACTTACCTTGCAGGGCGAACAAGTCAATCAATATGTGAAACAGCATTTTACGATGCTGCCCATTACGCCCGTAAAGAATGCCAATGGTGACCGCATGCTATTGCCCCTACCCCTGCGCGGCCTCATCATCAATGCCCAAGTCTGGCGGATGGACGTAGGCCGTGTGCCGCTCTATCTTTTCGATACCGATATTCCGGAAAATAGCGATGAGAACAAAAAAATAACCCATAACCTGTACGGGGGCAACAAGGAAAACCGTTTTAGGCAAGAACTGCTCTTGGCCGCCCATACCTTGCTTTTACTAGAAAAATTGCAAATAAAGCCAGATTTATTCCATTACAATGAAGGGCATACCGCCCTAACGGGACTGATACGAATGGTAAAATTGGTCATCAACGAAAATCTCGGTTTTGATGAAGCTGCGCAATTCGTAAAAACCTCTACCCTTTTTACCACGCACACACCGGTGCCTGCCGGACAAGACCTATTTGGGGAAGACCTCCTTCGCAGTTATCAGGCTCACTTTGCCGAGACCATGAACATACCGTGGGCCCAGTTTTTTGGGCTTGGAAAGTTAAACCCTTCCAACGCCAGCGAAATGTTTTCAATGACCTATTTGGCAGCTCGGTCCGCGGGGGAGATCAATACCGTAAGCGAGATCCACGCCCAGGTAACCCGAAAAATGTTTTCGCCCATGTGGAAAGGTCTACTGCCCGAAGAACTGCAGGTCAACAACGTGACCAATGGCGTACATTGGGCAACTTGGACAGCTCCCGAATGGCAGCATCTTTTTATCGAAACTTTTGGGGAAGATTTTATACGGGATGTATCCAAACCGGCGCATTGGGCCAAGGTCAGGGATATTGCCCCACAAAGAATATTGGATATAAAAAAAGCATCGAAAAAAGAACTCATCCTAGCCCTTAAAAACAGGATGTTTTCAGGAATGAAAGAAGTAAATCCAGCTTCAAAACAAATATACTCCGGGGCAAATGCCTTGAACGAAGGAGACCTTATTATTGGTTTTGCAAGACGCTTTGCCACTTACAAACGCGCAGACCTCTTGTTCCGTAATCTCAATCGACTTTCAAAACTGTTGAACCATAAAGGCAGGCCGTTAAAGTTCATTTTTGCCGGCAAGGCACATCCGGCCGATATGGCGGGCCAACAGCTCATCAAACACATCGTCGAAATATCCGAGCGACCGGAATTTACCGGTAAGATTTTCTTTATGCACAATTACGATATGGCCATGGCACGCCTGTTGGTGCAAGGCTGTGATGTGTGGCTGAACACCCCCGTAAGGGGCAATGAGGCCTCTGGTACAAGCGGTATGAAGGCTGTGCTTAACGGCACGCTCAATTTTAGCGTACTAGACGGCTGGTGGGCAGAAGGATACCGTAAAAATGCCGGTTGGGCATTGGCGAAGCAACCTATCTATGAAAACAGCGAGCACCAAGACGATTATGATGCCGAGACCATTTATAATCTGCTGGACGATGAGATCGTTCCCGAATTTTTTGAAAGAAACGCCCAAGGAATTCCCGAGAAATGGATCGAAAGGATCAATAATGCATTTGAACTCATCGCTCCGCATTTTACCACCGCTAGAATGCTGCATGAATATAAAGAAAACTATTATGACAAAATGCAGCGGCGCGTTCAAAAAATGAAGGAGAACGATTTTCAAAGCATTAAAGAACTGGTAAGCTGGACACGTAATATCAACGAGGCATGGGACAAGATTTCGGTCATCGATGTACAGGTTCCCACTAGTACTAAACCCTTGGAACTGGGCGAAAAATTCTGCGCTGAAGTTACCTTGGATCTTGGCGGACTTTCCCAGCAAGAAATAGGTGTTGAGCTTGTCTTTGCCAAACGGGGCGACGATGGTAAATTTAATATACGTAAATTACAGGAGCTGCAACCGGCAGCGCCAAAAAAACATCAGGTCGTTTATAAGGGCGACGCAAAGGTGACCTTAACGGGAGCCTTGCGGTACGGTATCCGTTTTTATCCAAAGAATACTTTGTTGAACTATCGGCGGGACCTGCCCTTGGTGGAGTGGTTATAAGAAGGAATAAAAAATGCCCATTAATTTTTAAAAACCGTAACAATGACGGATTTAACAACTAGCGAAAGTGCAGGCGTTCTAAGAAACAATTACAATGGACACTTGGCCTATATATCACAAGGGAGACCGTATGTGATTCCGGTTACCTTTTATTTTGATGCGACGGATAATAGCATTATAAGCTATTCCGCGGAAGGCCACAAAATAGATGCGATGCGAACAAATCCATCGGTTTCATTGGTGGCAGAACAGATATATTCCCTAGTTAATTGGAAGTCTGTTTTGATACACGGTACTTATGAAGAGTTGAAAGGTAGCCTCGCCAAACAGAAATTGCATGAATTTACTGAGGGTATCAAAAAAATCATCCGCCAAAAAGAACATAAGGAGGTAGCATTTATCAATGAATTTTCCAGCAAATTGTACGCTAGGGGCGGCACACCGGTCACCTATCGTATTAAAATACTTGAGGTTACGGGAAAACGACGGGAGGCCTAATGGTTTGTTTTATAATACTTAGGTGATTTCATCACAGACCCGAAATAGTTTAACGATTGCTTTACTCTTTTGGCAACCCGCAAAAGAAAAAACAAATGTTGCGTACCATTTTCTAGTGATAAAAAAAATTAAAATATAAATCAATGATAAAAGATATAAACAACAAAACATGTGTCGAAATTCTAGGCAAGAACTATGTGGGCCGTTTGGCCTTTATCGCAGAGGGCGAGCCTTGCGTAATACCGATAACGTACTATTATGACCGTGAGACTAACAGCATTATCAGTTATTCCACAGAAGGACATAAAATAGAATCGATGCGTATCAGCAATTCGGTAGCATTGCAAGTAGATGAGGTTAGCTCGGTAAACCGTTGGCAATCGGTTTTGGTGCATGGCCTCTATGAGGAATTGCACCAGATCGATGCAAAATTCAATCTGCACGAATTCACTGAAGGTGTAAAGAAGGTCATTGCGGAAAGGGATAAGGAGAATCCACATTTCATCGGAGAATTTTCGGCCAAATTAAGGGACGAAGGGTCTCCTGTGGTGTATCGCATCAATATAAAGAAGATTACTGGAAAACAGCGGCAGGGTTGAGCTTTTAATTTGTGATTCCGGCGAAGGAATGATTTCATGTCGTATCGCCAAGTTACACCAGTACACAGAATCCCTTCCTACGTCAGGCAAGCTTTCTTTCGCAAGCGTCATTGATTCCCCACTTTTCGGAGAGGGGAAACTATCAAATGCCTTTTTTTGAATGTTTTTATTTTATTAAACGCCTCTCTTTTTATTTGAGAAACATCCCTAAACGAATACGGAGTGATTCATAGCCACAGTTGTTCAGCAAGGCAATTCTAAACAAAGAGTTTTCTTAAAAAGATAAAGCTTAGATGAACTGACCTGAATCATTGTCAACTACCTATGAACAATCTAACTTCATGTCATAAAATTAAAATAATTAGAAATCATGAAAAGAGCAGAAAAAAAAGTAGTAATCGTAACAGGAGGCGCTAATGGAATTGGGCGTGAGACAAGTCTTTTATTAGCAAAAGAAGGTGCAAAAGTGGCCGTAGTCGATATTCTTGATAAAGAAGGACAGGCATTGGTTGAAGAAATAAACAAGTCAGGTGGTGAATCAAAATTTTGGCATCTTGATGTGACTAACGAAAAAGAAGTTGAGAAAGTGTATGCTGAAGTCGTTAAAGAATTTGGCAAACTTGATGCAACAGTAAATAATGCAGGAATAGCGGGTGCAGATAAACCATCGAGCGAAGTAACCGAAAAAGAATGGGATCTTGTTATGGATATTAATGTGAAGGGTGTTTTCTTTTGCACTAAACATGCCATACCTCACATGAAAAAATCAGGAGGCGGAAGTATTGTAAATATTTCTTCCATATATGGAATCATCGGTGCGGCAGATCTACCGGCATATCATGCTTCCAAAGGAGCTGTTAGGTCAATGTCTAAAACAGATGCCATACAGTATGCAAAAGATAAGATTAGGGTGAACTCTGTGCATCCAGGTTTTATTTGGACGCCTTTAGTGGAAGCTTTAAGCAAAGACAAACCAGGATTCCGTAAGCAACTAGATAGTCTGCACCCGATAGGGCATATTGGTGAGTCAATAGATATCGCCTACGGAATACTTTATCTGATATCAGACGAATCTAAATTTACAACTGGAAGTGAATTAGTTATTGATGGTGGATATACTGCAAGATAAATTTTGGTCAACAACCAATAGTCGCGGGCAACTCGGCAATAACCGTCGCCTTTAACAGACACAAGAATTTACGGTAAGCGATATAGTTTCATAACGTACTTATTTCTAGTTTGGCGGGATGCTGCTTTTGTCAGCATAGAGTAGCAACGACCTTACCCAATTGACCTTGGGCGTGGACAGGGATTCCGAACTGTTGAGCGATATTTTTGATACAAAGGATGCCGGAGTCAAAAAGATGATCGCCATGGCCATTGAAGCCGCGCAAAAAACGGGTACGAAAATAGGATTATGTGGACAAGCACCAAGCGATTACCCCGAGTTTGCACAGTTTTTAGTGGAAAAGGGCATCGACTCCATTTCCTTTAATCCCGATGCCTTGATCGACGGTATAAAAAACATTGACAAAGCCGAAAAAAATAGGGTAGCATCCGGAATGGCGGCGAGTAGTAATTGAATCGATGCCAAAACAAAGCGCGGGCATTATTTTATATCGATCAAACTCTGGTAAAACAGAAGTGCTCTTGTTACATTCCGGTGGACCCCATGCTCAATAAAGGATGTAGGTGCTTGGTCTATTCCCAAAGGCAAAGTAGAACCTGACGAAGAACTACTGCCCGCAATTCACTGTTTTGAGAAAAGCGAAGGTCATTTTAATGAACAGTATCATGGCTTAGTTGGCAAACTATCTCGATTAACAATATTAAAGGTGCATGTTCCATAAAAAAAGCAGCTCTTTTTAGAACTACTCCCAATCTTAACCGAGTCTGCGCCGTAAGGGTAGGTGCAGAAATAATATACCTGTTTCTACTAGTTCTTTTGTTCTGCAATTTCCGGCTTCTTTTCCCCTCCCGATAGTTTATCGAAGCCACCACCCTACTCTCCATAAAAATGAAGTGGAAAGCATCGCGATGTTAGGAACTACTCCCTAATTTTTGGAAAACCGGCTCGCAAAGAACCACTCCTAGAAAACTGATCTTAACCATCCACCCCCTAATTCGTGCTTCCGTGGTTGTAACAATAGGATAATCAAATGCTTGCAATGCTAGCTAGCTATGGCTGCGGTGGTCAAAGTAGGCGTGTCGGTGTCCCTGTTTTGCCGCAATAGTATTGAAAAACGTATACGTGAGAGCTCGTTCCGTACTTTTTTATAGGAATTAGGGTTCGCATAAAGAGAACTCGTTTAAACTTTTCCGTTCTTTTTCTTTTTGAATTTTTTAAGGGCTATGACTCTGCATGTCAAATAATTGAATCCCTTCCGCCTCTCGACCGTTGTGTCGAACCTGTTGAGCATGCACGGTAGCTGTCCACCCAGGCGCTGGTGCGTTCCACGGCATATCTTTCGTTATAGTTCCTTATCGAAATATTCGTCCCTGTCGTTATTCCCGGTGCGCTTACAGGGAATGGCATTGACCATCTCACACAACGGAACCGTGGGTACAAAACCTCTTTTTGTTTTCGGAATAAATGGCACAATTTCCATTTCTATCATATCGTTGTCGAGTACACTGCACATAAAGGGTTGTTTTGGAGTTATTTATGTTTCGCAACACAAATATTCGCAACCCTTTCTTTCGACCCAAAAAAAGTTTAGACCATTTCAATTTAAAACAGTGTATAAAGCGTAGTTACTAGTGCGCCTTTACCGTCCTTTGCACCAAGGGACAATAGTTGTTTTTCCGCTAGCACCTTCAAATTAAAAGGTGAATCGGTAAGGTTGATGCCACTTTGTTTTTTTAGCCTGATTCCCTGTCCGGAAATTAGGTCTTTATTCGGTATAAAATTTTCTTCGGGCAGATGTTCTGTTAGGATTACATATTTGAAATCGGTCAACTTACCTACGATACGTTTTACTTCAGTATTGGATACATGTTGCAGTACTTGTCTAAGTATCGCACAATCTGCAGAAGGCAATGCATCTGCCGAAATGTCCAAACATTGAAATTCTAAATTTTCTTGTTGGAATTTTTGCTTGTTGCGCGTTATCAAATCTGACACAATATCTACTGCAACATACTTCTTGGTATGCCGCACCAATTCGTTGCCTACGTTAAAATCCCCACAGCCCAGATCACAAACCACAAGAGGACTTTCAAAAGATGTCAAAAATGATATCACTACATCCACATAAGGCAAGACTAAATGAGCCTCATGTGAACCCGCGCCCGAATAGAAATCAGTGGTGCTGCCACCCCAAAGTTTCAAAGCGTACACCTGTTCCATGGCATCTTTGGTTGGCCAAGACTTCTTTATTTTTTTAGCTCCATTTTCTTTCCTGTTCATTGGCATCCTATTAGTCAAAAAACCTGATTTTACATATTCAAATGCAACAACGAAACAAACCTACGACTAAAATGGGCATCTATCCAATGGCTCTGACAGCTCACTTCATGAAGGAACTTTAGCCTATAAAATTAACGACCTATGACACGCAGCCAAAATAGTTTGGAAACAAGCTGTCCGGAAAACCCCAAATCGTCAATCTCAACGGTAAGATTTTTATTAGCTAAATTGTTCTGCCACGGACCTGGCTGCGGCGGCTACCCTGTACGCACAAATATGCGAAAGTTATTTTAAAGCTACCCTCTTCAAAACATTTAAAACTTCTTCTTACCTTAGGGAGATGAAAATCGTCTTCTTTGTGCTGGGCATACTCTTTGTAATCTTTATTATTGTTCAAATCTACATGATAAGCGCACAGCGTACTATTGAAACCTATCCCTATACCGTGGTCAAGAAATACGAGAACTTTGAAATTCGAGATTATGAAGCGCGTCTTTTCACTTCCGTAGAACTATCCACTCGTGCGTATAAAGAGTCTTCGAGTACCGGATTTTCTATCTTGGCCGGATATATTTTTGGGGGCAATGCGCGCAATGAGAAAATAGCCATGACCGCTCCTGTTTCCATGTCCTTGGAAGATTCTATGACCATGATGTTCATGGTACCGAAAAAATTTAACAAAGAAAACCTTCCGGCCCCGAACCAATCGCGGATAGAATTTAAAGAAGAACCTGCAAAGACTATGGCCGCAATTTCTTTTGGGGGCTGGGCCAACGATGCCAAAATAGAGAAATACAAGACACAGTTAAAGGCAGCCTTGGAGGCGGAGGGAATTCCCTACGCTAATCGGTTTTACTTCTTTGGATATAGTTCGCCTGCCGAAGTTTTAAATCGTAAAAATGAAGTTGTGGTAGAGCTGGAAACGGCAGTTTTGGAAAATTAAGAACAGCGTAAAAGCTATCCTTTTTCAACCACATCGACCGTTTTTTTTTGAGTATAGATTTTTTGTACGATGTCGTGCAAATCCGGAATCACGTTTCTGGCCAATTTGGAATTACCGTTCAGTAAAACACAAATCCCTAAGTCGTCTTTCGGGTATACCGCGATCTCGTTTCTGTAGTTGTTGACACTGCCCCCGTGGTGCCAAACGGTTTCAATACCTGCCGTATCGGTTTTACGATATTCATGAATACGCCATCCAAATGCGTAGGAGGATTGTATATGGCCTTTCCACTGTTGATAGTATTTGTTGTTGTTCCCAAGTAGAATAAAGGGCTCAAAAGCTTGCTGTATGGCTATTGGATGCAATACATCCGGATTATGACCGAGTAAAAACCGCATCCATTTGGCCATATCCCCGGCACTCGCATTAATGCCTCCGGCCAATACGGCATTGTAGTATTTATCCGTTAAAGGTACTACCCGCCAGCCTTTGCCACTTCTTCCATGGGGCAGGGCTATATTTTTTTCTTCAAGTAAATCCGAATGTTCCATAGAGGTATGCAACATACCCAAGGGTTTGAAAAATGTATCGGATAATACCTTTTTTACATCTTCTCCAGTAGCCTTGCCGATCACTTCCTGTACCAAAGCGAACATCGCATTCTGATAGCTATATTGTTGGCCTGGGGCGCTGATCGGTGCAACTTCGTCAAAACGAGTGGCGATAGTTGCTACGGACAAGCCAGCCTCTATCAAATTGGTGAAACTGTGATAGGGCGTTCCCGAGGTATGGGAAAGAATATGTGCCAATGTTACATTCTGCGTATTGTTTAGGTCCCCAAATTGAAACTCAGGCAGGTATTTGACTATCCTATCGTCATAACTCAATTTGCCGTCGGAATGCAAACTGGCCGCCAAGACTCCCCCGAAACCCTTGGAAAGTGAACCCAGTCGAAATACGGTCTCGCCATCGACATTGGCGTTTTCCTTGATACTTCGTTTTCCAAATCCATCGGAAATCACTATGGAATCGCCTCGTACAATACTTACGCCAGCGCCAACAATATCTCCGACTCTGATGGCCTTTTCAAAATAAATAGAAAGGGAATCCTTCAGCTGTTTTTGATGCAAAAGATATAGTTCCGCTTTCTCCTTATCCACAGTGCCAATAATAGGCGAGAAATCGGAAATAGGCTCATTGGAAGTATTCGTTGCTTCTTTTGAAGTTGTAGCTGCCACACCTATTGCTATTAAAAGTAGGGCTGCACATATAATTTTAAGACGCTGCACAGGAAATTTTTTGGTTTAATTAATTGACAATGAATTTAGGCTTTTATATTTCAATAGTCAAACGTAATAATTCTCAAAATGTTTTAATTATACATTTTTAGCTTTGTTGCCGGGTGTCTTTATAAGGTGTCATAAGACAAATTGCCTGCCTCTATGGCAGCCCGACAAATCATTATACCGGGGTACGGTCAGGCTTTGATTATGCCTCCCCTACCTGCCGGTATTCAAAATCTGATATATAGTTGATAGATTCCCGCCTGTACTGAAATACCCCAAATTGTCGGGGCAGCACAAGCGCAGGAATGATCATAAATATTTTATAGTATGTAATCCGTACTTACGAAATTGGAAAGTTTGGTTTCCAATAATTTTTGTATGATTTCCGTATTAAGGTCGTTATCCTTAAACGCTACGAAAGTCCTGATGGAGAAGGAACGCAGCGCATCGTGAACACTCAAGGTGGCCTGTGCGGAATCCTTTCTACCTGTAAAAGGGTACACATCCGGTCCTCTTTGGCAGGAACTGTTCAGGTTTACCCTACAAACTAGATTGACCAAAGTATCGATTAACGGTGCCAAGGCATATACATCCTTACCAAAAAGACTTACTTGCTGTCCGTAATTACTTTCGGCCATATCATCCAAAGGTTGCTCAATATCCGAAAAGGGAAGGATGGGGATTATAGGGCCAAACTGTTCTTCTTGGTACACGCGCATGTCCTTCGTAACCGGATACAGCACGGCCGGCCAAATAAAATTGTCAAAATGCTGTCCTCCTTTCTTATTCAATATTTTTGCTCCTTTGGCAAGGGCGTCATCAATTAGTTCTTGTATGTAAGCAGGTTTCTCTGGCTCTGGTAGTGGAGTCAATTTGACACCATCGTCCCAAGGATTCCCAAAGCTCAGATTATCTACGGCTTCGGCAAAACGGGAATTGAATTTCTTTTGAATGTCCTCATGTACATACACCACTTTGAGTGCCGTGCAACGCTGTCCGTTAAAGGACAGTGTTCCTGCGATACATTCGTTTATGGTCAAATCCATATCCGCATCGGGCAGAATAATAGCGGGATTCTTGGCTTCTAGGCCCAAAACCAATCGCAAACGGTTGCTTTTTGGGTGTTGCTCTTGTAAGGCATTGGCAGATCTACTGTTTCCTATCAAGGCCAAGACATCAATCTTACCGGTTTTCATTATCGGCGCCGCTACAGTACGGCCTCTACCAAATATGATGTTCACTACCCCTTTTGGAAAACTGTTCTGGAACGCTTCCAACAAGGGTGTAATTAACAAAACCCCGTGTTTGGCAGGCTTAAATATGGTAGTATTCCCCATTATAATGGCAGGAATCAACAAGGCAAAAGTTTCGTTCAACGGATAATTATAGGGTCCAAGGCAAAGCACTACGCCCAACGGCCCTCTTTTAATATGGGCATATACGCCATCATGTTTTTGGAATTTTGCCGCATTTCTATCCAACTGCTTATAGTCTTCTATCGTATCCACGATATAATCTACGGTACGGTCAAATTCCTTTTGGGAATCGGGGAGGGATTTTCCAATTTCCCACATCAGCAACTTTACGATTTGTGCTCTTTTGGTCTTCATTTTAGCCACAAAAACCTCCATACATTCAATACGATCTTTCACATGCATGGTGGGCCAAACCCCTTGACCTTTATCATATGCTCCCAAAGCAGCACTCAAAGCATCCAATGCTTCTGCTTCTTGTAAATCAGGGATACTGCCTAACAAAGTCGGTTTATAGTCTTCTGTAGAAGAAATTGTTGAATATACTTCTGTGGTTTCCCCTTTCCATTCTTTCAATTCTCCATTTACTAAATAGTGCTTTTGATGTATGGTCTCTTTTATTTGTAATTCTTCTGGTATTTTCATATCCTTTTTTTTGTGCTTAAGGTATTTTAATTTATTCGATTTCCCAAATATTAAACCAGATACTCAAATAAATCTGGCTTATCATTTATGTAATCTCCATAAAAATTATTGGCTTTCATTCGTTGCATCAAAGGGGCTAGATCGGACGGATGCCTTAATTCTATACCTAAAACGGCTTAATATCGGTAGTACCGTTTTCAAATTCTTAAGTGCGTCTCCTTACGCCCTTCGTCCAACCCAATTAACCCGTCCACGATTCCGTTAAATAATAGGTTTCATAGCCGTCATAGAGGCACGCAATCTTGCTCCTACGATTTCTACCGGATGCTCGCGCAAGGCGGCGTTTACAGCAATAAGATCAGCATTATCTACATCGTTATCACTTGCTTCTCCGTACTTTTTACCGATGACATCGGTATCTATATTTTTCATGAAGTCGGCCAAAAGTGGCTTGCACGCATGATCGAACAAATAGCAACCGTACTCGGCCGTATCGGAAATAACCCGGTTCATCTCAAACAGTTTCTTTCTGGCAATGGTATTGGCAATCAGCGGCGTTTCGTGTAGCGACTCGTAATACGCGGATTCTGCAATAATACCGGATTCCGTCATGGATTCAAAGGCCAGTTCTACCCCTGCACGTACCATAGCGATCATTAAAACGCCGTTGTCATAAAACTCCTGCTCGGAAATTTCTTGGTTTCCCGCAGGTGTTTTCTCAAAAGCGGTTTCGCCCGTTGCAGCGCGCCATGTCAATAAATTTTTATCGTCATTGGCCCAATCCTCCATCATGGTTTTGGAAAAATGTCCCGTCATAATATCGTCCATATGCTTTTGGAACAAGGGGCGCATAATCTCCTTTAATTCTTCGGAAAGTTCAAAGGCCTTGATTTTTGCTGGGTTGGACAACCGGTCCATCATATTGGTAATACCGCCATATTTCATTCCCTCGGTAATGGTTTCCCATCCGTATTGTATCAATCTAGAAGCATATCCGGCATCAATCCCTTTTTCGATCATCTTATCAAAACAAAGAATGGAACCCGTTTGCAACAAACCGCAAAGAATGGTCTGCTCTCCCATAAGATCCGATTTTACCTCGGCCACGAATGAAGATTCCAATACACCGGCCTTATGTCCTCCAGTACCAACGGCATACGCCTTGGCCTGCTCCAAACCTTTATCTAGATGGTCGTTGTTTGGATGTACCGCAATCAAAGTGGGTACGCCAAAACCTCTTTTGTATTCTTCCCTTACTTCCGATCCCGGACATTTTGGTGCGACCATGATTACCGTTAAATCCTCTCGGATCTGCATTCCCTCTTCAACAATATTAAACCCGTGCGAATAGGAAAGTGTAGCATCCTTTTTCATTAAAGGCATAATAGTGCTTACCACGCTGGTATGCTGTTTGTCCGGCGTAAGATTGATGACCAAATCCGCACTCGGGATCAGTTCTTGGTAGGTGCCCACGGTAAATCCGTTTTCGGAGGCATTTAAAAACGATTGTCTTTTCTCTTTAATAGCCGCATCCCGCAGGGTATAGGAAATATCCAGACCGGAATCGCGCATGTTCAAACCTTGGTTTAATCCTTGCGCACCGCAACCAACGATGACTATTTTCTTTCCTTTTAAGGCAGCAACACCATCGGAGAATTCGGAAGACTCCATAAATCTACATTTTCCTAGTTGGGTCAATTGATCTCTTAGCGATAGTGTATTAAAATAATTTGCCATGATTAATTTAGTTTTTTTTATTCCCATGCCTTTACTCAACTCGTTTGGGTAAAAACGGGAATCTTTAGTGTTATTTGATTATTGATTTATATTTAATGCTCTTGAAATTCTTTAAGCAAGGCCGATATCTGCATTTCTTCCTTGGACACGGCTATCCGGCCAGAACGAACGAACTGCATGATGCCGAAGGGCTTCAATTCCTCGTACATCTCATCTATTTCATTTCTTCTGCCGCTCTTGGCAAGCACAAAAAAGTCGCGCGCCACAGTTACTATTTGGGAATTACTATCCTTAATAATGTTCTGAATCTGACGCTCATCGAACAACAAGTCCGAGGCAATCTTGAACAAGGCCGATTCCTGATAAATGGTTTCGTCATCGGTGTGATAAAAGGCTTTAATAACCTCTATCTGTTTTTCTATCTGCCCTACAATATTCTGTACCCACTTGTCCGTGGTAAATATGACAATCGTAAATTTGGAGACATTATCTATTTCCGATTTTGAAACATTCAAGCTCTCGATATTAATATGTCGCTTTAGGAATATTCCCGATATCCTATTCAATAATCCCACGTTATTTTCGGAATATACCGACATGGTAAACCATTTTTTTTCCATTTTTTATTGTTCCTATTGTCAGTCTGAGCGCAGTCGAAGACCTTTTTAGTTCTCTAGCCCTTCGACTGCGCTCCCGATGACATTATTTTTTTAATTTACTTTTTGTTTATTGTTTTCTGGCATTCTAAATTTAACCAAGCTTTTTTGTCTTCGCCTATGTTCAGGCATCTAGCTATGGGCTATGCCCATAGATTAACGGAGGCTGAGCGGAGCCGAAGCCCTTACCGCCATTATCAATCCGGTAGACCAATTCATTTTGGTCAGGTTAAAATCGGTTCTGCTTTCCAAATAGGCTACCAATCTGTCCACATTTTTATCATGTCCTTCCGGCCAATTGGCTTGGGCAGTCATATCATCGATGATATAAAACCCTCCAACGTTTATCAGCTCCAATACTTCATCAATTTCACTATACTTTCCCGGCCAAGCATCGGCAAAAACCAAATCGAAGGATTTGCCTTTATAGTTTTTAATCCAGCTGCTGCCATCTTCACAAACAATCTCAACCCTATCATCATTTCCAAAATACTGCTTCGCTAGTGCAATCAGTTCTAGGTCATTATCTACTGTTGTCAAGGATGAATCGGTATCCATGCCATCGATTATCCAAGAAAGGGCTAAGCCAATTCCAGTGCCCAATTCCAAAAACCGTCCGGCCGGTTTACTGGAAATCATCGTTTTTAAGAACGTACCGATATATACATCTGTTGGCATGGTAAATCCTATTTCCTTGGATTTACGTTCTATCTCTGGATGGATGCTTGGCATGTCCTGTATGTTGGCGTCGTTCATTTTGTTTTTTATCCTGCTTTAAAGCAGTTCTATTTTTATTGCGACTTGTTTTTTACTGCGTTTTATGCGGAGTAATTTATGTGATATTTTAAAAATTATATCTAGTTACTTATTTCAAAAAGGTTTTATGTTTACAAGTTTCGGTCTTTTAACGTTTGGCTTGCGTTTTCAACCTCTAAGTCGATATCAAATAAACATTAGCTCGCTATTCAATTTTTCTCTAACCTTTATCTTTCCATTTCACGAAGCAACCCCTCCGATTTTTCCACACTAAAGTGGAAAAACCACCTCCCCTTGACTAAGGGGAGGAGCCGCTATTGACTCCTATTTAAATACTCCCGTTCTTTTCAATATTTCAATACTATCACTTTTCTTATCTTCGACTACGCTCAGACACCAGTCTTCGACTAGGCTTGGACACCTTCATTTAAATTGACTTAAGTCCATGCTCGGTGGCTTAGCGCAGCCGAAGCCCAAAAATTACTGCAACCGAATCTCAGAAACCGAGGCGCCTGAGGGAATCATAGGGAAAACGTTGTCTTCCTGCTCCACCTTTACTTCTAAAAAGAAAGGGTTCTTGGAGGCCATCATTTTCTGTACGGTTTCCTTTAAATCCTTGCGTTCGCTTACTCTTTTAGCTTCTATGTGATAGCCTTCGGCAATTTTTACGAAATCGGGATTCACCATTACTGTTGATGCATATCGTTTCTCAAAGAACAACTCTTGCCATTGGCGCACCATACCCAAATGGTCGTTGTTCAAAACCACAATTTTAACGGGTACATTATGCTGAAAAATCACACCTAGTTCCTGAATCGTCATCTGATATCCGCCATCGCCTATTATCGCCACTACTTCGCGGTCCATAGCACCCATTTTTGCACCTATCGCCGCCGGAAGGGCAAAGCCCATAGTTCCCAATCCGCCCGAAGTAATATTACTTTTAGACTGATTAAATTTGGCATACCTACAACCGATCATTTGGTGCTGTCCCACATCGGTAACGATGACCGCACTGTTACCGGAGGCAATATTTATTTCCTCGATCACCTCGCCCATGGTCAACCCTTTTTTGGTGGGATGGATGTCGCCCTTTATAACCGTATCGAATTCGATTTCATATTTTTCCTTGAATATATTGTGCCAAGCCTCATGGGAATTCGCATTGATCAAAGGAAGTATAAGTTCCAAAGATTCCTTGGCATTGCCCAAAACGGCAACATCCGCATGTACGTTTTTATTGATTTCCGCTTTGTCTATTTCAAAGTGGATAACCTTGGCTTGTTTGGCATAATCCTCCAATCTGCCCGTTACCCTATCGTCAAAACGCATCCCTATCGCAATGAGCACATCGCACTCGTTCGTAAGTAGGTTTGGCCCATAATTCCCGTGCATGCCTACCATACCCACGTTTAAGGGATGCGCCGTATCCAGCGCCGAAGCTCCCATGATGGTCCACGCCGCAGGGATACCCGATTTTTCAACGAAGGCTTTTAAATCGGTTTCCGCCTTACCAAGAATAACACCTTGTCCCCAAACGATAAAAGGCTTTTTTGCGGCATTTATCAAGTCGGCAGCCGCTGCAATGGCTTTCATATTAGGCTTGGGTGCAGGGTTATAGCTTCGTACACCTGTACATTTTTCATAAGAGAATTCCAGCTCTTCAAACTGGGCGTTTTTCGTGATATCTACCAAGACTGGCCCGGGACGACCGGATTTGGCAATAAAAAAGGCCTTTGCCATAATCTTAGGTATCTCCGCCGCATGGGTAATCTGGTAGTTCCATTTGGTAACTGGCGTGGATATTCCAATAATATCCGTTTCCTGAAAAGCATCGGAACCCAATAAATGTCGTGGCACCTGACCTGTAATACAGACCATGGGCGTAGAATCTATCTGGGCATCGGCCAGACCAGTGACAAGATTGGTAGCACCAGGGCCGGAAGTTGCCATGGCCACACCTACTCTACCGGAGACGCGGGCATAGCCCTGCGCGGCATGTGTAGCACCCTGTTCGTGACGGGTTAAGATGTGGGTAAGCCTATCTTGAAATTTATAAAGCTCGTCATATACCGGCATAATGGCGCCGCCCGGATAGCCATAGAGTAAATCTACCCCTTCGGCCAACAAACAATGTATGATGGCCTCTGCGCCAGAGATTTTTATGGCCTTTTTGGTTTCGATTCGTATTTTCTTCTCTTTTACTGTTTCCATAGTACAACTTCAATTTAAGTATTGAGCGGCTCATGAGTCCTCAACAACTTATTAGCACCAAGCACGTTTAACAAACTCGGTAATGATTATTGATTAAAATTCGTCTGTCACACAACCTGTTGAGGCAGACGACACAGTTCTTGCGAATTTATATAAACTTCCCCTTTTCACTTTCAACTCTGGTTGCTTCCAGTTTTTTCTTCTTGCTGCCAATTCGGCATCGGTCAGGTTAACTGAAATTTCATTTTTCTCGGCATCAATGGTAATGATATCCCCATCCTCCAAAAGACCAATATTCCCACCATTCTGTGCTTCTGGAGAAACATGTCCGACCACAAAGCCATGTGTACCGCCGGAGAAACGGCCATCTGTAATCAAGGCCACTTCCTTTCCAAGTCCCGCACCCATAATAGCCGAAGTTGGTTTAAGCATTTCGGGCATTCCGGGACCTCCTTTGGGCCCTTCGTATCGGATAACGACTACGTCTCCTTTTTTAACTTCACCTCTTCCTATACCGTCATTGGCCAAAAATTCACCTTCGTACACTTTCGCCGGCCCTGAAAAATATAAACCTTCTTTTCCTGTAATTTTAGCTACGGCACCTTCCGTGGCAAGGTTACCGTACAAAATTCTTAGGTGTCCTGTGGGTTTGATTGGATTACTTAATGGCTTGATAACCTGCTGATGTTCAATTAAACCTGGTACTTCAGCCAAATTTTCTGCAATCGTTTTACCGGTTATGGTTAGACAGTCACCATGTAACATACCGTTTTCCAGCATAAACTTCATCACAGCAGGTATACCTCCAACACGGTGCAGATCTTCCATTAAGAATTTGCCACTTGGTTTTAGATCTGCCAAAAATGGAGTTGTATCACTTATTTTTTGAAAATCATCTAAAGTAAATTCAACATCTGCCGCTTTTGCTATGGCCAAAAAGTGAAGTACCGCGTTCGTAGAACCTCCCAGTAAGGTCAACAAGCGTACCGCATTTTCCATTGACTTGCGTGAAATGATATCACTCGGTTTAATATCATTTTCCAACAGGTTTCTAATCGCTTTTCCAGAATTAATGGCATCAAACTTCTTTTCTTTACCTACTGCAGGATTAGATGAATTATAAGGCATTGCCATACCTAAGGCCTCAATTGCGGAAGCCATTGTATTTGCCGTGTACATACCGCCACAAGCACCTGCACCTGGGCATGCGTTTTGTATCACTCCTTTATAATCGGCTTCGTTCATGGTGCCTGCCACTTTCTCTCCCCAAGCCTCAAAAGCAGATACAATATCCAGCTTTTTATCCTTGAAACAACCAGAGGCAATGGTTCCACCGTACACCATAACAGAAGGCCTGTTTAAACGAATCATGGCCATAAGGGCTCCGGGCATATTTTTATCACAGCCAACAACAGTTACCAAACCATCATAATTCATGGCCTGTACCACAGTTTCCATAGAATCTGCAATAATGTCCCGTGATGGTAATGAATAACGCATACCGTAGGTACCCATGGAAATACCGTCACTTACTCCAATGGTATTAAACACAAGCCCTATCAATCCACTATCGTTGATACCGGTTTTTACCTCCTGTGCTAAATCATTAAGGTGCATATTACAAGGATTTCCTTCATATCCTGTGCTACCTATGCCTATTAATGGTTTCTTCAGGTCCTCTTCCGTTAAACCAATGGCGTAAAGCATGGCTTGCGATGCCGGCTGCGTTGGGTCTTGCGTTACGTTTTTACTGTATTTGTTCAATTCCATTTTTATATTCTAATATGCTTGGTTAATAGTTAGTAAGAGCGACAACTATCAAAGATAAAAGTTTAAATCCCCTTATAACGGCGACATAAAACGATGGTTCAAATTCAATTTCATCAAAAACGATGCAATAGCTTGATGATCAGTGTTATAATAAATAGATTTATATCATATTCAATAAGATTTCCTTTCCCTTAATTTCAGGATTTATACGCATAGATGTGATAGTCTACGGTAAAGTAACTAGACCGTCAGGAGTCCCCAGGACTGCAAGAAACAAGAGTTAGGAAATTGACGTATGACGATTTGACTTATGACTTAGGACTTGTAGTTGTTAATATTTTGATGTTTTAGTGGTACATATTTTTCTAATCTAAGCATATAACCATTATACCTGAAAAATTATATAAAATGTTTAGGCTAAAGCCCTTGACATTTTCCATATATGAACCACGGGCTAAAGCCGCGTGGCAATTAAAAATATAGAACGGGCTAAAGCCGCGTGGCAATTAAAAATTTAGTCCTGCAAAAAAAGTAGGCCGACTTTATTCATTAATTTAGCCGACCCGAAGCTATTTTAAGAGTAATTTTAAGGAGATTATGGAAAAAACGGTAAGCGAGGCAATTGCATATAGAAGATCTGTGCGGGTATTCAAATCGGATGTGGCACTGGACGACGAAAAGGTAAAGCAATGTATTTCCAATGCCGTATTGGCCGCTACCAGTAGCAACCTGCAATTATGGGAGTTTTATCATATCACAAATCCGGCTGTCCTAAAGCACATGACCGAGGCCTGTTTGGGACAGAATGCGGCAAAAACCGCACAACAACTCCTCGTAGTGGTAGCCAGAAAAGATCTTTGGCGAAAACGTGCGCAAGCCAACGTTGCCTTTTTAAAAACCCAATACGGCGATAAAGACAGGGCGGACTATACCAAAAGGGAAAAGTTTTCCCTAAATTATTACGAAAAGCTGATTCCTTCCCTTTATATTGATTTTCTTGGTATGCTAGGAGCTTTAAAATATGTAATCTTCCAAGTTATAGGACTGTTCAAGCCCATATACCGACAAGTGCGGAATTCCGACATGCGCATCGTTGCCCATAAAAGCGCTGGACTGGCGGCACAGAATTTTATGATCAGCATGGCCGCCATTGGCTATGACACCTGCCCCATGGAAGGAAGCGATACAAAAATGGTCAAATCGATTCTTAAGCTGCCCCGAGCTGCCGAAATCAACATGGTCATTGGCTGCGGGGTCAGGGACGAAAACGGTATATATGGGCCTCGCTTTCGGGTGCCTTTTGAGGAGGTGTATAAGAAGGTGGACTGAATTTTGCGCTTGTCGCATTACGCTTTGCGCTTGTCGCTTTGAGCTCTAGGCTCTAGGCTCTAGGCTAAAAAAGTGGGTAGTGAAAAAAATAAACTTAAATTCAAAATCAAACCTCTTTGAAATTATTGAGTTTCATTCAGTACTTGATATCTTTTTTTATCGGCTCTTGAGTCTATTTTCTATTTTCTAAAATCTCAAATCTTACATCTCACTTGGCTCTTGGTTTCCTCCTACGGCAGGCTTGGCTCTTGGCAATTTAAATTATTTTAAAAAATTACACCAATTTAAACGAAATAACGGCACCTTCCCTTTTTTGACCCAAGATGGCTATGGCCTTGTTGGACAATTGTAAAATGCGGGGATAGCCTCCGGTGGTCTGTCCGTCCCGCATCAAAACAATGAGTTTTCCGGCAGGAGTCAACTGTACGGTGCCGGGCAGGGTGGCAGAAGTAAGCATACTAACATCATGACCGGCAAGTACTTCGTTTAGCTGATAGGCCATTCTATTATTTTCCTTTGCCACTGTAAAGTCCTTGGAAAATAGCTTTTCCAATTGGGTATCCGTTAGCATATCAAATTCCGGTGCCTTATAGACTTCTAAAACAGATTCGTCCAAAAAGGAATCTACTTTCAGTTCGGACAGTATGGGTACAAAATCCTGCTTGCTGTCAAAAGGAACGCTGTCCCCGTCCTTTAAACGGCTTTCCTTGGTAATAGGCTTGTATTGTGAGGCACTACCCAAAACCGCTTTAGAACTAAAACCTCCTTTCACGGCCAAATAGCCCCGAAATCCCTTTTCCAATTTTCCGTAGGACAGAATATCCCCTTCGGTAACCGTATACACCTTATAATTTTGGATAGGTTCATTGTTTAGGGTAGCCGACATTTTTGCACCGGCCAAGGCAATATAGCTTGCATCCTCAAAGAGCAGGGTCGGGCCGGTCATCGTAATCTCCAATACTGCGGCATTGGCATCGTTCTCCAATAGGGAGTTGGCCTTTTGCACGGATAAATTATCCATTGCCCCTGCCACGGGAACACCTTTGTTCCTGTAATGGAAACGACCCAAATCCTGAATGGAGGTGTAAAAACCTGATTTTAGCACCTTAAGCATCGATTTCTATTTTTTCAGGTTGATAAATACCTACCTCAGCCTCAATTTTGTGCAAATCGTATTCCGCTCGTGAAATCTGGTAAAACTGTATTTGGTCGCCTACGGAAACAAAGCACGGTTGCTTTTTAGTCGCATCGAAAATAGGGACGGAACAATTGCCTATGATGTTCCAACCACCCGGAGATTCTTGGGGATACACGCCAGTCTGCTTTCCGGCAATGCCCACAGCTCCCTTTTTAACCAGTAAGCGGGGGGTTGCCCTACGCGGTACTTCCAGCACTTTGGGCAAACCGCCCAAGTACATGAATCCCGGCAAAAAACCAATTCCGTATACCGTATAGGTATAGCTGGTGTGCAAGGCTATAATCTCCAAAACATCCTTCTCCAAGACGCTGGAAATTTCTTCCAAGTCTATTCCAAAATCCAGGTCATAGGATACCGGCAAACGCCATAAATAATGTTGTTCCGGTTTTGCTTCACCCATATTACGATACCAGGAGAGCAGCTTTTCACCGAAGGAATTGTAATCGATAATCGATTTCTTATTAATAATCAACAAAGAACTATAGGCAGGCACATATTCCCAATCCGGCCCTTCCAAACAGTCACTTTTTAAAAAAGCCTCGAACTGCAAAATTTTGTTCAAAATAGCTTCACTGACTTCGTTGGGCCATTCGATCAAAACGGCGTGCACGCCAAAAGGCTTGGTATGAATTGTAGGGGATTTCACTTTTGTAGATAGATGTGTTTCTTTGGTAATTCCTCCGAAAGATACATCAATATTTGTAAAGCATTGGGGGTATCGCCATGAATACAATAGGTATCCGCAACAATAGTTTTCAACACTCCGGAAACCGTCCGTACCTGTTGATTTTGCACCATACTGTACAAATGTTGAAAGACTAAAGAAGGCTCTGAAATAATTGCGTTTGATTGCTTTCTGGAGACAAGGCTTAGGTCTTCGTTGTAATTTCTATCGCCAAAGGCTTCCCTTTTAATTTTAAACCCTTGCTCCGAGGCCATTTGTGCCAAAAAAGATGCCGAGGGAACATACAGATAAAGCTCGGCCTTATATTCCTCTATGGCTTTTAGGAAGGTTAAGGCCAGCGGGCCACCTTTGGCAGTGTCATTATACAAAGCTCCGTGCGCCTTTATATGATGGAGCTTTACGTGTTCCTTTTCGCAGACCGATACCAAATTTGATACCTGCGTCTGAATGGTTCCGAGCAGTTCTGCCAGATTCAAATCCATCGAGATCCTCCCAAAGTTTGACTTATCGGGATAAGAAGGATGTGCCCCAATTTCAACCTGATGCCTTTTGGCCAAGGAAACAATGGCCTGCATGGTGGTCTCATCGCCTGCATGACCACCACAGGCAAGGTTGCAGGAAGATATAAAGGGGAAAAGTTCCGCCTCGTTCCCTATTCCCTCGCCAACGTCACAGTTAATGTCTATGTTCATGTTCAAATACAAATTCAAATATCCAACTCAAATACAAATTTATGTCCGTCATAGGAGGGTTCAAATATAAATACAAATGCCAGACATATACATAATCCTGACCGTCGTAGGTGATGCCAAACTCAAAAATAAGTTCAAAACTTCTTTAATTTTTCAACATCGCGCATCAAACATTGAAACAACTACCTTTGTATAACATCAGGAAAATGATATAAAAATTGGATTTACAAAAAGAAAAGGAGTATTGGACCCAGCGATATGACAAAGCGGAAACGGGCTGGGATATTGGTTATGTAGCTACACCAATGAAAACTTACATCGATCAGCTAACGGATAAGTCGATCAAAATTCTTATTCCCGGAGCCGGAAATGCCTATGAGGCCGCATATCTTTGGGAAAACGGTTTTGCCAATATTTTTATATTGGACATCTCCCCTGCTCCTTTAAGCGCTTTTCAGGAAAAATATCCCGGTTTTCCAAAGGAACAAGTACTGCAAGAAAACTTTTTTGAGCACCAAGGACAGTACGACCTTATTTTAGAGCAGACCTTTTTCTGTTCCTTTGTTCCTACGGATGAAAATAGAATTGCCTATGCAAATCATATGGCGTCACTGTTAAAACCAAAAGGGAAATTGGTGGGTGTTTGGTTCGATTTTCCACTTGCCGATGACATGGAAAAGCGACCTTTTGGAGGCAATAAGACCCTTTATTTAAGCTATCTGAGTCCATACCTACGCCCAATTATATTTGAAGGTTGCTATAATTCCATAACACCTAGGCAGGGCAAGGAATTATTTGGGATTTTGCAGCGGTATACCAAATCATTATAAAGTTCCAATGCCTTCGCTTTAACACCTCTTTAAGAATTGCTCTATGGGTTTTCCCTATATTTAAGCGTCTAATTAATGTGCCTAAAAATGACTCGGAAACTACTCCTTTTAACACTGCTTGCCACCAGTTTTTTTGGATACTCCCAAGAAAATAAAAAAGATTCCAAAACATGGGATGTTTCCGATCCAGGAGCCGAATTCAACTACAAAGACCATAAATTTACCACCGATGAAGGCACATGGATGAATTTGGATGTGAGTCCGGATGGGAAGACCATAGTTTTCGACCTGTTGGGCGATATTTATATGATGCCCATCTCGGGTGGGAAAGCCAAGGCCTTGCGCAGCGGAATCCCCTTTGAGGTTCAACCCCGTTTTAGTCCCGATGGGAAACATATCGCCTTTACGAGCGATGCCGGTGGCGGAGACAATATCTGGGTCATGAAGGCGGACGGTTCCGATGCCGAAGCGGTTACCAAAGAGAACTTCCGTTTGTTGAACAATCCCTACTGGATGCCGGACGGGAATTACATTGTAGCCAGAAAACACTTTACCTCACAACGTTCCTTGGGCGCCGGCGAAATGTGGCAGTACCATAAATCGGGCGGTACAGGCGTACAACTGACAGAACGCAAGAACGATCAGCAAGACGTCAACGAACCGTGTATTTCTCCTGACGGCAAATACCTCTATTATAGCGAGGATGTCTATCCAGGAGGTTTTTTCCAATATAACAAAGACCCCAACAAAGAGATATACACGATTAAAAGGTATGAATTTGAGACCGGGGAAACAACCACCGTAACAGGCGGCCCGGGTGGTGCGGCAAGGCCACAGATATCACGAGATGGCAAACTTCTGGCCTTTGTTAAACGCGTGCGTACCAAGAGCGTTCTGTATCTTCACGATTTGACTACGGGCGAGGAGTGGCCCATTTTTGACGGCCTGAACAAAGACCAAAAAGAAGCTTGGGCCATTTTTGGGGTTTATCCCAATTACAGCTGGTTGCCTGGCAATACCGAACTCGTATTCTGGAGCAAGGGAAAAATCCAAAAAATTGATATCAAGTCCTTGGAAGTAACCAACATCCCTTTTACCGTTAATGCCACAATTCCCATTGCGGAGACCGTGCATTTTAATAATCCCGTGGATATGGACACCTTTGAGCCTAAGGTTATACGGCATGCAATCACTTCCCCTGATGGAAAAACCATGGTATTCAATGCCTTGGGATATCTATGGACTAAAAAATTACCCAATGGCAAACCGAAACGACTTACGGATGCCACCGACTTTGAAGCAGAACCTTCCTTCTCACCAAATGGAAAGGAGCTGGTATATGTTACTTGGGAAGATAATGAATTGGGAGGCATTCACAAAATTCCGGTACAAGGTGGAACCTCGGTAAAATTGACGACCGAAAAGGGTATTTATCGGAATCCGGCTTTTAGTCCCTCGGGGACAGCATTAGTTTTTCACAAAGAGGGCGGCAATACGGACCAAGGTCTTAGTTTTGGCAAAAATGAAGGTGTTTATACGATAAAAAGTAACGGAGATGATTTAAAAAGACTCACCAAAGAAGGGGAATATCCACAGTACAGCGCGGATGGCAAGCGCATTTTCTACCAGACTGGAGGCACTTATTTTGGAAGCCTTACGAAAGAATTGAAGTCTGTTGACCTGAACGGGGAAGCCGAACAAACGCACATCAAGTCCAAATACGCTAACCGATTGGTGCCTAGTCCGGATAACAAATGGATCGCTTTTACCAACCTCCACAAGGCCTATATTGCCCCTTTAATATTGAATGGCAAAACCTTGGATTTGGACGACAAATCCACCTTTGTTCCGGTATCCCAAATTGCCAAGGATGCGGGCATCAACCTACATTGGTCATCCGATAGCAAAACGATACATTGGACCTTAGGCGACAGTTATTTTTCAAACGACATAAAAGATAGGTACACTTTCCTAGATGGCTCACCGGAAAAAGTGGCCGCCATGGATTCCGTTGGAATCAAAGTCGGACTCACGGCAAAAATGGACAAACCTAAAGGCAAAATAGCGTTTACGAATGCCCGCATCATTACCATGGAAAATGGGGAAGTCATTGAAAACGGCACCCTCATCGTAAATGGAAATAAAATAGAGGCCATGGGCAGCACTTCGGATATTTCCTTGCCTAGCAATACCAAAATAATCAATGCCAGCGGCAAAACGATAATGCCCGGTATCGTGGATGCCCACGCCCATATAGGAGGCTTTCGGTACGGACTCACCACACAGAAACATTGGCAATTTTATGCCAATTTGGCCTACGGTGTCACTACGGCGCACGATCCATCGGCCAATTCGGAATCTATTTTCGCCATGGCGGAGCTAATTAAAAGCGGACAGATGGTAGGCCCTAGATTGTATTCCACAGGTATCATCCTTTACGGGGCGGATGGGGATTTTAAAGCCCCTATCAATAGCTTGGAAGATGCCCGTTCCTCTATCCGTAGAACAAAGGCCTATGGCGCACAATCGGTCAAAAGTTACAATCAGCCTAGACGGGAACAGCGGCAACAGGTCATGCAAGCAGCCCGCGAACTGGGTATCAATGTAGTGCCGGAAGGCGGCTCTACCTTCTACCACAACATGTCCATGATCATGGACGGCCATACGGGCATTGAGCACAATATTCCCGTAGCTCCTGTGTATAAAGATGTACTGGAACTTTGGAAAACCAGTGAAACAGGCTACACACCTACCCTAATCGTTACCTTTGGAGGTATGAACGGGGAGTATTATTTCTATCAGAAGGATAATGTTTGGGAGAACGAAAAATTATTGAAATACACCCCAAGGGCGATCGTAGATTCCCGTTCGCGGTACCGCACCATGATTCCGGACGAGGAATACGAAAACGGACATATCCTAGTGGCGAAAACGGCAAAAGCATTGACCGATGAAGGCGTAAAAGTGAATTTGGGCGCACACGGACAGTTACAGGGATTGGGTGCCCACTGGGAACTTTGGATGCTTCACCAAGGTGGGATGACGAACATGGAAGCCTTGGAGGCCGCGACCATTAATGGCGCGCGCTATATTGGGGCAGGAACCGAAATAGGGTCGCTAAAGGAAGGCAAATTGGCAGATCTTATCATTTTGGAAAAAAATCCCTTGGAGAACATCAGAAATACCGAAACTATTACACATACGATGGTCAACGGAAGATTGTACGACACCGAAACTATGAACGAAACGGGCAACACCGATACCGAAAGAGGCGAATTTTGGTGGGAAAACAACAAATACAACGGGGACTTCCCCTGGCACGAAGCTGCACAGAGCTTTACGCGGCCGGGCTGTGGATGTGAATTGGGGCATTAGTGATTTAGTGGGCAGTAAGCAGGGGGCAGTTTTCAGTGAACAGTAAAAAAAGTAATAAGTAAACAATGACAAAGTAATAAAGCTCGTTGTGCGTCTTTGCAAACCGGAGGTTGAAGTGATGGGCTAGCGGTCGTGCGACGTGCCAATCTGTTGAAACGAAGAGAGAAAAGAACATAGAATAGAGGAAATAGAACAAAGAAAAGTAAGAAAAAGCGTTTAACATCCCGAGCGCAGGTTGTAATAGAACCGCTGAAAGCCAAAAAGCTGATTTTTTATGCGAATCCAGTATTTGCTTGATAAAAAGATTTAAAAATCTCTTTTCTTTTCCCTATTTTTACTCTTGCCAAATGAAAACCCGAGTTTTTGTCTCTTTCTTTTTCCCTTTGCCGTCGTTAAAATTATAAACCGTAGCTACGGCTATGCTTCGCCATCGCTATGGCTCGCCCACAGCTTTCGCTGTGTCGTGCCTAGGCAAAGAAAAAAATAAAATTGTCAACATTTTCGGGTTATCATTAAGCATGAGTATAACTGTTGTAAATCCTTAAAACCAACTTGAGAAAATATTAGATCCCCTCTTTTACCGAAATATTTAAAATTAATTCAGCACAAGCAAGTTCAGCTAAGGTGCTGGAATGACATTAAAAACCATATTGATCATGAAAAAACTAGCAGTACTATTTACCATCGCCCTAGTTTGGGGCTGTAAGGAAGAAGCCAAGGAATCCGGACCGAGCATTGCGGAAACCATGAAAACCTACACCATTGAACAGATGATGGACAATGAGGACATTGGCGGCGGAAGTTTTTCGCCCGATTTATCGAAACTACTAATTTCCAGCAATCGTTCCGGAATTTACAATATGTACACAGTGCCGACTTCCGGTGGAGAATTAATGCCGGTCACACAGTCGGACAGTTCATCAGTCTTTGCCATTTCGTACTTCCCAACAGATGAAAGAATGCTGTTTAGAATGG
>Ga0306871_1000113_pt1 | contig 33859 bp, 27 predicted proteins | sample AntRauMeHopE1497_FD_190447 | JGI IMG/M metagenome (GOLD analysis project Ga0306871, IMG submission 190447) | Saline lake microbial communities from Rauer Islands, Antarctica - Metagenome Hop E1 #497 (v2) (version 2) | ecosystem: Environmental > Aquatic > Non-marine Saline and Alkaline > Saline ... | reverse complement strand
TTTTTTATTGTGCTTTTACAGGTCTAGTCAAATCAAGCCAAAATTATCACATAATCCTAATCTTCATCTAAATTCATTCCCCTAAACCACTTTCCAAACCCTTTCAATTAAGGCTTTGGTGGCCTTGATGCCTTCTGTGGCGCTCATGCCTTCGCCTTCATACTCAATACCAATATGACCGTCAAAATCGGACTCTTTTACTATTTTTAGCAGTTTAGGGTAGTCTACAACGGTGTCGTTTCCTGCGGCGTCAAAATCGTATGCCTTGGCGCTTACGCCTTTGGCAAAGGGCATCCATTCCCTTAGGCCTTCATCGGGAGGATAGCTATTGGTGCAGTTCTGTGCTTCGCTGGTACCGCCCCATTCGGCGTTCAGGCACCAATTGCCAAAATCGGGTAGGGTGCCCAAATAAGGATTATCTACTTGTTTTATGATACCGGACATGTAACTTGCGTTGGAAGTGTGCAAACCATGGTTTTCTAGGAGGATATGAATATTTTCCTTTGCGGCGTATTGGGTTAGTTGGCCTAGCCCGTCTACCAAGGCGTTTTCCAGCTCATCTGGCGCACCGTCCCCAAAGGCGTTGACCCTGATGGAGTGGCACCCGAGTATTTTTGCCGCATGTACCCATTTGTAGTGGTCCTTTACCGATTTTTTTCTCTTACCGGGGTTTGAATCCCCTAATTTTTCTTTTTCGTCCACCATAATCAATAAGCTGCTGACCGCATTGTCTTCTGCCCTCGTTCTCATTTCGGCCCAAAAACCCTCATCCTTGCCCTTATCCTTATAAAAGGAATTAACGTATTCTATGGCATTGATGTCAAACCTGTTCTTTGCTATTGCCGCAAAATCCTTGGCATCCAGATCGCCACCAAAAAAGGCCTTGTTCAAAGACCACTGGGCAAGCGAAATTTTGAGTTCTTTTTCGTTGAGCGTGCTTCCGTTTGCAAAAACCAAAGTGTTGGAAAACCCTAAGGCCAATGCCCCTAAACTACTTTTCTTGATAAAGGTTCTTCTTGTGTTCATCCTATTTGTATTGCTCATTAGGTTATTATACTTTTCCCTAAAATTCCGCTACTCCCAAGTTTTAAAGTGGGATGAAATTTTAAAGTATATTTTTTTGAATTTGATACCTCTTATTCTCGCATCGGGATAGGTCATTTTTCCCTTGCCTTTTGTTTTCTCATTTCGCTTGCAATGGACTTCGCTCCGGCGTCTCGCTGTTCCAAAGCTTCTATTATTTTTGGATGATCGTGTTCCCGTCCTTGGGATATTTTTTTAGCCGCCTGTATTTCCGTAATCATAATCTGAAAACCGACTACGCCCTTTACCTGCCGCATGGTCTTTTTGGAAAAGTGGTCGAGGGACAAGGGGTTTTCCGAATCTTTTTCATACTTGTCCACCAGTTTGTGCATGGAGGCCAATACGCCCGCTTCATCCAGCAGTTGAAGTGTTCCGTATACGTGTACGGCGATGTAGTTCCACGTGGGGACTTCTTCCTCTTGGTACCAGGAGGCCGAAACGTAACTATGGGGGCCATTGAAAATGCACAGCACTTCCATGGTATCCGTAAAATATTGCCATTGCGGATTTGCCTTGGCGATATGGCTGACCAGTATATCACGGCCTTCGGCATCCGTATCCAGTTCCAAGGGAATGTGTGTGGCCCAAGGTTTACCATCGACCTGACTCACTAAAATACCAAAACTGTTCTGTTTTAAGAATTCCCGTACCTCGGACAGGTTTTCGTTTCTATACTGTGCTGGTATGTACATGATGTAAAAATAGGAAAAACATTCATTGAGCAAACATTATTAGGGAAAGGGTCAATTGCTACTGCTTAGCTTTCGTATCTTCAAAAATAAAAACAAATAATATGCCTTTTATAACGAACAGTACAGCAGAGGAAGTAGTTGATATTTTTTACGAGGATTATGGCAAGGGACAGCCCGTTATCCTCATTCATGGTTGGCCTTTGAGCAGAAAATCATGGGAGCAACAAGTATGGAAAATTGTGGAAGACGGATTCCGATGTATCTCTTATGATAGGAGAGGCTTCGGTATTTCATCCGCTCCTTGGGATTCTTATGACTATTCCTCCTTGGCGAGCGATCTGGATGCCTTAATCAACAAATTGGACCTAAAAGATGTGATTCTGGTAGGATTTTCGATGGGTGGCGGCGAAGTGGTACGGTACATGACGGATTACGGCTGCAAACGTATCGCCAAAGCGGCGCTCATAAGTTCCATAATTCCTCTAGTGAAGCTAAAGGACGACAATCCTGTAGGCGTAACCGAAAATGTGCTGGATAACATTAAAAGTGGACTTCAAAAAGATAGGGTAGGCTTTCTAAAGAATTTTCATAAAGGATTCTATAATTACGATGAGAACAAGAACAGGGTCAGTGAGGGGCAATTGGAGTACGATTTCAGCATAGCGTCCCACGCTTCGCCACGCGCCACCATACAAGCCGCCCTCGCCTGGATGCATACCGATTTTAGGCCGGAACTCAAAAATGTAGCTGTTCCTACCTTAATCGTCCATGGTGATGCGGACAATACCGTGCCTATTGGAACATCTGCGGAACAGGCAGCTAAAGGAATCAAGGATAACACCTACAAAATTATTAAAGGCGCACCGCATGGCCTTAACATTACCCATGCCGATGAATTTAACGCTATTTTAATTGAATTTTTGAATGAATAACTAGGGGTTTCAGGGAAGACGCACCCAAAATATTTTTTCTTTCCATTATCAAATTTTGTCTACTCCTGCCATACGAAAATTGTCAAAATTTTCGGCTTTTCAGTAAGCATGGGTATAGTGGTGTGCCGTCCCATGATACCTTCAACCGTGTCTTTTAGGCAATGGACAGTTGGCGGTTCCTCTTCTGCTTCATCGCATGGGCAATGTCCTTCACAAAATTACAGGTCGGGGAAGTGCCCGCAATAGACGGCAGGGCGAGACGGGGCGAAAACAATGTAGCAAAAAATACCCGATAATTATGGTAAATGCTCTGGCGTACGCAACAATGTGGTCTTGGGGCATGCAAGGGTATCCGAAAAGGGCAACGAGAGCGCTGCCATCCCAGAACTACTTGGGATTCTCCTGCCGAGAAATTGCGTCGTAACCAAATAAGCCACGGGCTGCCAGACAGAAATAGCTTTAAAATTCCATACCTCACATTGGGGCATCAAAACGGTCTTCACTGCATCTCGGATGTATCCTTGCATGGAAAAGCCTCGGGAAAAAGAACGGAAAATGCGGCCTCAACTTCTTGATGCCTAAAAAAAAATAGCGCTAAACCTTTTAACAAAGGATGCCTATACCAAGTTAGGTATCAAGAGTAGAAGGCTAAAGGCCGCCTTGTTAAACCCGTGCCTTTTGAAAATACCGACCTTATAATGCCTTTGCCCTGGATGGCTTGTAAGATTGTTAGCTTACCCATATAAAATTCTCTATTTTTGCACGGATTTTAAAAATTTTAAAGGTTATGTTATCTGTATCTAATTTATCGGTTCAGTTTGGGAAAAGAGTTTTGTTCGATGAAGTCAACGTTTCTTTTACGCAGGGCAATTGTTATGGAATTATTGGCGCTAATGGCGCTGGTAAATCTACCCTTCTTAAGATTATTGCCGGGCAGATGGACCCTACCTCTGGCCATGTGCATTTAGAGCCTACAAAAAGAATGTCTATCCTGGAACAGAACCATAACTCTTCTGACGAGTTTACGGTTCTGGAGACCGTAGTAAAGGGAAATAAGCCTCTTTATGAAATAAAAAAGGAAATAGACGCGCTGTACGCGGACTACAGCGATAAAAATGCAGATAGAATAGGGGAGTTGCAGGTACAATTTGAGGAGATGAACGGTTGGAACGCAGATAGCAACGCAGCATCATTACTTAGCAACTTAGGTATTGGCGAAGAATTGCATTTTACCTTAATGTCCGAGGTGGATTCCAAACTAAAGCTAAGGGTGCTTTTGGCCCAAGCGCTGTTTGGGAGTCCGGATGTGCTTATTATGGATGAGCCTACCAATGACCTGGATTACGAAACCATTAATTGGTTGGAGAATTTCTTGGCGGACTATGAGAATACCGTAATCGTAGTATCGCACGACCGTCACTTTTTGGATACGGTCTGTACGCATATTGGGGATATAGATTTCGGTAAACTGAACCTCTACTCCGGTAATTACACATTTTGGTACGAAAGTAGCCAGCTAGCGGCGCGCCAAAGAGCACAACAAAACAAGAAATCCGAGGAAAAAGCAAAGGAATTACAGGAATTTATTATGCGGTTTAGTGCAAACGTCGCTAAAAGTAAGCAGGCAACTTCTAGAAAAAAGATGCTTTCCAAGTTAAAAGTGGACGATATAAAACCTTCTAGCAGAAGATATCCTGCCATTATTTTTGATCGGGAACGCGAAGCCGGAGACCAAATATTGAATATAGAAGGACTTTCTGCTTCAACAGAGGACGGAGAAGTGTTGTTTGACAACGTTAACATAAATCTGGACAAAGGAGACAAGGTAGCTGTAATCTCAAGAGATTCCCGGGCAACCAGTGCCTTTTATGAAATAATAAACAATAACAAGCAAGCGGACAAGGGAAGTTTTCAATGGGGAATAACCACGACGCAATCGTACCTACCTGCAGATAATTCGCACTTCTTTGAACAGAACATCAACTTAGTGGATTGGTTACGGCAATGGGCCAAAACAGAAGAGGAGCGCGAAGAAGTATACATAAGGGGCTTTCTGGGTAAAATGTTGTTCAGTGGCGAAGAAGCACTTAAAAAATGTACCGTACTTTCCGGTGGCGAGAAAGTTAGGTGCATGTTAAGTAGAATGATGATGATGAGGGCCAATGTATTGATGTTGGACGAGCCTACCAATCACTTAGATTTAGAAAGTATTACGGCATTCAACAATTCCTTGAAAAACTTTAAGGGAACCGTCCTTTTTACGACACATGATCATGAATTTGCCCAGACCGTAGCAAATAGGATTATAGAATTAACGCCCAAAGGCAATATTGACCGCTATGCTACGTTCGATGAATACATGTCTGACAAGGCATTAAAGGAGCAGAGAGGTAAAATGTATACTGTTCCGGTTTAGTACTTACGTCTAACCAAATTCGGTCATCATGAAGATATGCGCATTTTTTGCTGGCGTTTTGTTGTGCATTTCGACTTTTTCATGCAGTAGTTCATCGGAGACATCCGACGATAATTCTCTTAGTACCAATCCCGTCTCCTACAATTTAATTGTATCGGGTGGCTCCGGTCTTTATGTCCAAACGGTACTTTCGGATATTGAGGGTCTTTCTGTTGGCACAACGGCAACTTCTTTTTCTGGATTTTCTACACCAGCCGTAAAATATAGTACTGCTTCAAAAATAAGCCTTTACCTAAGAACTAATGATTGTGGCGGTAAATTTTTAATATATGATTTTAAGACCGACACAGAAATAACGGAAACCCTGTTTTCCGATTTGGCGCCCTGCAATATCAGTGTTATTGCTATAGCGCACCAAGGAAATCAGTTATTCCTATCCTATTCCTTAACAACAGCAGGGAAGAAATATGCATATTTTATAAGGAGCGTGGATTTAAATACCAATAGCTTTCTGGATGCGCCGCTTGATAAAAAACCACTTGACATGGAGTTGTCCAAAGACCGCCTTTTTATACTTAGTACCGATGAATCCGGTACCAATGATAATTGGATAACTGTTATAGATGTAAAAGAAAAGAACTTTGTCCACGAAATGAATGTTGGCCAGAAGGCCACAAAAATTTTTAAAAATCCATTAGGAGCTATTGTTATCAGTTATCCTGGATCCCACACGAGTTTAAATAGTCTTACCTTGGAATCGACATATACCAAATATGCAGCCGATAAAGAACCTAACTTCTTTGGCTCCAGAACACTTTTATTTGATGGTACAGGTAAAATGTACTACACGATGAAAACTACAGAAGGAGATTATACACCAGCCGTTTATGATTTCAATGATAACATGACTACGGTCTACTATTTCGAAAATTTCTTGACGGAAAGTCAACTCCAAGTACAGTTCGATATAAAAGAGGCAACAGTGGTAGGCTATGACGACGTAAACAAACTTATTTTAATAGGATATAAAAAAGACGGAAATAATGGAGGAGGAATTATAAGAATAACTCCCGCTCCAGATTTAACTTTTTTAGATCATCTAGATTTGGAAGATGTACCTTACAGCTTCTTTACCAAATAAGACTGCGTTTGTACTTTTACGCATTAAAATATTTGCTGTTCCAAATAGCCGGATTAAAGTTTTTTCCTAATGCAAATCCGTAAAAAATGACCACGGCGGCAATGGATTTGAACATAAAGAAAAATAAAATCCAAAATTCCACTGCAGAATTGGATTTTGAAAAGAGGCCTTCCGGCACCATAAGCGTCACCAAGAAACTAATTGCAACCACCAGAAAGGCAAGGTTGACAATGTTCTTAAAGGGCCACATGAGGGCTTTCCGTAAGGGATGCAAATCATTGCCCCATTGGTGGATCAAATAAAAGTAGCCATTACCTATGGGTGCGAACAGCAAGGGATCGTCCTTATCCTCTAATTTAAAAAGTTTAGAAGGTGCAATAATTTTAAAGCCCCTCAATGCTATCTGATGTTCCCTTTCCAAAGATTTAATCTTGGAAATCCCTTCAACCGGAATTTCTCCCTTAAAATAACGTGAATCCAAAAAGCGAAGACGATAGTCGATACATATTTTTTTTATATCGGCAATATGAAAAATCCTAGAGGTTTCCAATAAATCAAAATTGAAGTTATTGGTCAATCCACTTTTCCCAGTAGCGATACTTTGTTGTATTCTCTGGTCTTGAACATCGATGTCTTTGAGAATCTCATAAACCTCGTTAAGCAGTTGTTGTTCCCCAATAGGGTTTTTAAATTTTACCCTGGCAAGCTTTTCCTGAATGTTGGTTTTCTGTAAGAACATTTTTTCTTTTCTTTTAGCAATTACATCAAAGTTACCTAATAAATTAATTCGGTAAAACTTTGTTTAACCATTCCATTTGTTAAAAATACGTTAAAGTCATATATAGAACTTTTAGGAATTATGTAAGATTGGGTTTAGATTGTATATTGTCGATGAAAGCGCACCCTTTATCGAACCTTTGCACCATTCGCCCCAAAATGAGTACCCTATGATCAACTGGATATCCCCTGTATCTCTCTGTTTTCTGTTTTTCAGCTTGGCTTCAACAGCCCAAGATTCCGCAGCATCCTCAAATCTGCCCATGCTTTCCAAAAACATAATGGATCCCGAAAAATCCATTTTAAGCAATGCGGAAACTTCGGGCCGGCACAGCATCTTGCTTTCTGCCTTAAGGGCATCGGACTTAGACGATGTGTTGGATTATGAGGGTCAGTTCACGCTATTCGCCCCTTCCAATCTTGCCTTTGAAAAACTTTCGCAACTGACTATTAAAAGGTTGATGGACCCCAAAAACAAGAAAGAGCTTTTTGGCGTCCTATCCGGACATATTATTGCTGGTAAGCTATCGGCTTCGGCTATATTAAGGTCCATGTGCAGCGGCAGTGGCAAAGCTAGTTTTACCACGATACAAGGAGAAAAAATAACGGCCACAATGCAAGGATTGGACATTATCCTAACGGACAAATATGGAAATATGGCAAAAATAATGTCTGCGGATGCCAACCAAAGCAATGGTGTTATCCATGAAGTGGATTCGGTCTTTATTCCTGCTACATCGCTTTGATCTGAAACGCTTATCTCAACTCCGCTTTAAGTTCAGTTTCATATTGCAGCTGCAACGTATTCATTATTTTATCTATTTGCTTATCTGTCAAGGTTTTATTGTCATCTTGCAGTGTAAAGCTTACAGCATAGGACTTTTTTCCGGCAGGCAGGTTTTCTCCTTCGTAGACATCAAAAAGGCTTATGTTCTTAAGTAGTTTTTTTTCGGTTTTATAGCCTAGGTCATAGACTTCCTTAAAACTAACGGTATGGTGCAGCAAAAGGGCGAAATCCCTTTTAACCTCGGGATATTTAGAAATTTCTTGAAAAACAATTGCTTTCTTGTTCACTAATTCTATAATGGTGTCCCAATTAAAATTAGCGAACAACACATCTTGCTTAATGTCAAACTTTTTAAGGATCGATTTTTTAACGACTCCAAAGCTCACGAGCTCCATAGATGCCTGCATGAGCGCCAAACCTTCGGAGAATAGTCCCGAAGCATCTGGCTGGCCGTAACTCTTGTCTATACCCAATCGCATCAGTATCGTTTCTACGAGAGACTTCAATTGAAAAAAGCCAGTGGGTGCGCTGGTACCGGTCCAACTGCCATCAAAGGTATTGCCACTCAATAAAATACTTAAATATTTATCTTCCGACCTATTTTCACCTGCCCCGTGATACGTCTTTCCAAATTCAAAAAGCTTTAGGTTGGGCTTTTTTCTGTTCACGTTGTAAGCGGCAATTTCCAAGGCTGAAAATATAGAAGTTTTCCTTAAAACGGATAAGTCGCCACTGAGCGGATTTAATAAACTTATGGCTTCTTTTGCAGCCAGTTCCCCTTCTAATAGGTCATTATAATCTGGCGAAGTCAAACTATTGGTCAATATCTCATAGTATCCCTTGGCCGCCAATAAATTGCCTATAGTATGCTGTATCTTGTGGTCTTCGAACGGACTGGTACTGGCCATCGAAGCATTTGATTTTTGGCTAAAGGCTATGTTGTTATAGCCGTATACCCTAAGTATTTCCTCGATTACATCTACCTGCCGCTTTACGTCTACGCGATAGGAAGGTACGGAAAGTCCCATTCCGGACTCGGTCACGTTTTTAACCTTAATGTCCAAGGAAGCCAAGATGGACTTAATAGTATCCTTTTGAATTTCCTGTCCAATGAGTTTGTTGATTTTTTCGAAGGCTAGGAAAACCTCAAAATCTTTTTCTTTTTTAGTGTAGACATCTACGATATCCGATGTAATATCACCACCTGCAATTTCTTTAATAAGCAAGGCGGCACGCTTTAAGCTGTATTCCACATTTTCGATGTCTATTCCTCTTTCAAATCGGAATGATGCGTCGGTATTCAATCCATGCCTCTTTGCGGATTTTCGAACGGAAATAGGGTCAAAATAAGCACTTTCCAAAAAGATGGAAGTCGTATATTCCGTTACTCCCGAATGCATTCCGCCAAAGACTCCTGCAATACACATGGGCCTATCCGTATCGCAAATCATAAGGTCTTCCACATGAAGCTCCCGTTCCACGCCGTCCAAGGTGGTGAATTTTGTTCCTTTGGGCATGGTCTTGACCACAATTTTACCTCCTTTGATCTTGGCTGCATCAAAGGCGTGTAAGGGCTGTCCCAAATCGTGAAGCACAAAATTCGTGGCATCTACCAGGTTGTTTTTTGGCGTAATGCCAATGGCCTTCAATCTATTTTTTAACCAGTCCGGCGAAGGCTGCACAATTAAATTACTTAGCGTTACCCCACAGTATCTTGGCGCCAGTTGATTGTCCTTGACATCAACATCGATTCTCATGGAACGGTTGTCCACATTAAAATGGCTTGTGGGGGGTGTAATCAGTTCCTTTGAGATTTCCGTTTGTTTGAGTCCCGCTTTCAAATCCCTGGCAACCCCAAAATGGCTCATGGCATCTGCCCTGTTGGGTGTTAAACCAATTTCAAATACTTCATCGTTCTCCACCTCAAATAATTCCGAACAGGCGGTTCCGGGCTTAAGGCGCTCGTCCAACACCATGATGCCATCCTGTGACTCGCCCAAACCTAGTTCCGCTTCCGAACAGATCATGCCGTGGCTTTCTTCTCCCCGGATCTTCCCCTTTTTAATGACCAATTCCTTACCTTCCGGAGTGTACAACTTGGTGCCAATGGTAGCTACAGGTACTTTTTGTCCCTTGGCTATGTTCGGGGCCCCACAGATGATTTGCAAAGGAGTGCCAGTTCCAATATCTACGGTGGTTATCTTTAACTTATCCGCATTGGGATGCTTATCACAGCGGAGTACATGGCCTATTACAATACCTTTTAATCCCCCTTTCACGGACTCAAAAGGTGTTACACCCTCTACCTCTAAACCTAGATCGGTCAACAATTCAGCGGTTTTTTGGGAATCCCAATCGATATTGATAAACTGTTTTAACCAGTTGTAAGAAATTTTCATCTGTTGGTTTTAAAGCAGGTAAAGATAAAACAATGCCCTAAGACATTCAATATGCATGTGCTTGATTTGCTTTTAAATTTTCTGTTCTGTAACGAACCTGCCGGCAGGGCGGTGTTGTGGTAATTGAAATAAAAATCTAGTTGACTTAGGCCTTAGGGCTCGTAACAAAATAACCTATACATTTTTACTTGCTCTTTCATACATTAACTTCGTTAAAAATACTCGATTTAGCTATTGCTATAGCTGTGTTTTTTGCCTCGTTACTGCACAAAATAACATCGTCAACTTTGTACACTTTATTTATTTAAAAGTCCTTAAAGACCCTCTTACGGCGGGCGAGCTTTGGACATAAGACCAAATATGATTGTTTAAAAACGAATAAAAAACAAATATCTGGAAATCAACATTTCTATTTAAAAAAGTAAGAAGTCATGTCCCAATCTCAACAGTTTGCCACGTCGCAAAACCCTTGGTTCATCATTTTAATCTTCGTTACGCTCCTAGAAATGGCAATTATTTTTTTGAATTTTCATCTAAAATCCAGTGTTATACTCCTGCCAAATGAAAACCCGAGTTTTTGTCTCTTTCTTTTTCCCTTTGCCGTCGTTAAAATTATAAACCGTAGCTACGGCTATGCTTCGCCATCGCTACGGCTCGCCCACAACTTTCGCTGTGTCGTGCCTAGGCAAAGAAAAAAATAAAATTGTCAAAATTTTCGGGTTATCATTAAGTATGAGTATACGTTCAAAATATTGATTTTCAACGAGATGTTTTTTAGAGTAAAGTCTAAAATCTAGCGTCTAACGTCTAATGTCTAAAATCTAAAATGGCTTAGATAATAGTAGATTTCCCTAGACCAATATTTTCATCGTTCATATTAAAGCTGCCGTCCAGTTCCATAATATTGTCCGCAATAAAATCGCCCACATAATTGGTGCCGTATTTACTGCTTCCCATAATGTCCGGCGTAACTATTTTTTTGGAAAAGGACTTTAGCACGGCCGCTACCACGGCATCCGATTCCTCGTTCATTTTAAAATGCTGTAATAGCATGGCAATACTTAAGATCGATGCTACAGGGTTCGCAATATTTTGCCCCTGTGCGTCCGGATAGGAACCATGGATAGGCTCGAACATCGCATAGTCATTGCCTACCGATGCCGATGGCAAAAGACCAATAGAACCCGCAATCACACTTCCCTGATCGGAAAGAATATCGCCAAACATATTGTCGGTCAAAATAACATCGAACTGCGCCGGGTTAAGTATCATTTGTACGGCTGCGTTATCTATAAAAAGAGCGTTCAAGGTAACTTCCGGGTAACTTTTGGAAATTTCCTGCACTGTTCTACGCCAAAGACGCGATGTTTCCAAAACATTGGCCTTATCTACCAAGGTTAGTTTTTGTCGTCTCGCTTTTGCGGCCTTAAAGGCCAAGTGGGAAATTCTGCTTATCTCGCTTTCGGTGTAGGTACAAGTATCCGTGGCGGAATTGGTAGTTTCATCAACACTTTTGGCCCCGTAGTAGATGCCACCGGATAATTCCCTGTAAATGACCAGATCTGTATTTTGGACGACGCTCTTTGCCAAAGGCGACTGTTTTATTAGGGCGGGAAAAACTTTTACAGGTCTAATGTTCGCAAACAGCCCTAATTCTTTTCTCAATCTCAGCAAGCCCTGCTCTGGCCAAACTTTGGCCTTAGGGTCTCCGTCGTATTCCGGGGCGCCTATGGCACCAAATATAATTGCATCGGAATCCTTGCAGATCGCAAGGGTCTTTTTTGGTAACGGATCTCCGTACTTTTTAATAGCGGTAGCCCCTACGGAGGCCTTTCTGAACGTAAAGCTATGCCCAAAGGTTTCCTCTACGGACCTAAGGCACTTTATGGACTGTGCCACTACTTCCGGACCAATTCCGTCACCCTCTAAAACTGCGATGTTTAATTGCATTGTTAACTTACGCTTTGCAGGTTTATATTACTCGCCTCAACGATTTCGTGAATATCTACGTCCAGAATTTCCTTTTTTCTATCCGCAAACTTTAGAAATTCGTTGTACACTTCATCCAACTGTAGTTTGGTTAATTCATATCCTACATTCTTTGCCCGGTAAGCCAAGGCGGCCCTTCCGCTTCTTGCGGTCAGTACAATGGAGGATTCCGTTACGCCCACATCGGCGGGATCCATTATTTCATAGGTTGCCCTGTTCTTAATAACTCCGTCTTGGTGTATTCCCGAGCTATGGGCAAAGGCATTGGCACCTACAATAGCTTTGTTGGGCTGCACCAGCATACCCATTTTACTGGAAACCATTAAACTGGTGTCATACAATAATTTGCTATTTATGGTAGTGTCTAAATTTAGATCGGGATGCTGCCTTAAAATCATCACTACTTCCTCCAAAGAAGTATTTCCGGCCCTTTCCCCTATTCCGTTTATGGTGCATTCTATCTGGCGGGCACCGTTCATAACACCGGCAATAGAGTTTGCCGTGGCAAGTCCCAAATCGTTATGGCAGTGACAGGAAAGAATGGCCTTTTCTATGCCTTTCACATTTTCTTTCAAATACTTTATTTTGGCACCGTACTCCTCAGGAAGACAATACCCGGTGGTATCGGGAATATTGAGGACAGTGGCACCTGCCTTTATTGCGGCTTCACAGACCCGAGCCAAAAATTCATTGTCCGTTCTTCCGGCATCCTCGGCATAAAATTCAACATCTTCCACAAAAGTTTTGGCATAGCTCACCGCGGCGACCGCCCTTTCGATGATAGCGGCACGATTGGAGTTGAACTTAAATTTTATGTGGGAATCGGAAGTACCTATTCCCGTGTGTATTCTGGGCTTTACGGCATATTTTAAAGCTTCCGCGGCAACTTCTATATCTTTTCTTACCGCTCTTGTAAGTCCACAGACCGTGGCATTTTTAACCAGTTTGGCGATAGCTTCCACAGATTTGAAATCTCCCGGACTAGATATGGGAAAACCGGCCTCTATGACATTTACCCCAAGTTGGTCCAAACGTTCGGCAATGACCAATTTTTGCTCCATGTCCAGTTTGCAACCCGGAACTTGTTCTCCATCCCTTAGGGTAGTGTCAAAAATTTGTACTATATCTTTGCTCATTATATTTGCGTAATTTTAACCAGTCGAACGAATATATGACCATATACACAAAAGATGTAAATTTTGTTACGGAGTTTACAACGTTAAGACACTTTTTTGTGTAATCAAAAAACTGATTTTCAACCATTTAAACTGTTTTTTTTACGATGACAAATGCCCACAAAGATGCTCTGTTCGTTTTGGTAAAGTCCTTATCAAAATCGGAAAAGCGACAATTTAAGCTCTATGTAGGTCGCCTAGGTGTAAATACCGATGCAAAATTCCTGGCGCTTTTCAACCTTTTGGATAAAATAAAGCAATACAATGAAAAGCTCATTTTACAAAGCGGTATCGTTAAAAAAGCACAACTATCCAACCTAAAGGCACATTTGTACAGGCAAATTTTAGTCAGTCTTCGTTTGAACCCCGTAAACCAAAACATAAGGGTTCAAATTAGGGAACAGCTCGATTTTGCTACTATTCTTTACCAAAAGGGACTGTACAAGCAAAGTCTTAAAATTTTGGAAAAAGCAAAATCCATAGCCATTGAGAACGAAGAAAAAAACATTGCCTATGAAATCGTAGAGCTGGAAAAAATCATTGAGACCCAGTATATTACACGCAGTATTCCGGACCGGGCGAACGAATTGGCGCTACAGGCAAAGGAACTGTCCGGCCAGAATGTAATGACCAGCAAACTATCCAATCTTTCCTTGCAACTCTACGGAATGATGTTAAAAGTGGGTTACGTACGTAGTGATGAAGATTTAAAAAGAGTAAAGGAATACTTTACCAAACACCTCCCCAAGTATAAATTGGATACCTTGGGGTTCCGTGAAAAACTATGGCTGTACAAGGCGCATTTATGGTACAGTTTTTTAATTCAGGATTTTCTTTCCTGCTATAAATATTCCAGTAAATGGGTGGATCTTTTCTATGAGCACAAAGAAATGATCTACCTAAATCCAGTTTTTTATCTAAAGGGAAATCATTACCTGCTAGAGTCCTTGTTTTACGTGAAATACAGTTCGCAATTTAAAGAAACACTAGAGAATTTGGAGGATGTTATAAAGGATAAAAATTTCCCGAAGAACGATAACATTAGCTCCTTGGCATTTCTTTATTTGAACGCCAATAAGCTCAATCTCCATTTCATGGAAGGCACCTTTGAAAAGGGCTTGTATCTGGTTAAAATAGTAGAATATGGTATAAATAAACACAAAGACCGTATAGACGCCCACCATGTAATGGTGCTGTATTACAAGATAGCCTGCTTGTATTTTGGTATAGGCGATAATAAGACCTGTATCGTTTATCTGAAAAAGATTATCGATAATAAAAACCTTAAGATGCGCGAGGACCTTATGTGCTTTGCAAGGGTACTAAGTTTGGTGGCGCACTATGAGGCCGGCATGGACTACCACTTAGAAGTACAGTTAAAAAGTACCTATAAGTTTCTTCTCAAAATGAACGACATGCACGAGGTGCAAAAGGAAATGATCAAGTTTTTACGAAATCTGGGAGGCATTTACCCCAACGAATTAAAGGCAGCGTTTCAAAAACTACATACCGAACTAAAGAAGTACGAACATCACCCCTACGAAAAGCGGGCCTTTCTGTATTTGGACGTTATTTCGTGGTTGGAGAGTCATTTAGAGAATAAACCGGTTTCCCAAATCATACGCGAAAAGGCGGTATTGCAAACGCGGTAGGACTTTTTTGAAATTATATTTCCAATATAGCCTCCTATCCATTATAATCATTTTAAAAACAATGGGTTTTCCTTTTTATATGTAGATGAAGCGTTCCCACATTTCCCATTTACTAGAAATTAATTTGGCCATGGTTTTTATAGGCACCTCGGGTGCTTTGGCTAGGTATGTAGACCTTCCTGTCCCGGCAATCATAGTATCTAGGGCAATTTTAGCGTTTTTTGTTCTCCTCGCATTTTGTAAATGGCAGGGTATATCCTTAACCATTGGGTCCGCACACAGAGGTGTAGTCCTGCTCAGCGGCATCCTTATGGGGCTGCACTGGATCACGTACTTTTATGCCCTGCAATGGTCCAGTGTGGCCATAGGGATGTTGTCCTTGTTCACCTATCCTGTGCTTACTGCCTTTTTGGAACCACTTCTTTTGAAAACAAAATTTCAAAAGATACATATATTGCTAGCTGCCATGGTTCTGACCGGTATTTATTTTCTAAGTCCCGACCTTGATTTTGAGGATTCCAATACCTTGGCCATTGGTATCGGTGTTTTTTCGGCGCTTTGCTATGCGTTGCGAAACCTTATCCTGAAATCCAAGGTAAACGCCTACCATGGTTCCACCTTAATGGTCTACCAGACCGGTATTGTTGGCATTGTGCTACTTCCTACTTTTTTTTATGTAGATTTTGAAATCGTTTTAAGCCAATGGAAGGGTATAGTGGCTTTGGCCGTAATCACTACTGCTATTGGACATTCCCTGTTTTTAATGACATTTAAGCACTTCAGCATTACTACAGTAAGCATCTTAAGCAGTATTCAACCGGTATACGGCATACTTATCGGGGCTATATTTTTGAAGGAAATACCAGATTTGTCCACTGTGTTCGGAGGTTCGTTGATTCTTGGTTCCGTGGTCATTGAAAGCTTCAGGTCCTCAAAAAGGGAAAAGGCTATTGTTCAAGACTAATGCCCCCATGGTATTCCACGGCCAAGCTCATCGATCATAAAATCCGGCAAAATTTTACAGGTAGTTTTCTGATTAAAGGACTCACTTTTGCAGGTTGAAAGTTTAGTTTGCTTCAAAAACTTTCAAGGCATTGCGCTTCTCATGTACAGGAAACCACGTGGCTCTTTAAGTCGATATTTTTACGGAGCACTAAATTAAATACATGCATCCCAAAGGGACTCTTTGGGTGGCGGAGCGATTACGGTGACGATTTCTTTTTTTACAGGATGTATAAATTGCAGCCTGCGCGCATGTAAGTGAATGCTCCCATCCGGATTGCTTCGGTCAAATCCATATTTTAAATCACCTTTTATGGGACTTCCGATGCTCGATAACTGAGACCTGATCTGATGATGCCTTCCTGTTTTTAAATCGATTTCCAAGAGGGCGTACCGCTCTAATTTTTTTATCAATCTATAATCTAAAATTGCTTTTTTGCTTTCCGGTACTTCCTTTTTATGGGCGTAGGATTTGTTCTGCTTAGGATTGCGTTTTAGCCAATGTACCAAGGTATCGGCCGATTCTTCCGGGGTATCCTTTACAATGGCCCAATACGTTTTTTTGGCTTCTTTCTCTACAAACAGTTTGTTGAGCCGTGGTAGTGCTTTTGAGGTTTTAGCGAACAGAACAATACCGGAAGTAGGCCTGTCCAACCGGTGTACAACGCCCAAATAAACATTCCCTGGCTTATTGTACTTCTCCTTTAGGTATTCTTTTACCACCTCGCTTAGCGGCGTGTCTCCGGTTTTGTCGCCCTGAACGATATCACCGGGCCGTTTATTGATAATAATTACGTGATTGTCCTCAAAAAGGACTTGTAGATTTTTACTGTTGGAATGTTGGTTATTGAACAAGGGGCGCTTTGGATTTTTACAGTTCTAATTTTGGGCTATTGATTGGTTCTTTGGGCTTGATATCCTTTTCTCTACATAAGTCGATTGTTTTTAAAATCGAATGAAAAAAGGGGGTATCCCTTAAATCGATACTTTTTTGCTGAATAGACTTAACAACAGAATCAGTACTACCCCAAGCGTAATGGCTACATCCGCCATGTTAAAAATCCCTGTTTTTAAAAAACCGAGACGGATCTGGAAAAAGTCGGTTACCGATCCATAGGCGATACGGTCTATCAAATTCCCGATACCTCCGCCTATGACAAAGGCAAATGCGATTACAAGCCAAGTACCTATCGTTTTCTTGGTCAGTAACCGATACAGGAGAACAATGAGAACCAATACCGGCAGTATTTGTAACAGGATAATTTTTACAATAGGAGGGAAGTCGGCCCCAAAGCCCAACATGGCACCGGTATTTTCCACATTGGTAAGGATCAGATGGTCGGTTACCAGTTCAATATAGTCCCTGCTCTCCACGTGTGTACGAACCACCTCTTTTGAGATTTGATCACAGCCAATGTTTAACAGCACCAAGGCTATTATATAAAATCGATATGCAGCTAGCTTTCCTTTCAAACCCTTAGTGTATCAATATTGTTCATTATCACTTGGAAAATCCATGCTTTTAACATCTTTGACATAGCTGGATATGGCATGGCCCATTTCCTCGTATAAGTTCATATAGCGTCGCAGAAATCGTGGATTGAACTCGTGCGTCATGCCCAAGAGGTCGTGAATAACCAAAACTTGACCATCGGCATGCTTTCCGCCACCAATGCCAATAGTAGGTATGGTAAGGCTTTCGGATACCTCTTTGGTTAGGTTGGCAGGAATTTTTTCCAAAACAATTGCAAAACAGCCCAATTTTTGAAGGAGCAGGGCATCTTCCTTAAGCTTATCGGCTTCTTCGTCTTCCTTGGCCCTAACGGTATAGGTGCCGAATTTATAGATGGATTGCGGTGTGAGGCCCAAATGCCCCATGACCGGAATACCTGCGGCCAAAATACGCTTTACGGATTCCTTTATTTCTGCGCCACCTTCCACTTTCACGGCATGCGCCCCGCTTTCCTTCATAATACGGATAGCGGAACGCAAAGCCTCTTTTGGGTCGCTCTGGTAGCTTCCAAAAGGTAGGTCAACAATGACCAAGGCGCGTTCTGTAGCCCGTATAACCGAAGAAGCGTGGTAGATCATTTGATCCAAGGTAATGGGCAAAGTAGTCTCATGGCCTGCCATCACATTACTGGCGGAATCGCCCACGAGGATAACGTCTACATTGGCGGCATCCACAATTTTGGCCATGGAATAGTCATAGGCCGTTAGCATAGATATTTTTTCCCCGTTTTTCTTCATGTCCACCAAGGACTTAACGGTTACTCTTTTGTACTCTTTTTTTGCTGTGGACATGAATTACATTTTATTCTCGATAAAAATAAGGAGTTTTGATGAGAATAATGTCCTGTCAAGGCCATGGCTTTGTTTACTTTTTGTTCCACGGATTATTCATACTTTTAGTTTTCAAACATAATCGGACGATATGACGAAGTACCTAGTAACTATTATCTTCTTTTTTTTCCTTTCACTAGGCGCAGCGCAAACCCAAGAAGAAAAGGCAAAAAACACGGTTGATTCCTTTTTTGAAGCCTTTCATAACCGTGATGGCGAAGGCATGAAAAAGTGGATTCATGGAGATGCCCGTTTGCAGCGCACCGCTCCCAATGAGCAGGGAATACAGTCGTTAAGTGGTCAAAATTTTGAAGATTTGATTGCCGGTATCGTTTCTATGCCAGACGCTACGGTCTTTGAGGAAAAGCTTTTAAGTTATGCCATACAAATAGATGGCCCTTTGGCCCATGTCTGGACACCCTATGAATTTTGGTTGGATAATACATTGCACCACTCCGGAGCAAATTCGATTCAACTGTTTAATGAGGACGGGAAATGGAAAATCATTTATTTGGTAGATTCTAGAACTTCGGAAGGAACAAAAGAATAGGTGTTCCTAAATATTAACAGGTTCTGCAACAATTGAACTACTTTCGCCACTTTCTAGTAGACGTTTTACCCTCTGCAGGGAAATCGGGTGGAATTTCTTGGGTTACTTCTCCGGTTGCCGCACATTCCGTCCCACGTTGCAGGGTGCTTATGAAGCCCACACATTCCATGGAATAATCAAAATAGCCTAAAGTGCTGTCAAAAACGTACCTTTCCCATACGGCGTATATCCACATGGAAAAGATCCGTTTCCTCCAAGTAGGCCTGCATCATCATTGTTGTTTTGGGCCATACATGATGGTTGTTCTACCCATCTATAATCAAGGCTTTTAATTTTTTCGGAGCTTGCAGTTCCGAAATACACGGTTTAATTTAGCGCTCTAAAAGCAAAAATATAGTTAAGATGGAAATATTGGGAATTGGGTCGCGTATAGATCATCCAGAACACGGCAAAGGGGTTATAACAAACGTATCTTCCAAACACTATTGGGTAACCTTTATGGAAAACGGTTTGGAAACCATAGCTATATCCGACAAGTTTGAGGTTATTGAGCGATTGGATGGTGAAGTGGACACCGTAAGCTTCTTTGATATTGAAAGTTCGTTGACCAAAATATTGGAGAAATGGAGCGATACCCATGAAAAAGTAGCACTAGCGGATAAATGGAAAGGCGGAAAATTAATCTTGGAAACTGGCGATGCCTTGGCCACCAAAGAAATGCCCATTGGTACCTTCTTTCATAAAATCGTCATGGTGCGCGACCGTATCCGTGTCATGGAGCAAAAAATAAACAGTAGCAAAAACTTGGACGACCAAGAAAAAATAGACCTACAACAGTACATTACCCGTATTTATGGCAGTCTGACCTCCTTTAACGTATTGTTTAAAAACAAGAGCGACCATTTTGTGGGGGATAAGAGTGGGGAATAGGCGTTTTGGCCGTGTACTACGAGCGGCCCGTGGCAAGCGTTGTAAACATAAACAAATAAACTAGCCCTACTTAGGATTTACCTTCTTACGGCCGGCGTAGCAATTAAGATAAAACTATGATTTCCAAGAAAATAGTAAGGATATAAAAAACAGAATTTTATAATTTTAAACCGTAAAGGTGCTACAGCCTACTACTTGTTTTTGCCTAGTTGCCAGTAGTATATATCCATAGAAATAAGGGAGAACTGAAAATATATGTCCACATGTTTTCTTTCGTAATTTTTCTGACGACAAGAGCATAAAAATCGTAGTTTCGCGCCGAATTTAAAAGCGACTATGAAACGCGTGGGCGAGTACACAAACCGGTTTGTTTTTATATAGTACTGGTGTGGTAATTTTTGTTATCCTGTTGGCAATCATAGCGTTTTAGTTTAAAATTATAGGTATGGAAAGTACGAAGTCGATTAGAGATGCCGAGGTCGATATTGACGAAATAAAACGTTGTGTACATCTCTTGGAAGGACTTGTAACCGATACCGACCAAATATTCACTATACCTAAAGAGTTACGAATAGCCTTGTTAAAGGCGGCCGGTCAATTATCGAGACCCAGTAGGGAGGAGTTTTCCAGACGTATCAAGGATGCCAAAAAGGCGGCCAAACGAAAGCAGGCCGCCAAGGACAAAAGTGCCCGAAACGAGACGGGTATACGCTATGCAAGGGAGAATCCCATTTTTGAAGCGCCAAAATTACTGAGCGCGGCCGACTTGGAACAAAAGGACACCTTAAAACTGGAATCCCCAAGGGACTGTTACGTTTGTAAAGCCAAATTCGATACGCTCCATCATTTTTACGATACCATGTGTACGGAATGTGGCGATCTAAACTATCTAAAACGCTTTCAAACGGCCAAGGTGAAAGGTCAGGTTGCCATCATTACGGGTTCCCGTTTAAAAATAGGATACCATAGTACACTTATGTTGTTACGTGGCGGTGCTACGGTTATCGCCACCACCAGGTTTCCCGTGGATTCCGCTTTACGGTTTTCAAAGGAGGCCGATTTTATGGAATGGGGACATCGCCTGCATATCCACGGCTTGGATTTACGACATATCCCCAGCGTTGAAATATTCTGTAATTATATAGAACAGAAGTATGAACGGTTGGACATCCTGATTAACAATGCAGCCCAAACCGTTCGCCGACCTTCAGGATTTTATGCCCACCTGATGGCCAATGAGGAAAGGCCATTGGAACACTTGCCCAAATTCGCAAAAGACCTCTTGGCCAACCATAGAAACTGTTTGGAAGAACTCAGGGGCGTTACGGCGCATGCTTCCTCCAATAAAAATATGCCGGTCTCATGGCACGGGCCGCAGCCAGGTATTGGACTAAGTGCTTCCGCCAAGCTTTCGCAGATTCCCTATAGTTTTGATGCGAGTCTGGTGTCCCAAGAAGTTTTCCCGGAAGGCGAACTCGATGCCGATCTGCAACAGGTGGACTTACGTAAAACCAACAGTTGGCGTTTGAAATTGGGTGCCATAGAGACCACCGAAATGCTAGAGGTGCAGCTGGTAAATTCGGTCGCCCCGTTTGTGTTGTGTAACCGCCTCTCGGAATTCATGAAAAAGGAGAACACCGGACAAAAGCATATCATCAACGTTTCCGCCATGGAAGGAAAGTTCCACCGCTTTTTTAAGGAAGCGCGACATCCGCATACCAATATGGCAAAAGCTGCATTAAATATGTTGACGCATACGGCCGCAGGGGAATTGGCAAAGGATGGCATTTACATGAATGCCGTGGATACCGGATGGGTTACGGATGAAGATCCGGCAGAACTGGCAAAAAAGAAACAGGAGGTGCATGATTTTCAACCACCATTGGATATTGTTGATGGTGCTGCAAGAGTGCTGGACCCATTGTTCGATGGCATCAATACTGGAAAACATTGGTGCGGGAAGTTTTTAAAGGATTATTTCCCTATTTCGTGGTAGTGGAGCGCTTTACGCTTTACGCTGTGCGCTGTTCGCGGTACGCTTGTATTGCATAGTCACGGATTGAAAAATCAATCCAAGTGAAAAAAGTATCAAGTTCTCTCAGAATCGATTCATAAAATAAGCATTGAGCAACTTTAACACCCCATCATAGTTGTTATGGCCTACGAAGTATCTATTTTTGTTAAAAATTAGCCAAAAAAAGAAATAGGTACATGTACGGAAGAGCAAAATATATCATTTCTATCGCCTTATTATTGGTAGTAACATATACGAGTGCCCAAGTTTCGGTCTCCGTTTACGGAACGGTCAAGGATAATTTGGGAGAACCTATTGGCGGTGCCTCTGTTTTTTTGGAAGGCACGGAACTGGGTGCCCAGACCGATTTTGATGGAAATTACGAGATACGGGGCGTGGCACCGGGTTCTTATAATTTGATAGCCAGTTATTTGGGTTACGGCTCTCAAACCCAATTCAATATCATCGTCCGCTCCAAGGGAACACCCAACTATAATTTTAGGTTGGAAGAAGCAGCCACACAATTGGATGAGGTGGTACTTTCCAATGCCAACATCATTACACGACCTAAAGAGACGCCCTTATCTACACAAACCCTTTCGGCCGTGGAAATTGCGACCTATCCCGGAAGTAATAACGATGTGGTGCAAGTGGCCCAGACCCTTCCGGGCGTTTCGCCTTCCATTGGCGGTTTTAGAAACGATTTGATTATTAGGGGCGGTGCGCCCAATGAAACCGTGTACTATCTGGACGGGATGGAGATACCCAACATCAATCACTTTGCTACACAGGGAAGTGCCGGCGGCCCGGTGGGTCTTATTAACGTGTCCTTTATTGACAATGTGACGCTTTCCACGTCGGCCTTTAATGCGCGATATGACAATCCCCTGTCCGGTGTCTTACAGTTTCAACAGCGTAACGGGAACTCCAGAAATTTTGCCGGTAACTTCAGGTTAAGTGCCAGTGAGGCCGCAATAACCTTGGAAGGGCCGTTGTTTAAGGGAGAGGGCGAAACCTCCAAGACTACCTTTTTGGCATCGGTGCGACGGAGCTATCTCCAGTTTCTTTTTCAAGCTATCGGCTTGCCCATACGTCCCGATTATTGGGATTATCAATACAAAGTAAATCATGAACTGGACCAATACAACACGATCACCTTTTTAGGTTTGGGGTCCATAGATGATTTTTCCGTGAATCCGCCAGAGGAATTTGACGAAGAACAACAGGCCCAAGTAGACCAAGTTCCTTTTATCCAACAGCGTACCAATACTATGGGTGTAACATGGCGCAACCGATTTAAGGAGGGCAATGGATTTATGCTCACAACCTTAAGTAATAACACCTTGTCCAACGATTTTACGAGATATTCCGACCCCATAAACGAGACCGGTGTCATTTTTAGTAACGATGCCCGTGAATCCGAAACCAAACTCCGATATGAACTGACACAGTTTTTTGACGAATGGAAGCTAAGTACTGGTTTTAACTTGCAACATTCCGACTATAGCAATATTACTAACGACCTTAGGAACACACTAGAATTTACAACGGATATCGATTTTGTGAAATATGGCCTATTTGCCAATGTAACGCGTTCCTTTGCGAATGACAAGCTTGATCTATCCCTTGGTTTCCGTATGGATGACGATACGTTTACAGAAAGTGAAAGCCTGTTGAGCACTTTTTCGCCTAGATTCTCCGCCTCCTACGAGTTTGCCCCGGACTGGCGCATTAATGGCTCCGTAGGACGCTATTTCAAGATTCCGCCATATACCATTCTCGGATTTCGCAACAATGAAGATGAGTTGATCAACCGTAATGCGGAGTATACCTTGAGCGACCATTTGGTCTTGGGGCTACAGCACTATTTTACACCTTCGTCCAGCATTTCATTGGAGGGTTTTTATAAGCGTTATGATGATTATCCGGTATCTGTACGTGATGGTGTTTCCCTGGCCAATAAAGGCGGGGGTTTTGAGGTGTTGGGTAGCGAACCTATAGAAACGGTAGGGAAGGGGCGTAGTTACGGTACGGAATTGCAGTTTCAACAAAAACTGTCGAACAATTTCTACGGAATTTTCGCATATACGTGGTTTTATAGCGAGTTTACCGGTTTTGATACCAGCAATTACATTCCATCGGTTTGGGACAGTAGGCACTTGGTCTCTTTTGTAGGGGGCTACAAATTCAATCGCAATTGGGAATTCAGTTCGCGGTATCGCTTTGCAGGTCGCACGCCCTTTGTACCGGCAGATTTGGATGCCACTTTGGCTAATTATCCGGAGATAGTTCTGGACTATGAGCGTTTGGGAGAAGAAAAATTGGAGATTTTTAGTGCCCTGGATGTACGATTGGATAAAAAATGGAACTTTGAAAAATTCGCCTTGAACCTATTTATCGAAGCACAAAACATCCTAAGCCAGAACAATCCGAGTCCACCGGATTACGGTCTTAACCGAGATGCCAGCGGTATGATCGCGCAACCAAGAAGTTTGCTTATCATTGAACAAGGAGTTGGGCAGGTAATTCCGGGCCTTGGTGTTGTAATCGATTTTTAATCTAAATAAACGGTTTTTGGGGATTTGTTTTGTTTTGAACGTCTCAGATATAGTAGTGAGATACAAATAATTCCGCTTGGTCTTTTTGCTAAATTTTCTAAAGGTTTGACATCATTTGATTTAAAATCTATTTCTTGAATGTAAATGTTGATATAATGAACACTACAGAAATAAAAAAAAGATTGATTGACGAGATTAATTTATCCGATAATACCGATTTATTAGAGGAGTTGTTTCACTTTCTTACCCTAGAAAACGAAACAGGGGAAGTCTATATCTTGAATAAGCAACAGAATGCTGCGATTGAAGAAGCTAGAAATCAAATTAAAAATGGGGACTATTTAACAAATGAGCAGGCCAACCAAGAAATTGACGCATGGCTAAAAGAATAATTTGGTCTAGAAGAGCACAAAATGATAGAATATCCATTTTTGAATATTGGAACAAAAGGAATAAATCAAAAGTATATAGCAAGAAATTGAACAGATTGTTTAATGAAGGAGTCAAACTGATTTCAGAATATCCAGAGATTGGCAAACCCACAGAGATAATGAAATTGCCCGGGCAAAAATTGTAAGGGACTATCTTATTACCTATGAAATGGATAAAAAAGGACAATTACTTATTTTGACAATTTGGGACAGTTGTCAAAATCCAAAACATCTGAAAGAACTATTAGAAAAATAGCCAGCACCAATATGAAAAGCGGGTCGCTTATTTATACTTGTTCTGAATTTGATTTAAATCTTATCGCTTTGTAGTTAACTTTATCTATTTTTTATAACTTTGTGGTTATGAGCAAGTTATTTTCCATACTCTTGTCTAGCGTTATCTTGTTGCAAAGCTTTGGGATGCATGTAGATGATTTGGTTCAAATAGACGAGTTTATAGAACATGCCCAATTTCACAGCGCGCAATATGGCGACAACGTTTTGGTATTCATTTCCAAGCATTATGGGGAGCTAAAGGAGGCACACGATCAAGAGCATCAGGAGGAAAGGGAAGACCACGAACAGTTGCCCTTTCGGCATCATTCCCATTCCATGTCCGTTATTGATTTTACTTTGCATACGGGCGTTCCAGACTTCAACAGCTTGGATTTTTCAGAATTTAGAACCTTCAATTTTTATTATAGGGCATCCTTGTCCACCCTTCACTTGGATGGTATTCTTCAGCCGCCCCGGCATTCGTAAAGTAGTTACGTAATTTATTTTTTAGCACTAGGCCAAACCTTTGGTTTAGGGCTCTTCACGGTACTTATTTATGAATATATGCTATCCTATATTATTAATTTCAGTTTACGGAACAAGTTTGTAGTACTCTTGTTTACCAGTTTTATTGTTGGTTTTGGATTATATGCCCTATCCCAAATACCTATTGGTGCCGTACCCGATATAACCAACAATCAGGTACAGGTGATTACCACCTCCAGAAATCTCGCCACGGAGGATATGGAACAGTTCATTACCTATCCGGTGGAACTGGAAATGGCCAATCTGCCCGGTGTAAAGGAAATCAGGTCCATCTCCAAATTTGGTCTTTCGGTCGTTACCATCGTTTTTGAGGACGATATGGGCACTTACTTACCTAGACAGTTGATTGCCGAAAAGATAAAGTCCGCCAGCGAGAAAATCCCGGAAGGTTTTGGCTCGCCGGAAATGGGGCCTATTACCACAGGCTTGGGCGAAATATACCAGTACATTCTGGATGTAAAGCCGGAGTATAAAGACCAATACGACGCTGAGGATCTACGCACCATACAGGATTGGATCGTAAAACGACAATTGTCCGGAATTCCGGGTGTAGTAGAAGTAAATACTTGGGGAGGCTTCCTAAAACAATATGAAGTCGCCATAAATACGGAAAAGCTAAATGCCATGAATATTACGGCAGGTAGCGTTTTTAAAGCCTTGGAGCAAAACAATAGTGTATCCGGTGGTGGCTATATAGAAAAGGTAAATCAGGCTTATTTTATCCGTGGCGAAGGATTGATTTCCTCGCTCAAAGACATTGAGGATATTGTGGTTACAAACAGAAACGGAGTTCCCGTATATATTAGAGATGTAGCCAAAGTCGGTTTTGGAAGTGCCATTCGCTTCGGGGCCATTACCGGTAATGGCGAAGGAGAAAAGGTTCTTGGACAGGTAATGATGCTCAAGGACGCCAACTCCAAAAAGGTTATAGATGCGGTAAAAGTACGCGTTGAAGAAATTTCGAAATCGCTCCCCGAAGGAGTCTATATAAATGCATTTTTGGATAGGAGCGAGCTGATAGCCAAAACCACCTTTACCGTTTCGGAAAACTTAATTTTAGGTTGTTTGATCGTAATTTTTGTGGTGGTATTGCTCTTGGGCAACTGGCGTTCTGGGCTTTTGGTAGCCTCGGTTATTCCATTGAGTTTCCTTTTTGCTATTTCCTTAATGTATCTATTTGGCGTGGATGCCAACTTAATGAGCCTGGGGGCAATTGATTTTGGTATCATCATAGATGGTGCTGTAATCGTTGTGGAGTTCATTGCCTTTAAGATTGCTAAAAAGCATGACGAAATTTTGGCTCTCGGGAAAGTCGAACGACAGAAATTTAAGGATACCTTGGTATTTTCCGGAGCATCAAAAATGATGAATTCTGCCATTTTTGGTCAGATCATTATCCTGATCGTATTTATACCCATCCTAACTCTCAGCGGAGTAGAGGGTAAAATGTTCAGACCCATGGCGCTGACCTTTTGTTTTACACTTCTAGGTGCCATGGTCTTGGGTTTTACATTTATACCCGTAGCAGCCTCTTTGTTTTTAAGACCATCGAAAACAACGGATAAGAATATAGCGGTACGGCTAATGAAATGGATACAAAGGGGCTATGAACCTATTATCGATTGGGCTTTACGGAGCAAGAAATTGGTATTGGCCATAGCGGTAGTCCTGCTAGGAGCATCTGTCTTTATGTATACGTTTATGGGTGCGGAATTCGTACCTACCTTAGATGAAGGTGACTTTGTTATTCAACCTGTATTAAAAACAGGAACCTCTTTAACGAAGACGGTAGAAATTACCACTAAAATAGAAAACATTCTTTTACAACAGTTTCCTGAAGTAAAGCAGGTGGTTACGAGGATTGGTGCGGCGGAAGTACCAACGGATCCCATGTCTATGGAAGAAAGTGATGTAATTATTACTTTAAAACCAAAGGGGGAATGGACATCGGCCAACTCAAAAGATGAATTGGCGGAGAAGTTCAAAGAGGCTTTGGCCGTGATTCCAGGGATGGAAGTAGAATTTACACAACCTATAGAAATGCGTTTTAACGAATTGATTACTGGGGTTCGAGCGGATATTGCCGTTAAAATTTTTGGTGATGATTTGGAGATACTGGCAAAAAAAGGGAGCGAGATAGGAGATTTGATTGCAGATGTTCCAGGTGCAGCGGACATCACAGTGGAAAAAGTGGACGGCTTACCGGAAATGAACGTACAATATAACCGTGCGAAAATTGCACGTTACGGACTCAATATCCAGCAACTCAACGATATGGTTTCCATGGGCTTCGCCGGAAAAAAAGCAGGAAGTGTATTTGAGGGCGAAAAACGATTTGATCTGGTCGTGCGTCTGGACAAAAGCAAACGGAAGGATATCGATAACCTTAAAAATTTATATGTTGATTTACCTGAAGGAGGAAAAGTACCGCTTTCGGAATTGGCTACTATTGAATATAAAACGGGAGCAGCCAAAATTTCTAGGGACGATACCAGACGAAGGATTGTAGTTGGTATTAACGTGCGAGGGCGCGATCTGCAATCTGTAGTAGAGGATGTTCAGGGACTTATCAATGAAAATGTGAAATTGCCCGTGGGCTATATTATTACCTATGGCGGACAGTTCGAAAATTTGGAAAGTGCAAAATCCCGCTTGCTGGTAGCCGTTCCCATTGCCATGGTGCTAATCTTTATACTGCTGTATTTTGCCCTGTCATCCGTTACCGAAGCCTTAATGATTTATTCCGCTATTCCTTTGGCGGCCGTGGGTGGCATATTTTTATTATGGTTACGGGATATGCCTTTTAGTATTTCGGCAGGGGTAGGGTTTATTGCCCTCTTTGGTGTTGTAGTCCTCAACGGTATCATCCTTATCGAGCATTTTAAGGAGCTAAGGGAAAAGCACTCCGGCTCTATAGAAGCCTTGGTAAAGCAAGGTACGCTAGATCGCTTACGGGCAGTGATGTTAACAGCTTCCTCTACGGCTTTGGGCTTTCTGCCCATGGCCATTTCTACCAATGCCGGAGCGGAAGTACAACGTCCGCTGGCAACCGTCGTCATTGGCGGCTTGATCAGTGCTACGATACTTACCTTGGTGGTGCTACCGGTATTATACGCCTATTTGAACAGGATACGACCGCATCAAAAACCGGGTGGCCAACTTCCGATTACGGTCTTGACTTTCGTGGTTTTCCTATGCACTGTGCCTAGTATGGCCCAAGAAGGCCCCAAGAACCTACAGCAACTTATTCCTATGGCACTGGAGAACAATGCGGGACTAAGGGCAAGCAGTTTGCAAGTGGACAGGTCGGACGCTTTGGTCGAAAGTGCCTATAGTTTTGATAAAACCCAAGTCTACTACCATTTTGATGAGAACAACCTTACCTTAAGTGACGAGCCTTTGCGCGTGTTCGGGGTTCAGCAGGATTTTCGATTCCCTACGGTTTATTTTTCGGAACGGAAATTGAACAAGGCGAAGGTCAGCCTCTCCGAGAACACCTACGCCATTCAGAAGAAAGGTTTGGAAAGACAGGTTACGTCTGCCTATCATAATTTTCAGGTGGCAAGGGAAAAGGAACGGGTGTATAAAACATTGGACAGCATGTATGCCAATTTTGCCAGTGTGGCGGCAAGACGCTTTGAGTTGGGAGAAACTAATTATTTAGAGAAAATTACGGCGGCCTCTAAACAAAAACAAATACAAATTACCTACAGCACCGTTCAAAAGGAGGTAGAAATGGCCTATGCACAGGTGCTAAAGACCATACAGACGGAAGACAGTATAGCTATAACGGACGAGCCGATACTAAAGATTAGGCTAACCGATATACGCATAGGAAATAGTCCGGAAATGGACTATTATCAGAACCTGATAACGGTATCCGAAGCCGAAAAACGCCTTGAAAAACAACAATTGTTGCCCGATATTGGTTTGGAGTACTTTCACGGTACTACCGCCACAACCAATGAAAGCTTGTCCGGGTATCAGCTTGGTCTTAAGATTCCCTTCCTTTTCGGAGGCACGTCCTCAAGGATAAAAGCGGCCGGTATCGCAGCCGATATTGCCGTTGCCGAATCCAAGGAGTACAACGTGCAGCTCCGTGCCAAGCTTATCGCCTTGCAGACGGAACTTTCCCAGTTACAAGAAACGCTGGACTATTACGAAAACGAGGGGGCTACCTTATCCGAAGAAATCCTAAAAACGGCACACGGTAGTTTCAGGAACGGGGAAATCGATTTTTATCAGTACATCCAAAGTTTGGAAAGTGCTTATGAAATAAGCTTGGATTACCTGGATAAGCTCCAAATGTACAATCAGACGGCAATTGCCATCAATTACCTAACCTTATAAAAATATTGTTATGAAATTTAATATAATCAAAATTATAGTCCTAAACCTAGTTCTCGTGCTCGTCGCTTGTGGGGAGAAAAACACGGCAGCCAATGAAAGTAAACCACAAAATCAAGATTTGGAAGATGACCGTATACAAGTCACGCTGACCCAATTTGAATCGAGTAATATGCGTTTGGGAAGTCTGCAAGAAAAGCAATTTCCAGTCAGCGTTAGCGTTAATGGCCGTATTGATGTACCACCGGAGAATAGGGCCATAGTGACCGCATCTATGGGCGGATATATTAAGACTACTCCCTTATTGGCAGGGGATAGGGTGAAAAAGGGACAAGTGTTGGTCACTATTGAAAATCCCGAGTTTGTTACCCTGCAACAAGACTATATGGAGGTACATCAGCAGTTGACCTATCTAAAGGCGGAATACGAACGACAACAAACCATGCGAGAGGAGAACATTACCTCCCAAAAAAGCTACCTGAAGTCCGAAAGTGATTATAAGACCGCAGTAGCCAGGCATACCGGTTTGGCCCGGCAATTACAGCTTCTGAATATTTCGCCCTTAAAAGTAGAACAAGGAACGATCAGTTCCATAGCTACAATGTACGCCCCTATATCGGGAAGCATTGCCAAGGTCAATATTACCAAGGGTAGCTATGTGTCCCCGGCAACTTCCATCTTGGAAATCATAGATAACGAACATATACATTTGGAGCTGTCCGTTTTTGAAAAGGATATCATGCAGGTTAAAAAAGGGCAGGAAATCGATTTTAGGATTCCCGAGGCATCGGAGAAAAACTTCAAGGCCGAAGTATACCTTGTTGGAACTGCAATAGAGGAAAACCGAACCATAAGGGTACATGGACACTTAATGGACGAATCTGAAAATAATTTCTTGACCGGAATGTTCGTTGAGGCGTATATTATGACTAGCAGCAAAACAGAAAATGCATTACCAAACGAGGCCGTAGTGCGCGTAGAAGATATACCCTATGTGCTGGTCTTGGACCAAAAGGAAGGGGATGCCTATTACTTTCGCGTGCAAGTTGTAAAAATCAATGCCGATGGAAATGGATATCTGGCAATTGAAAGCAATGAAGCTTTTGCCCCGGATACACAGTTTTTGGTAAAAGGGGCTTTTGGGTTGCTGGGGAGTTAGGGTTTGTTTTGGTTTTCCACCTTCTGCAGGGAGACTCTATGGAGGTTTTTTCTCTAATACTTTTTGCTTGTATTTACGGAGTGGTCTCAACCTGATGCCTTTTAAGCATACGTTGTGTTGAAAATTATGTGGGGGAGGGGTTACGACAGCTTAAAAAATAACCCTATTCCAACTAAATTTAGCCCTGAAGGATTTGAGGTTTTTTATATGGGGACATTTTTGTAGGTTGCTAGGTTTAGATGCTAAGCATAAAAGCCGACACATGAAAGAAACATTGCGAATAATTATCGGTAGGATTAGGGGATTTCTATCCCGGCAGTTCCAAAAGTATGACGAAAAACTGCCCTACATTATTACCATTTTTTTTGCCCTAATCCTTGTTGTGGGCGGTATCAACCTTTTTGTAGAATTAACGGACGCGCTAAAGACCGAAGCCTTGGCCTATTATGACCAACGCATTACGGACTATGTCATTTCGCTTCGTAGTCCGGGCCTTACCCAGTATTTTAAAATAGTTACCGAAATAGGCGATGCATATGGATACCTCGTTGTCCTTGTCATCGTCACCGTGCTGTCTGCCCTGGTATTTAAGCGATGGAAATACATAGGCCAAATTGTTTTGGTGCTGGCATTGTCCGCCATTTCCAACATGATGCTAAAACGTGCCATAGACAGGGCAAGACCTGGTATTGAACATCTTGTTTCGGTAGAGACCCTAAGTTACCCCAGTGGTCACGCCATGAGCGCAATGGCTTTTTATGGATTTTTAATATATCTGATCTATAATTTTGATATGGGTAGGTGGGTAAAAGTAGGGTCAATTCTTTTTTTTATAGTCCTTATTTTGAGTATAGGCATCAGCCGAATTTATTTGGGCGTACATTTTCCCTCTGATATTGCCGGTGGCTTTATTGCAGGCTTAATTTGGGTCTTTTTCTGTATGATACTTTTTGAAACCATAGCCGTATTTCGGCACGATGTGAAGACCTGATTTAGATTTTAAATCTTCCATTTCTTATTTGTAAGGGGTTTCTACCTCATAGCCGGAACATCACCGGACGATGTAAGCTACTATGATAATTTCCGCTGCCAGTAAAATTGCCCTTCCTTTCCTATACGTTATCACAAGCCCTAAACCTTCTCCTTTTTGACCGGTGTACGGAGTATTCTAAATGTTCAAGAAATAGTTTCCAAATGGAAAGCATTAAATCTCGAATTTTTAAGGGTAACATCGGATGGCGATTGGTTGTAATTTTCGTAACGGAATTGTGGGGTCAGTGGCAGCGAAAACTAGAACGGGTAGGGGCATCATTTTGTATTTCCCTTGTGAGAACCGTACATGTTGGGTGCGCTCCGAAAAGTGGCTTTGGTTTGGAATTTTTGTCTTTTTGGAATTTTATACCAGGGCGCATTTACTTTTCAACCTGAGTTTACGCAGTAGGCGCGCTGTTTTTCGTTTGTCGGTATTGAAGACTAACACCCCTAAAACAGAACAAACAAAAAGGTACAGCTATGGAAGATTGGTTTTCATTTTCGTGGGAAGGTTTAGCAGCTATTTGCGTCGCTGCAGTTGGCATCTATATCACGGTCATACTAATGACCCGTATATGTGGAAAACGAAGTTTTTCCAAAATGTCCAGCTTCGATTTTGCAATGACCGTGGCCATCGGGTCCATCATTGCCACTACCATTTTGTCCAAATCGGTAAGTTTGCCAGAGGGTATGATAGGTATTGTCGCCGCCTACCTGCTGCAGATGGGCGCGGCCTTAATCCGCAGGAACGATACCGCTAAAAAAATCATGGACAATCAACCCCTTTTACTGATGGACGGACCTGTTATTTTAGATGATAATTTGAGAAAGAGTAGGGTAGCCAAGTCCGATTTGAGGAGTAAGCTACGGGAGGCCAATATTACCGAACTGTCCGAAATCAAAGCGGTTGTCTTTGAGACTACGGGAAACATTTCTGTATTGCACAAAACGCATGACCGTCCAATTGACGATTTTCTGATGGAGGGTGTGGCAAGGAGCTGAGCGTTCGATCTTAGTATGGTTTGCTATTTTTTTGTGAAATGCACCTTTTCAAGGAGCATACCGTTACATTGAGTCATGCCTTGGAAAATTTCCTAATTCAGGTAAATATTCCAAATCGCCTTCTTATTTTTGTATCGGAATATGGAAAGAAATATAATTTTTGCCGTCCTTGGCCTTAGCACTTCGGGTAAGGGCATCCGGAACAACCGCATTATAGACATTTGTATCGTTCGTATGGAGGATGGTGTCATGGTAGAAAAACTCGAATCCTTGATCAATCCGGAACAGCACATTCCTGGGTATATCACGGAGCGCACCGGAATTGATGACGAGACGGTGCATGATGCCCCCACCTTTTACGAATTGGCCCAAGAAATTGATCGTTTGACCCAAAATGCGATTATGGTGGGGCATCAAGTATCTTTTTTATACCATGTGCTTCGTTCGGAATTTCAATATCTAAATCAACACTTTGAACGACCAAAGCTATGTGCGGAGCGCTTGTGCAAAAAATTGATTCCCAATCTTTTCTCTTATGATTTGGAAAAACTGTGCAGTAGTTTAGGTGTTCCTTATATCAGTGGTCACCTTGCGGAGCGCAATACGGATGCCGTATTAATTATATT
>Ga0306871_1000109_pt1 | contig 34422 bp, 16 predicted proteins | sample AntRauMeHopE1497_FD_190447 | JGI IMG/M metagenome (GOLD analysis project Ga0306871, IMG submission 190447) | Saline lake microbial communities from Rauer Islands, Antarctica - Metagenome Hop E1 #497 (v2) (version 2) | ecosystem: Environmental > Aquatic > Non-marine Saline and Alkaline > Saline ... | reverse complement strand
TTTTTCTTTGCCTAGGCACGACACAGCGAAAGCTGTGGGCGAGCCGTAGCTACGGTTTATAATTTTAACGACGGCAAAGGGAAAAAGAAAGAGACAAAAACTCGGGTTTTCATTTGGCAGGAGTATACACTTCATAATCCCCTAATAAGCTTGCTTAATTAGGTTCTATTGCGCTAAAAATTCCCTAAAAATAAGTTGGGCATACATATCGCATGCTCCATTTTCCAAAATTTTGAGACCTTTTTGTACAGATTCCCTAAGTTAATAAACCGTAAATTAAATGGTACACTACAAAAAGGAATGTTTTCACAACAAAAAGGAATGCCCCACCTACAATACACCTAATTTCGTAGTTGCGTATAAATCAAGAGAGTCCAATCATTGATCAGCTATTTTTATACGAGTTTAAACTTAGGCCTATTACATGAAACATTTTTTTAATGCCTTTATCTTTCTTTTTTGCTTCTTTTCCTTCGGCCAAAACGTTGACGGAACTGCTACAAACCAAGATGAGGTTGTGCCAGTATCCGTTTACGACCAACAAATAGATGGGATTGTAGCCAACTCCCTGCAGACTTTAGTTAAGTCGGCTTCCGAGAGCGGTATCCCACAGCGCACTTTTAAAAATCTGCCAGGTATGCCCAATGGTTATTATCTGGTTTCCGGTGTTTTTAGCAATTCCAAGAAATTGGATAACGAGGTAAGAAAGCTGAAAAAGAAGGGGTTTGATTCCGGTTACCTAAAAAATCCGGAAAACGGGCTTTACTACCTTTATGTAAACCGTTATATTTCTTGGGATAGTGCCATAAGCGATGCCCGATCCAAATTTGACGCTAAATTCAAGGAAGAAGTCTGGTTGTTACAGGTAACCCATCCTCTTCCCGCAACCGGAGCGTTGGCCAAGATACCCGTATCCCTAACCGAATTTCAGGATAACAAACAAAAAAACAAATCTTCAAGATCCGGCCCATCCCGTAAACTGATCGCACAGGCAGATGAATTTTTTAATACGATGAGGTATGCAGAAGCATCCAAACGCTACGAAGAAGCCTTACAGGACAGGAACAATTACTCTTTTGAGGTATTGGAGAAGGCCGGAGACGCGCACTACTTTAATACCAACATGGAACAGGCCTACAAATGGTACACCATTTTATACGAAGAATATGAGGAGGAAATGTCCGCCGATAATGTTTTTAAGTACGCTCATGCCCTAAAAGGCAATGGAAAATACGGCAGGTCCAAACGGCTTATGCGACTATATAATAAAAAGATGGAAACCGAAAGGGAAACAGGCTTCACAACCGAACAGAACGAAATTGTCCTCGACGAAATTTTAAGTACCCCCCGTGCATTCGAAATCAAGAACATAAGTGTAAATTCCCAGTACTCGGATTTCGCACCCATGTTCCATAACGAAAAAGATGTTGTTTTTGCCTCCGCCAACGACTCTTCCTTCTTAAGCACCAGGCGCTACAAATGGGACAACCAACCATACTTGGATCTTTACGTTGGTCAACTCACCGAGGAATCTTCCGATATTAAAAATGCAGTAAAATTCTCCAAAGAATTGAACACCAAATATCATGAAGCAACAGTTACGTTCTCTTCGGACTATACCACCCTATACTTTACAAGAAATAATTATGGCAAAAAACTTAAAAGGGATAGCAAAGGCGTTAATCATTTAAAAATTTATCGTTCACAAAAAGTAGATGGGGAATGGACGGAAGCGACCGAAGTGCCTTTTAATAGCGACGCATATTCCACGGGCCATCCTGCACTTGGCAAAGACGGCAAAAAACTATATTTTGTGTCCGATATGCCAGGAAGTATGGGTGCTACGGACATATTTGTGGTGGACATTTTAGAGGACGGGCAATATTCCACCCCAAAGAACCTTGGTCCAGAAATAAATACGGAACAAAAAGAAATGTTCCCTTTTGTTACCGATGATAAATTATACTTCTCCTCTAACGGTCATACAGGAATAGGCGGCTTGGATATTTATGAGGCGGGGTTGGACGGCGAAAATGGATTTTCCAAAGTAAAAAATCTAGGAAAGCCCCTTAATAGCAACAGGGACGACTTCTCTTTTATTGTTAATCCAGCAACCAAAAATGGTTTTTTTGCCTCCAACCGTGAAGGTGGAAAGGGCTTTGACGATATTTATTCCTTTAAGCACTTAAGGGCAGAAAAAGTGCCGGAGAACAATAACGCCATAGCAGGTGTCGTGACAGACCTTGTGACCGGGGAATCAATGCCAAAAGCACTTATAGCGCTCTTAGACGAGAACAAGGTAAAGCTCCGCGAAATAGAGACCAAGGAAGATGGCAGTTTTATAGTTGAAAACCTTGAAGCCGACACCAGATACATTCTTAGAACAAACAAGGAGACCTATTTTGAGGGCGAACGTGAGGTTGCCACCTTAGAAAACCGCACGATCAATGTGGACATTACGATGAAAAAACTTGAAGGTATGATTGCCTTAGAAGATGGTGTCAGAAAGCTGAAGAACGACATGATCCATTTCGATTTTGATTCCTCATCCCTCAGAACAGATGCTACTAAAGAATTGGACAAGCTTGTGGAAGTGATGACGAAATATCCTAACATGGTAATAAAGATTGAATCCCACACAGATTCTAGGGGTAGCGCTGTGTATAACGATTACCTTTCCAATAAAAGGGCAAAATCCACAAGGGACTACATTATATCCAAAAATATTAATGCGGACCGTATAGAGAGTGCAGTCGGCCATGGCGAACAAAAGCTATTGAACGAGTGTAACGGTAACATGGGATGTGCCGAAAATCAGCATTATGTAAACCGTAGATCTGAATTTATTATTGTAAACATGTAAAACCATTCCTAGCTATACCTAATTAAAACCGTCGATTAAAAAATCGACGGTTTTTCATTTTTAGCGCTTTCGCAAGAAGCCTACTGGATATTTAAAACAATACTTTGGTTCAACTTAAACCATGTTTTCTGAAAACCAAGTAGCAAGAAAACCACATCTTTTCATCGAATAAATTAGCAGTTTATGGATATTGTATAATAAGCCTGACATTTCGTAGAAAAAATAAGGCTTTGGTCTAATCTTTTCGTAGTTGTGCCTTAATCAATTAATATTTGCTTTGTACAAACCTTAAAACCCTCGGCTTATGGAAAAAATTCTCCTCGTAAAATCAATTTACATGGAAGCTTTTAGAAACTGGAAACACATCATTATAAAAAACTATTTCAAATTGTTTTCCATCATATGCTTCGCGTTAATTGTCATAACTATTTACGCCTTCATATTTAGGCTATCTACGGGTTTTGCCTTTGGCAATCTGTAGTTCCTTACTAAACAAAACAGGCCTTAGGGAAACCTAAGGCCTGTTTTGTATTGGTTTTTTTACCTACTTGAAAGTCTATAGCTTTAGGGTCTTCATTATGGCCTCCAGTTCAAACATATAATCCCTTTTTTCGGTTGCCGGGGCAAAAGTGAACCCTTCCAGCACCAACTTTCTGTTGTTGGGCTCGTCGTTTATAATATAGGTCAGAAAAGGGCCTGCCATAGGATATCCGGACATTTCCCAGATTCCCCTGACCTCAGACGCTTTTCTGCCAGAAACCTCGGCAGGGAATACGTACGGGGAAAATGCCTTTTCGGTAATCATGTGGTTTTCCTTTCCTGGGATTTCCTCACCCGGAATAAAGAGCTTTCCTATGGAATCCCGCATCTTTATAATATCCTGTACAAAAGTGCTGTCATTGTCAAAAGTGTTCCAAGGAACGCTATAGGCAATAAGGTTCATGGTGCCTTTCTGTATCTGTCTATCGAGCCAGACAAAATTGTCCTCTTCCCTTCCCACTTTATAAATTGATGGTACATTTAAAGAAACTCCCAAGCGCTCCTGCAAGGCTTTTTCCTTGTTCAAGGATTTTAGGAAGCGTCTTTGGGCCTCCTCTATTTCCTGTTTTTTGAATGCAGCTATAAAATCTGGCGCCTGTTCGTTAAGGTTCTCGATGATTTCCGCCTTTGTCCTCCCTTTGATCACCCCAACTTTTTGCGGCTTTGCGTACATATTGGACTTCATGTGTCCTATGTCCAAGGAATCCTGCATTACATACAGTACATTCCTCGTGTTTCTTACGGCGCCCGAAAATACTTGCGGCGGTACTTGGGTAATGCTGAACAAAGCCTCGTCCCAAGTAAGGCCCAAGGCTGGAGCGGCAAAATTTTCACGAATGCGATCACCTACCTCGCTCTTCCAAAGTTCGTTGTTTATGACTACGGTAAGGGTGTTGTACGCACCAATGGAATCAGGAACGTAGTCCTGCTTTTTTCCTTCTTTACAAGCGCTTAAAAAAAATACCGTCAAGAGGGAAAGTGTTACTGATTTTTTCATTTTTGGATCTCTGGTTTAGGATGAACAATCGCACAATTTTAATTTTGTGCCTGGTTTTAGATTGTTACCACTAATACCGTTCCATTTTCGCAAATTTTCAATACTAATTCCCGGATATTTTCTGGAAATGGTCCAGAGGGAGTCTCCCTGCTGTACTTCATGCACCTTGGTATTGCTCGCTACAGCCGTTCTGGAAGGGGTGCTTTTGGGCGTTACGGCAGCCGTTGCATTTTTCTTGGGATAAATCGTTAATCTTTGCCCAATTCGTAAATTATTGCTTCTTAATCCGTTCCACTGCTTGATCTGGCTTACGCCAACTCCATAACGCTCGGCAATTTTTCCAAGGAAATCCCCACTGCGCACCCTATAGCGGATGCTGTTTTCGGCTGCCTGTCTTTCCAATTCTGGCAATGGACTTTCTTGGCTCTTAAGCTCCTTTTCTACATGGGCGTAGATCGCTTCTTCGTTGGCCACAAATCTTCCCATTACGTTCCATGGTAATCGCAAGGCATTGGATTTCCCTTCTGTATAGGGTATGGCATCCAGTTTATAAGAGGGATTCAAAATTTTAAGCGTCTCTTTTTCAATGCCTGTCAATTCGGATATCTGATCGAAGGTGATTAGGCTCTTAACGTGAACGGTATCGGTCTCAAAGTAATTGCGCTCCGCAACCTTTCCCTTAATTCCGTGTTCCTCAGCATATTCAAAAATATACATCGTTGCCAAAAACGCGGGCACATAACCCGCAGTTTCGCGAGGCAGGTAGCCTCTAAGGTCCCAGTAATTTTTTAGGCCACCAGACCTTCGTATGGCCTTGTTTACGTTCCCGGGGCCCGAATTATACGCTGCAAGCGCCAAATCCCAATCGTCATAGATACGGTACAATTTATTTAAATACCTGCAGGCAGCTTCCGTAGATTTTATGGGATCGCTGCGTTCATCCACGTAACTGTTGATTTCCAGCTTCATTTCACGGCCGGTGCCGTACATGAACTGCCAGAGTCCGGTTGCTCCTACCCTGGACCTCGCCTTTGGGTTTAATGCCGATTCTACAATCGCCAGATACTTCATTTCCAAAGGAATGTTATGGTTGTCCAATTTCTGCTCAAAAAGAGGAAAATAAAACTGACTGGCCGTAACCATGCGCTCCATAAGGCCGCGTCTTCTTGTTAAAAAAGATTTGATGACGCTTTCCAAGGAAGGGTTATACGAGACGTTGAACGGAGTTTTACGGTTTAACCTTTCCAGGCGCAGTTTAAGGGTGTCCGTATTCAGATAGAACTCAGGTACATCCTCCATTTCCACATGCAGCACCTCTTCCTGCATTTCTTCAAAAAGTGGTGCATTCTTGATGAGTTCGCCCATCCAAATACTATCGAACCGAGCAGCGTGCTCATGGTCCTGTAGATCGTAGTATTTCGCTTCCTTTGTTTTAAAGAGTGTTATCGGAAACTGGGAAAGCGAATCGTTTTCATGTTCCGCGATAATCGCCAAGGATTTCTTAACTGTGCTGTCCAATACCGCCAATTTCGGCGCTTTGGAGACTGCGTTTGTCGCATGGGAGTCCTTTTGTTGCGCCTGCGCGCCCAGAAACACTAAGAATAATCCTAGTAAAAGTAATTTTTTTGAATTTGAGTTCTTCATGGTAGACGGAAGTTTCTTAGCGGGACTGACGAAAATCGGACATTTTTTTATGAGAATAAAATATAAACTCTTAAAAATGAAACAATTTTCAGCAAGCCCCGTTTATCGATAACGTCCGTAGTAATCTAATATTGCAGCTATACCGGGCAAGATTTTTCCTTCCAGGCTCTCTAGCATGGCCCCGCCACCCGTAGAGACATAACTAACCTTGTTTTCAAAGCCGAACTGTTTTACGGCAGCAACGGAATCGCCTCCGCCTACTAAGGAAAATGCGCCGTTTTGGGTCGCTTGGTCTATAGCGTTACCTACCGCGATAGTACCCTTTGCAAAACTCTCCATTTCAAACACACCAATAGGGCCGTTCCAAAGTATGGTCTTGGCACCCAGAATTACGTTTTTAAAGTTTTCCAAGGTTTTTGGTCCTGCATCCAGCCCTTGCCAGCCTTCAGGTATTTTGTCCACATCCACAATTTTCGTGTTCGCCGTGTTGCTAAAGTCATCCGCTGCAATTACATCTACAGGAAGATGTACCTTAACGCCTTTTTCCTTGGCCTGTTTTAAAATCTCAATAGCCAATTCCATCTTATCGTCCTCACAGATAGAATCTCCCACCTGTCCGCCTTGGGCCTTTACAAAGGTGTAGGTCATTCCGCCGCCAATGATCAAATCGTCTACCTTGTCCAAAATATGCTCTATGATCGTTATTTTTGAAGAGACTTTAGCACCTCCCAAAATAGCCAATACCGGTTTTTCGCCCGTTTGCATTACCTTTTCTATGGCCTTGATCTCTTTTGCCAACAAGTAACCGAAACATTTGGCTTCCGGAAAGAATTTTGCCACAACGGTAGTAGAGGCATGCGCCCTATGTGCCGTTCCAAAGGCATCGTTTACATAAATTTCGCCCAATTTGGACAGCTGCTCTGCAAACGCTTCATCCCCTTTTTCCTCTTCTGCATGGTATCGTAAATTCTCTAACAACAATACTTCCCCGCTTTTAAGGTCGGCCACAGCCTGCTCGGCTTGTTCGCCTACACAATCGTCAACAAACTTCACGGTAACACCAATAACGTCAGAAACGGTTGCACAAATGTGTTTTAGGGACAGGTCCGGATTCCGTTCGCCCTTGGGCCTTCCTAGATGACTCATGAGAACCGCGCTGCCACCGTCTTCCAAAACCTTGATTATGGTTGGTTTGGCGGCTTCTATCCTATTTATATCGGTCACTTCAAATTTATCGTTCAAGGGAACATTAAAGTCAACCCGTATCAATGCCTTTTTATTTTCAAAATTATAGTCGTCCAATACTTTCATGTGATTCAGCTTTTAAGTAAGTCACAAATGTAAAGATTAATAGTATGGGTGTAAAACCCTCAGGTAAATTTATACATGTGAATAGTCTTTCTAAAATGCCTCAAAAACAACTATATTTGAAATTATGTTATTTAAGGATGTTTTAGGGCTTTCCCATATCAAGAACCATTTGTCCATGAGTGCCGATGCCGGCAGGATTCCACATGCGCAATTGTTCGTAGGGCCGGAAGGTTGCGGGCTCTTGCCTATGGGCTTGGCCTATGCGCAGTATATTATCTGTTCCAATGCCAATGGCGAAAATGAAGGTGGGAATGCAGCCTGCAACTTAAAGTTCAATTCCTTTTCGCATCCCGATATGCATTTTGCCTTTCCTGTGGCAAATTCGGATAAAGTTAAATCCCATGCCGTAAGCGACCATTACATGCAAGAATGGCGGGGATTTATGGTAGAGCAGCCCTACGGAAACCTTTTTGACTGGTATCGCGTGCTGGAAATCGAAAAAAAACAGGGACAGATAGGGGTTGACGAAGCTCAGGAAATTTTAAGGAAACTCTCCTTAAAATCGTACGAAGGCGGTTATAAGGTGATGATCATCTGGATGGCGGAACGCATGAACACCGCTGCATCCAACAAACTTTTAAAACTCATAGAGGAGCCGCCGGATAAAACCGTGTTCCTCCTTCTTTGCCAGGACGAGGAGCAAATCATCCAGACCATAAAATCGCGCTGTCAAATCTTGCATTTTCCGCCTTTGGCAGAAGAGGCGCTAGTAAATGCCCTACTTGATAAAGGCGCCACCAAAGAAGAGGCGATGCGGGTCGCACATGAGGCCAATGGCAATTTCAACAAGGCACTTGATCTCTTTAACAACGACTCCGAAGACCTCGTGTTCGAAAAGTGGTTCGTACAATGGGTCAGGAGCGCATTTAAGGCCAAAGGAAACAAGGCCGCTATCCATGAACTTATCCTTTGGAGCGAGGAATTGGCCAAGACCGGCAGGGAAACACAAAAAAAGTTTTTGGACTTCTGTATTATGGTCATGCGACAAGCCATGCTACTGAACTTTGGCGCGGAGGAACTGGCCTATATGAAAATACATGTCGATGGTTTCCAACTGAAGAAATTCGCCCCCTTTGTACACGAAAATAATATTCTACCCATAGTGGAAGAATTGGAGAATGCGATATATCATATAGAACGAAACGGGAATGCCAAAATCATCTTTACCGACCTGTCCATTAAACTAACACGGTTGCTGCATAAAAAAACGAGTCCCCTACAGCCCAATACATAATTTTGTGCCACGAAATTTAATTTTAAAATAATCTAATATGGAAAACCTTCTTACCAACGCCACGGAAATCTTATTGCTGTTATTTCTTGTCATCACCTTCTTGCAGAGCGGTATTGATAAGATTACGGACTGGAAGGGCAACCTAGGTTGGCTACAAGGACATTTCGCCGAAACTCCTTTAAAGAACATGGTGCCGTTGTTGTTAGGGACAGTCCTTGTTACCGAAGTCGTTGCCGGAGTGCTTTGCCTTGTAGGAATCGTTCAACTATTACTGTCGCAAGACCCGACCTTGGCGTTTTATGGTGCCATTCTTTCCTGTATTGCCCTGCTTATGTTGTTGTTCGGGCAACGGATCGCAAAGGATTATGATGGTGCACGAACGATTGCCGTCTATTTTATTCCCGCAATATTCTTGGTTTTTCTTTTGCAAGGGTAGGCATGAGTTTGCTCAGAAAATTCGAGTCAAAGGGGAAAAGAGTTAAAGGCTAAAAATTTCAGATGAAGTAATTTTTTAAAATACTGTAAATCAATATTTTAAAAAATGAACTGCCTCGATACAGGTATATGAAGTATCCCCCAAAATTTCGGAGCCAAAAGGAAACTATTCCTCCTCTTTAAAAAAATTATGTCCCCTCGTAGTAATATCAAAAAACAAAAAACCCTCCAAAAAGGAGGGTCTTGGAGGCAACGAGAGCCCCGAAGCCTCGGGGCAGCCGCTGTACTGCCAAAAACAAAAACCCTCCAAAAAGGGAGGGTCTTGGAGGCATCGAGCGGATTCGAACCGCTGTACAAGCTTTTGCAGAGCTGCGCCTAGCCACTCGGCCACGATGCCATAATTCCGGTGCAAAGGTACTGCCTTATTTTAAGGTTTCAAAAAGATATATACTCATCTTTTTGATTTCAGTACAATCGTAACTTTTTCTACATCCCCATTAATGGGAGGGTTGATTTTAGAGACTGCTATCCTCGCTTTATTTACCATTCTAATTTCGGAAAATATCCTATCGCTTATCCTTTTGGCCACATGTTCCAAGAGTTTTGATGGGATGGCCATTTCCTCCTCCACTATAGTGTTGATGTGGACATAATCTACCGTGTGGGCCAGATCATCACTTTTAGAGGCTTTGGACAGGTTTGTTTTAACGAGAACGTTTACAAGGTAGTCGCTACCTATCAGCGTTTCTTCCGGCAGGCAACCATGATGGGCATACACCCTAATATTTTCAACACGTACGATTCCCATTTATCGATCTAAATTTTGGCAAAACTAATGGAAAGAAACCAAAATCTAATAGGTACACCTACAATTACTTATACCTTGGAACAGGTCTACACCTAAAGTGACCACGTGTGTTCCGCTACTGTAGCCCAATATTTCGTTCAAAATGACCTGATAGGAATAGCCGAAATAGAAGTTATTCTTTTTAAGCCCCACGATAGGGGCAATATACAAGGGATTACCAATTTGATCGTTTAAAAAACGATAGGTTAGGCCGGCATAATAATAATCCTCAAAATCGTACCACCTAAACTTTACGTTCAAATCCGTTACGGATCTACCATCACTTTCAAAAAGTTGGAAGAAAATTGAAGGCTCTATTTCCAAGTTGCTGTTTTTGCTTTTGCTGTATCTATAGCCTGTGTACAAGTAGTAATTACGAAGTGTATTGGGTTCGAATATGGGGTTGAACCTGGTCAAATCCTTTCCTAAGAGGTTTGATGCGTTGGCGCTGATGTAAAATTTCTCGTATCGGTACAGCAGACCAACATCAAAGTTGTGGTTGGTGGTAGCCCTATCATCCGTTACGCTAGGGTCCAGCGCATCAAAATTTTCAATATCTATCCTAAACTGATTGAAATTATAGGATATTCCAAAAGATAAAAATTCATCATCGTAGCGGTCCAAGGTCAAGTGGTGGGCAAACGACATTCGTGCACCACGCTGTTTGGTCTCGCCGTTACTATCGTTATAAAGCAAGGCGCCAATACCGGATTTTTCGCCTACCCTCATATCAGCAGCTAGAGATTGTGTGTCTGGCGCATCCTTTACGCCAACCCATTGTGTAAGGCCGTTTACCCTGATCTTTACATGGTCCCCAATACCCGCGTAGGTTGGAGACATAACGAAAGGGTTGTCGGCCAAATACTGTGATAGTTGGGGAATCGTGAGCTCCTGACCTCTTAGTACAATAGCCCCCATAAACAGGGCAAAGACCAATAATGTATTACGCATATCTTTTAGGTTAAGCATTATCTATACAAGGTAAAATGTCCTATTAGTTCTCTATTGTCCTCCACTCCATTGAGCTTAACAACATACCAGTAATCCCCTGTGGGCAATTCCGATTTTTGGTACAAACCGTCCCAGCCTTGATCATCTGAACCCATTCGGTAAACCTCCCTACCATAACGATCAAATAGTATGATTAGTATTTCAGGATAGGTTTCCATGTTTCTAGGAATCCAGAAATCGTTTTGCCCGGTACCGTCCGGGGTAAAGAAGTTGGGAAACTCTATTTCAATGAACTCCATAGCTATACTCGCTTGGGCTTCACAACCGTTTTCATCTACAACGGTAACCGTATAGGTATCCGTCCTGAAAATGGTAAAGATGTTCTCCTCTCCCATCTCCCTGTCTCCAAGGTAATAGGTATATCCAGGTCTGCCGCCAGCAGCCAGTGCCGTTATTTGGTTAATGCCGTTCTGTTCCAAGGTCAGGGTCAAGGGCTCATAGGCCTCGATCTCAAATTCAAAGGTTTGTACGCAACCATTGGCATGTGCTATGACTATGTAGTGGATTCCCGGCGCCGTATTCCTGAAATCGGGATTCAACTGCATATCAGCTGCATCTGTTGAGTCCAGCGCATACAACACATCACCGATTACGGTTTGGTCTTCCAAGGTTATGTTGACATAATTGGTAGGAATGTCCCCATTGCACTCATAAACAGGTGTAATGGTGGCGTTCAGGTTTACGCCTGCGTCAATATCCACAACAAGATTGGTTTCACATCCGTTCGCGTCCCTAACAAAGACCAAGTAATTGCCTCCGACCAATCCGTTGAACTCCCATCGGTCTTGAACAAAATCGGCATCGTCATTAGAATTTAAACTGGTGCTGTACGGAGCGGTACCGCCGGAAATATTGAGGGCTATGGCACCATCCGCGCTTCCAACACACACTTCCGGTGTGGCCGTTGCCGCTACCGCTAAGGATGAGGGCTGTGTTATGGTGTATTGCAATTGCTCAAAACAACCATTGGCATCTTGTGCGATTACGGTATAATCGCCCGGACTCAAATCTGTGAACGTATTCTCGCTGTCAAACTGATCCAGATTGGGCGAAATAGCGTATTGATATGCTCCTGTGCCTCCGCTCAAGGTAACGGAAATGCTACCATTGTTCTCGCCAAAACAAAATATGTTGGCTACAGCCTCCGTGTAGGTCAAGGGAAGCGGCGCCATGATGACCACCTCCGCAGGAGCTACGGTACAATCCCCGCTTGTAACGGCTACGTAATAAGTGCCGGCAGCAAGACCGTTGAACACGCCTTGTGACTGTGGCCCTGCAATCCTAGACCCTACATGTAAAGAAATATCGGTGTACAATGCGAATTGATAGTTGCCCAATCCACCGTCCGCGTCCGCAACAATGGTGGCCGTATTTTCGCCCGTACAGTTAATGAAGGCCGCGGTATCATCTACGGTCAGCATTAATGGCATTATAGGGTCTTCCGTGATTTCGTTCGAGAGAATGGATCTACAGTTGAAATTGTCACGCACATAGTACCTGTATGCTCCTGCGGGGATATTGGCAAAAACATGCGTACTTGGCCCGTTGGTTGTATTGAACGCTGTAAAGGTAATCCCGTCCCAACTATAGGTATACGGGGCGGTCCCACCGCTGGCGGTCAACTCCAAAACGGCATCCGTTGAACAAGTCAATGGATTTTGGCGTACCAGTTGGGCGAATACCTCTGTAGGGTCACTAATTTGAATTCTGTCCGTTTCGTCCGAACAGCCCACATCGTCCGTTACGGTAATGCTGTAAAAGCCCGCCCCAAGTCCGCCAAAGGTTTGCGATGCCTGCCTAACAGACGTTTGTAGCGGAGTAGTTGAAATCATATTCGAATACACATTCAACTGATACCGATAGATGGGCGTTATATTTCTTAAGTTGACATCAGCGGTAATTGAAGCAATATTATCGCCGTAACAGACCAAAGTACTGGCGTTAAGGTTCGCGACAATAGCATCTGGCCTTATCAAGGTAATGGTGTCCGTAAAGTCGCAGCCCATAGTGTCCGTTATGGTAATCGTATAATCCCCTGCGGACAAGCCTGTAAATATATGTGCGGAAACATTGGATTGGGACCCCGACTGGCCGGCCGTGTTCGCCCAATCTATGGTGTACGGGCCATAACCCCCATCGGCATCTATCAACAGACTTCCTTGGTCGTTGGAACACGTTACACTGGATTGTTCCGATATCGTTGCCGTGATGGCCGCTTCCGGAGCGATTACAGTGATAACGTTGGAGTTCTCCACACAGAATGGTGCCTGCGTCTGGGTTATTCTCACATAGTAGACGCCTCCCGGTAAATTTGTAATCGGAGGTAAGGCCGTGGCCGTATTTCCGTTGCCAAACTGACCAGCTACCGGATTATTGGCACTATCAAACACGTGATAGTCATACGTGCCGGTATAATTGGCAATGCCCACACTAAAACTACCGTCATCCACGCCGTTGTTCAAACATTCTTCGTCCGTTAACTTTGTGGCCGTTGCTTGCATTTCTTCTGGCGCATCAATGGTATGTACTGTTTCAATAACACAATTGGTGTCCAGATTTGTAATGGTCACCCTATAATTACCGGCCGCGAGTCCTATGAAAATTTCTGCAGTATTCGAAGACGTTATGGTTTGATTATATACTACGTTCATTCCCGCTACAACATATTGCAAATTAGGAATTGCCCCAGTTGAGTTGTTTAGCGTAACGCCCACTTCAATTTCAGCATCATCGCCTGGGTTACAAGTAAGCGGAGTCCTATCAGCTACGGCTGAATCTAAAATTTCGATAAATGGGTCGACGGTTTCCGATACCACGGGACTTGCACATCCATTATCATCAAAGGCCGTGATTTCATAAGTACCACCAGCATAGTTGGTCTCCATATAGGAGCTATTTGCCCCATCTTGAACCGTTGTGCCTGTTGTGGTATTTACAAACCTGTATCTCACAAAAGTATTAGAGCCGCCAGATAAGCTTGGTAAATCAACAGAAATACTTGCCGTATTGGCATCGTTCCCTACCGTACATTCAAACTGTTCGGTAGTTAGTGTAAAGCTGGAAATAACGTTAGGTTCGGTTATCACTTGGGTAATATCCCTTGTACAACCGTTTGGAGACGAAATTCGTATCATATAGGTTATCCCTGCAACACTGCCATCCAACCCTGCGAAAACTGCTGTGGCATTCGTGCTGCTTGTTGCCGTCATTGGGAATGTCATACTGCTTCCGGGTCCGGATATGATGGTAAAGGTATAGGGGCCTATTCCGTTATCCGGATTGGCACTTATGCTAATACTTCCATCATCGGCGCCATTGCACGTGGCATCTGTAAAATCGTCAATTCTAATTTCGGGCTGAATGCTAGGTTCCAAACGCTGTGTTACGGTTGTGCTACAGGTATGACCTGTTGCCGTATCCGTAATCGTAAATACATAGTCACCTATCATGGTAAGGTTCGTGAACGTTGCCGATGCACTTCCTAGAACAGCTGGTTGCGGAGTTGATGCGTCTGGAAAGGTAACGGTGTAATCGAATACTCCCGAACCTCCTGTTTGCGTAATCCTAATCTCTCCGCCAGAATTACAGTCGATCGTTTTAACGATATCCGCCCTTGGCGCTATCACATTGTATAAAACTGCCGCTGTCGTTGTTGCGGCACATCCCCATTGGTCCGTAACCCTAACTTCATAGGAACCAGCTCCCAATCCTGAGAAAACTGTAGTTGCCTGTGGGGCTCCGAACACACTTCCATTCAGTACTAATTGATACGTGTAATTACTGTTTTGACCTCCAACAACATTAATAACCTCTAGCTCTCCAGAGAAATCGATACAATTCCCTTGGTTGACTTGTAGGTCTGCCGTAATTGGGTCTGGATTCATTAGATTCACATCCGGTAATCGCTGCATACAGTCATTCTGATCCTTGATCCAAACCTGATAGTACGTTCCTGGCGTGGCAACACCGGAAAGACCTGTGAACCTTGGGTTGGTCACAAAACTTCCTACAATTGGTGTAGGGTCAGTAGCCGGAGCCACAAAATAGGTGTAGGTTCCCCAACCTCCTTGCGCATTAATCACTTCTATGACGCCGTCGTTAAACGCACAGGTAATTGGCTGTACTTGGGTGTTACCTGTTATTGGGCCGTTAGGGCCTGCAATACTAAAATTCTGAGCATTAGAACAAAGCGGGTTTCCATTTTGAGTGATAACAACGTAGTAATCCCCTACCTGGAGGTTGACTGCTGCCGTAGGCCCTGGATTCAAATGGGTTAAAAGTGTTGTTTGTGGTGCGTTTGTGATTTGTTCAAAAACTCGATAATCAAAACCTCCGGTATAGGCATTAACAGGGTCATTAATACTAAAACTTGCCGTGCCATCCGTGCCATCACAAACTACATCTGTAATCGCTACGGTAATATCAAAATTATTTGGCTCACCTACCGTATGTTGGATAGTTACCACACAATTGGTATTTACATTTCTAACCTCAAAAGTATGAATGCCGCTGGGCAGGCCGGTAAATACGTTTGAGGGGCCAAAGGTTCCGCTTGGCAATTGCCTAAACTCGTAATTGGCAAGTCCGCCCGCGGTGCTTGAATCGGTAAGCGACCCAAAAGCATTTATAGTAATGTTTTCACCCGCTATGCACGAAATAACCTGGTCAACCGTAATCGTTGCCGGTAATAATTCATCAAATGGAACAATACTGGCGGTAGTTGTGCCTTGACAACCATTGTCATCAAAAACTATAATGGTATAGTTTCCACCAAGCGTATTGGTTTCGATATAGGTGTTGTTAGAGCCGTCCTGTACCGGTGTAACCAAATTCAAGTTGTTAAAGAACTGGTAGCGGACAAAGGTATTTGATCCTCCCGTAACGCTCTGTACCGAAATACTGGCGTTGTTTAGGTTATTCCCGGCAGTACATCCAAATTCTATTGGCGTATTCATGATAACCGCAATGGCGGTAGGTTCTGCAATGATAATAGGATTGCTGGTTGTACTACATGCGTTTGCTGCATCCGCGGTAACGGAAATTACATAGCCTACTCCCGTAGATGCCGCAAGGCCTGTAAACGTTGCGCTTGTATTTGTAGTGCTTGTTGGGCTGATGCTTGTTGGAGCTCCGTCCAAAGAAGTGATTTCAAAAATATATGGGCCTATCGCATTATCTACCGCTGATATGGTGATCGTACCGTCAGCGTCTCCGATACAGGTTATGTCTGTCGAAGTAATTACATCGATTACTGGCGTAATTTCAGCAGCAACCTCTATAACAAAACTTCTTGCTGGACAGGATGCCCTATTGTTATCAAAAACCTCAACGGTATAGGTCCCTGCAACAGACGCCAAATTCCATATTGTTGAATTTGCCGGTGATGGCAAAGTGGTTCTTGGCTGATTTACCGGGCCAGTAATTTGATAATCATATGAGCCTGAGCCATTGCTTGCTGATATCGTTATTTCGGCATTTGGAGTTGGGGTACAGTCCAACAATTTTGTCTGGACTGCACTTGCCTGTAAAGTTGGATACACTTCAGCGGTATCCGTTGCGGTACATCCGTTCGCATCAATAATGGAAATAGCATAAGTTCCTACGGGTACATTACTGAACGTGCCTCCATTATTCAAATAATTAGCGCCTCCATTGATGGAGTATAGATAAGGACCTGTACCTCCACTTGCATTGACCGTAATTCCAAATGGACTAGTACAATTGGTAGTTACATTGGTAACGGTAGGGCTTTGGGAAATATCCATCGAAACGGTCTGTGTGGCAACAGTACAGCCATATTGATCCGTTATGTCTATATCAATACTAAAGGGTGTATTCGCAAGATTATTTATGTTTGCAATAGGCACCTCAATAGGGTTTTGAGTGGTAACAATATTAGAAATAAAGTTTGCACTACTTAGCGTATAGGTATATATTCCGCCGCCACCTTGTGGGTTCTGGATTTCAACGAGTCCCGGATTTGCGCATGTTATGCCCGTTAATGTGTTAGGTGTAAATGTTATGGGGTCGAGCTCGTCTATTACTAAGTTTTCGCTGCCACCAATACAGGTGTCTGTTCCTCCTCCATCAACTAATGTAAGGACAATAAAATATTCTGCAGGAAATGTATCTGGTCCAACAATAGTAGTTGCCGGTAAATCTATAATAGGAATGCTTGAAGCAAAAATAACGTTTGTGCCAGCCAAGCCAGCAGTGGTACCGTTTCCGCTCGAAGCGGCTATATTCCCTGTAGTTAAATTAAATAGTTCCCAGCGCATGTCTGTTGGAACAGGTGTGCCGCTATCAAGCGTCAAATTATAGGTGATTTCTGCAAGGTCACCTGAACAAGTAGGGTTATAATCTGCGACTATTGCAATAGGTTCTACAATTAAATCATTAACGTTTACGGTACTTTGACGAACACAACCATTATTATCCCTTACATAAAAAGTATAGCTTCTACCTGGTATCAATCCTGTCCACACGTAGTTTCCGTTACCTGCCGGCACTGTAATAGGCGGTGCTGGAGGAATGATTTTTCCGATAGTAGTTCCTGGAAACCACGTTGCCAAGCTTGGGTCAAATGTGGTAGCATCTTCAGCATAAGCATATTCATAAGGTGCGGTTCCTTCTTCCCCCAAAACGGTTACTTGCAGTTCATTACAACCGACTACAACTGCAGAAACTGTTATATCCAAGTCATCGAGCGGGTAGGTAATAATATACCTGTCAAAATCTGTTCTACAAAGTGTATTACCAGATCCATCTATCGTTCTTACGGATGGAAATACAGTGTCCCCAGACGTGAATGTATACGTTGGCGCATCAAAGTTATCTGATAATTGCCAAGAGGCTCCTCCATCATGACTAAATTGCAAAGTGCCGTTTAGCGTTGTTGGGTAGCCTATAAACCTAAAACCGGTTGCTGGGTTACAATCTCCAGATAAATTAGATTCCAATGTCGCTGTTAGCTCTTCTGGATTAGTAATGGTTAATGGTGTTTCCGTAAGGTCACATCCGTTTGCATCAGTTACTATTACCGTGTAATTTCCAACGGGAAGATTAAAGTAGTTTTGTGTTGGGCCGACTACGTTCGTACTGGTCCGGTTAGACGCTCCACCATTATCCAAATCGATAAGCCGAATCGTGTACGGACTGTCGCCAGACGTAATGTTCACTACTATAGCGCCAGTTCCATCAAAACACTGAGGATCTGTTGGAGTTGCCGTATATGTAAGTGCAACGGCAGGGGCTACCGTTTCGGTCATCATAAATGTACAATGGGGATCTATTCCATTATTGTCCCAAACATAAACATCGTAATCACCTTCATTACCCGTGGTAACGGCAAATGTATCGGAAGCTCCAAAGTCTGCAAATGCAGGCACATTTCCGGTTGGCATAAAGGCATAAACATAATTGCCGTCTCCCCCTGTCGCAGTTACGGTAAGGCTTCCGTCAACACAACTAATGTCTGCTACATCAATCGATGCGTTTAAATTAGGGTTTAATGTAACCGTCTGTATATTTGCAGCTACCGGACAACCAAACTGATCTCTCACTTCAATATCATAACTTCCATTGGAAAGACCGGTAAAAGTATAGGTCGTGGGAGTGGCAAGGTTTGGTGTTCTCCATGTACCACCATCCAATCTAAATTGATACCCACCATTACCTGGTAGTATTACATTAACTTCAATGGTGCCGTCATTATTTCCAGAATAACAAGCCGTAGGTGTGGCATCAAAAACAACTGGGGCGGGTTCAACAACAGAAACTATCGTACTGAAGTTAGAACACCCATTAGAATCCTGTGCTCTTACAATATAATCTCCAGCAACTGTAATATTACTAAAGACCCTATTGTTGCCGTTTGTCGCAAAATCGTATCCTGCAATTGGAGTGCCTGAGCCATCTTCTAGTTGATAGGTATAGGCAGGTGTGCCACCTGTTGTGCTTGCTGTAATGGTTGCGCCAGAATTGCACGTATAAGCCGCTGTAATACTTGCAGAAACAGATACCGCATCCGGTTCGCTAAGTGTTTGGCTTAAAGGAATAGTACAAACTGTAGGATTATTTAAATCCCTAACCACGATGTTATGCGCTTGCGCGTTTAAACCTGTAATCTGTTGTGGCGTGAAAAACGGACCTTGAAAAGCACCCGAATTTATATTGTATTCATATCCTCCAGCGCCATAATTATCCGCCTCTATGGTAATCGTTCCTGATAAATCACCATTACAATCAGGGTTGTCAAACGCAGTAATCGACGCTTCAAAAGCATTACCGTCCTGTATGATTACCGTGGTATCTACAAAACAGTCTGGGCTATACTCAACCCTTACCGTTTGCGTGCCAACCGCTATATTGTTAAACGTGCTGGCCGCCGCACCAGGCCCCTGAGCCGTTCCGCTAAGCGTATAGATAAAGGTAGCATCAAAAGGTGTTATGGTTACGTTTCCGGTGCCATCGCAATTGTATATTACCGAGTAATCTACTATGGGGGCAACCGGAAGGGCATCAATAACAACTGTTGCCAATGTAACTGCACAAGATGTTGCGTTCGCGTCGCGAACATTTATACTATAGCTTCCGTTGGATAGATCGGTAAAAGTATGTCCTCCTGTGGTACTCGCCGTCCATGGTCCACCGTTGATACGATATTGATAATTTCCCGAACCGCCGGTTGTAGGCGTAATGCTGCCCACCGTTATCTGGCCGAGCTGCGCACAGGTATAGTCTTGGGTCTGTCTGGCTTCTGCTATTAGTTGAGCAGGCTCATCAACTACAACGTCTATAGCTGCCGATTCACATAGGTTGGCATCCCTTACACGTACTTGGTATGTTCCTGCACTTAAGTTGGAGAAGTTTGTTCCTGTTCTGTAGCTTACGCCATTATCAATGCTATACGTAAAAGGTGATTGTCCACCGGGATTCATTGCTATGGAAATAGCACCATTGGCACCTCCAAAACAAGTGACAGCTGTTGGGGTCGGGGTAAAGTTTATGGGCGCGTCCTGTGTAATGGTCAGCGGAAAACTATCCGAACAAAAGTCTGGATTGCCATCATTGTCCCTTACATGCACGTCATAATTACCGGCCACAAAACCAGTTACTGGATTGGTGATGTTGAAATCGGTATCTAAAGGCGCAGCTCCACTTGCAACAATGGCAAAGGTATAATTGCCATCACCACCGTTGGCGGTAATCGTAATATCCGAATCCGTATCACAGACCGAAATATTGGGTGCCGATGCGGTTACCGACAAAGCAGGATTGATAACTACCGGTTGCGTAGCCAAAGTTAATGGACAACCGTTTTGATCCCTTACATCAATGTCATAAGAACCGCTAGATAGGTTTTGAAAGGTGTATGTTGTAGCAGCCGCTGGCGAAGGAGTTAGCCATGGCCCTGCATTTATTCTAAATTGATAGCCTCCGTTTCCGTTGGAAACGTTTATTTGAATGCTAGCGTTGTTGGTGCCGTCGTAGCATGTTGTCGGAATCGTTGTAAATTCGACCGGGTTTAATGGATCAACCCTTAAAGCGGTATCCGTTTCGCAGTTGTTAAGGTCTCTGGCGCGTATGACATAGTCTCCGTCCGACAATCCAGGAAATATTCTGTTATTTCCGTTATTGACAAAATCAAAAGTTCCTATTACGTTACCAACACCATCTTCTAATTGATACGCGTATCCTGGCGAGCCTCCGCTTGCAGTAGCCCTAATGGTAGCGCCATCCGCACAAGTAAGTGCGCTGGTAATACTGGCCGTAATGGCCAAAAGAGATGGTTCCGTTATAGTTCTAGTTACTGTAGTAGTACAGGTGATTTCATTCGCTTTACGCAGTACTATGGTCTGGTTTCCAGCTCCTAAAACAGGAGCTGTAGTTACAGGCGAAGTTATTGAGCCTATCCATGGGCCACCATTTATGGAGTATTCAAATCCTGCTACAGCATCAAAATTTTCAACTTGGAAGGTTATGGTGCCATCGGTTAATCCGTTACAGGAAACGTTAGTGGCACCTTGTACTTGGCCTTCAAAAATCCTACCTGGCAACACAGTTACCGGAGTTTCAACGAACAGCTCACAGACCTCCGGAATCTGAAAAATTTCAATATCGTCCAGTGCCAAATCATTACCACTATTACCAATTTTTTCGGTTCTTATAACAAAATCTAAATTGGTATTCGTGCCAGGGTCTAAATCTGTAGTGAATAACACCCAGTCGTCAGGACCAGTATTTTTGGCGATATCACCTGTTCGAATAGATTGAATAACCGTTCCTCCCGTATCTACAATTTCAATTGTTAAGTCCGGGTCTAGTATTGTTCTTGAGGATATGACAAGGTTAAAAATATGTAAGGAAATTCGTAAAGGCCTATTCGGAATGATATCATTAATCGGTTTTGTGTAAATGATCTGTCCTGGGCTGGGAGTACCTACATTGATGACTAAAAATCTTCCATTAGGGTCAGTAGGGTCTGTGTGGTCATTTGGGCTTATCCAAGCGCCAAATGGCGCCACTATATTATTGGTTACACTATATTGGAAATCATTGATGTTTCTGTTGGTATCTCCACCACCTGCTGTACTAGTGGTTTGGTCTTCATAAGCGTACCCTCTAGTATCTGGACTAGGAATGGTTCCGTTTCCTACTCCAAAATCCTCCGATAACAGAAGGCTTGGCGTAGGCGGTATCTGTGAAGAATAATACGTTCTTACCGTGTATGTACCTGGCCCTACATTTGTAAAGACATTGCTAGTTGGGTCTGGGGCGTTTGGCACGCCATCCAATTCATATCTATAGTCATAGCCCACAATGCTAGGAGAGGCTGTAATAGTTCCCGTACCGTCACAGTTATAATTTACTTCGGGAGTCAGCGAAACATTTGGTGGCTCAGGCAATCCCTCTACGGTTACATTCATTGGAAATGAACACGATCCATCCCTTACTACCACCGTATAGTCTCCAGGTGGCAATATCGCTGTTGAAGTGGAAACCCATGTACTGCCTCCATCAAAACTATATTCATAGCTGCCCGACCCCCCAACAACATTGGTTACCCTGACCTCACCGCCATTGGGGTCGCAAGAAGCATCTCTTGAAACACCTGCGGAAGCGCTCAAAGGAAAGGGTTCGCTTATACCATATGCCAAGGCAAGCTCACAACCGCTACTATCCAAAGCCCTTACTTGATAAGACCCTGCACTTAATCCTACAAAAGTAGGCGTACCCTGATAGCTCGCACCATTGTTTATGCTATACTGATATGGGCCAACACCGCCAAGTACATTAATGGTAATACTTCCATCCGCTGCTCCGCTACAGGAAGGCTGTACCTCATCTATGCCGTCTATGGTTAGTCCGCCATTATCGTTTATAGTAACCGGACTGGTAATGGCATAGCAATTATTGGCATCCAGGACGATAAATTGATATGTGCCATTTTCATTGGGGAAATATTCATCGATGCCATCCGCATCGGTATCCCTCCAGCCAAAGGCAAATGTTGTCTCTACTTGGTAAGCGTTAGGGTCTATATTGTCTACGATCTCTTGCTCGGTGGGTGTGCCTCCAGGCGCATGTATTACGGTGCCGTCCTTACTCCAAATAGCAAATAGAAAGTCAGGGTTTCCTTCTCCTCCCGCCCTATTTAAGGCAATGCTCCCAGCGGAACAGCCAATGTCGGCAACGGTTACGGCCGAAAGCGTAGGGTCCGGAATACGCGCGATGGTCATGGACTGCACATCTACACAACCGTCATCGGAACGGGTCACTACAAAATAGTTTCCAGGATTAATGTTGTTGAAAGTATGCGTGTTGTTTGCCTGCGCAGTTTCATCGTCTACCAAGGTGCCTCCAGGATGTCCTGTATAAGATGGCACTGCCGGTGCAGGGGTGCCATCGTTAAGGCGAAGCTCGTAACTATAATTAGGTCGTACATTGTTGGCATTGATCTGTACGCTTCCCAAGGCATTGCAATTGGCGTTCGTTGTCGCCAAATCTACTTGCAGGTCCCGAGCCAATATCCCAATATCGGAAGTGCTGAAAATACAGGCTCCGGCAATGGGATTTCCGGTAGATGGACTTAACTGAACCACCTCTACCCGATATGCTCCGTTTGCGGTAAAATTAAAACTGGGACCGTTGTTGGCACTAAACGGTATTTCTATCGTATTGGTCGCCACATTTACGAGTTGAAAGCCATATCCGCTTCCAATATTTGTAACAGTAATGTTACCGGGAGTCTCGCAGACTACGTCTCGCTTGGTATAGTTTATGTCTAGAATATTCTGGAAAACGTTAAAGTAAAACCGGTTTAAACAACCGTTCTGGTAGTTGACCACAAGTCTGTATTTACCCACGGTAGTTGCGGTAAAGGTGTTTCCCGCACTTATCTGGTTCCAAGTACACCCTAGGTTTTTGTTGGCACAGTCGTCGCCGCTATCGGCACAGCTTGTCTCGTCCAACTGTTCCCAGACTATGCTCTGGGCATCGGAAATGTTCACTTGAAGCAACTGTGCGTCATTAGATCCACAAAGGAATATTTTCGGAAGTAAATCGCCATCTACCGAACAGCTTACAATTTCTCCTTTAATGTCATTGGTTGGATTCGTATCTGAATTGGCATTGTTAAAAAATTCCACAATCGGATTCAAGGTGGTATCACCAAAACGCTCTACCGTAATGATCTCTCGAAATCCTTTACAGGGGTCGGCTATCTGCTTGTCTACAATATATATTCCAGATTCGCCAACAACTATGGTACTAAGGTCGTTATCGGGGTTTCCGTCCATATTTGTGATATCTATATCCCCGCCATCGATTTGGCCGTTGCGATTTACGTCCTCATACCACACGTAATTATCGAAGCCGTCACCGGAATCCAGAATAACAAAATCACCGCAGAGTTGCGCGGTTCTAGAAAAATTACAGCTAGAAAGGTCATCCAACAAAAAGTTGGTCGCCCCTGGGGTTACAAAGCCACAATTATCAAAATCGGATACACTGGGGTCGTCTGTAATAACCGCACTATTGATGTCTCCACGATAGGTAGAATAGGCTATATTTTCGATAAGGTCTGTACAGGCATCCACAAAATCGAAACAATTCTCTGCCACCCTAACGCTCATGCGAATGGCGTATGTAGGGTCGCCTATTTCTATTAAATTATCCGGAATCGTGAATACAATTTCATTGGTAATTGTGTCTATGGTGTACGTGGTACCCGTGGCACCAGAAACATCGGCACTTAAAAATGTGGTATTGGTGGGTAGAACATCCCTTATGGTATAGCCTACGGCATCATCGTTTCCCAAATTTCTAAATGACAGTACGTAATCCAAGGTCTGGCCAAGGTTAACGCCCGCGCCTGTAATGTCATTTCCGGCAATATCCTCTACCTTTTTCTCCAAAACAATATTAGGCTCAATGATCTCTACGGAGAACGTGGCCAAAAATGGGCCATACCCATCCCCGCTAGAAGTAAAGCGCAGCGTAGCGCCGCTCTCGTTATTGGGTAATACGTTTGCGCCTGGATTGTTGAGGTTAAACAGGTCCAGATCGGTGCCGAGAGTATTAGTGCCATACGGATTTCTTGTAGGCACCTGCGCACCATTGGTGCTAATAGTGGAGTTAAAAAAATTGTTGTTGGGGTTGAGACCTGTAGTCAAGTTGGTGAACGTGGAACCCGAATTCATATCGGCCCTAATGAAGAAACGATCGTTCGTAATACCACGGTCACCTTCCAATGCGCCCACACCAATTCTTGCCCGTACCGGAAATGGCGCCGGCAAGGTCCTAAATCCATTTACATCTACATCTACATTCCCCACGGCCCCAGAAAGACCGGCGTAACCGTCGAAGGTGGAAATGAATTTTCCAGATTCATTGGGGTTTTCATAGATAATTACCATCACCCAACCCGCCGAGCTAGATCCTCTTCTTCTTCCTTGGGTAGCCCTTATATTGGCTGCCGTATATTCCCCATTAGGGTCGGTATTGGAACGCACAAGATCGGTGATGTTCTTATAACAGATTACCGGGCCGTCCTTTGCAAAGGTAGTAGGGTTCAAGGGTTGGAATCCATTCATAATTATGTCGTCCTCTTCACCTGGCAAATCTGGATTGTCGTCCGCTACCAAGTCTACATAATTGCCGCCCGGCACCTTAAATTTAATTTGGTTCCATTCCTCACTACGCGCTGTTCCGCCAAACTCCGAGCCTCCATTTGTACTGCGCTCATTGGGGTAGGTTCCCGCCCAATATAATCCGGCGTATCTTACCTGTGAACAAGATGGGTCTGCCAAGGCGAGTGCTGCACTACTGGAACTAAAAGTTGTAGCATCGGTATCTATGTCAATATACTCCATCCAAAGGGAGTTATTGTTCTGGGTGCCGTTATATGGAATGTTCGCCTCTTCGGGATTTGCCTGTGAAGCTCTATTTAGAATGTTATTCCCAACAAAGACAATGTCTCCTCTAATCTCTATATTACCACCTTCCAATCTTGGAGAAAAAGGCACATATTCCTGCGCATGGGTATTTAGGATTCCCGCCATCAGCAGATAAAATAAAAGCGTGGTATTTGTAATTATGGCGGACTTGGTCATCTTTTTCAAGACTTATTAGTTTTAAGGTCAGTACTGGGTGGTTGCTTCTTTTGCTTGGAATAGAATCTTGAAAACGCTAAAGGTTAACGCTTTGGAATCTACTAACCACAAATATTGGTATATGGTTCTAGCTGCAAAATTTAATGTTGTAGCCCACTGCTTATATGTTGTGAAATGGCATTTTAACCTAGTTTGCCCAGTAAACAGAACCAAAGATTTCAACTATATGTGACTGGAATTGAGCCTTAGGCCAAAAGAAGGGAGGTCTTGGAGGTAGGTTGTAAGCTATAATTGACTACACTGCACGGCACGCTTTAATATTCCCAGTTAGATGGAGGCCGCATATAATCAAACCCAGCTGTCCGATAACGGGCAGTCGGGATGTGGTTTATGCCCATAATGCATGGACTCTTGTTCCTTCTGGCCGGCGCGGCTGGTTCGAGGTGCTTGGTAAACGTGAAACTTACCTGGGTTTCAGACCTTATGGTTTGCCTTCATATAAGCCACAAAAAGAAGGGTTGATAGAGGTCGTCAGAAAGAGGGACAGCGCGTTTTTTAGGCAATTAGATCTGACTTCACGCGCATAATCCACATCTTATCATTATAGGCATCGTTTAATTTGGAGTAATAGGATAATAAGGCATTGTTCCAAGAATCATGACGTTTTAGATACACATACCGATAGTTATTTTCTGGATTGATAAAGTAGCTAGCGCTCAGCCCAATGGAGTTCAACAGGGCTACGAACTTATTCGCATTTTGCGGAACGGCAAAGACATTGGCTATGAGATAATATCCAGATCCAGATGCGCCGCCGAGGTCAAAGTTTCCCTTGTCCGCCTCATTGGCTGCCAGTTTATCCTTTTCAATAACATTCTTACGGAGTACGTCGGTATCGTATTTAGAGGATTTCTCCTTTAACTTGTTCACGTTGGCCGCATAGGCTTCATTGGTGTATTTATTCTTCACCTCCATGATCCATGTGGCAGCGTCATAACTACCGTTCAAATTGCTTAGTGCCGCAGCATTGGCTTCCTGGAAAGTATCGTATCTGTTTAGGTAGACATACTTGAGTCCGTTGTTGGCATTGTCTATATAATCCGCTTTAAATCCATTTTCGTTCAATTTGTTCAAAAATTTATCCAGGTACTGGCCACCTTTGTAAACATTGGCCACTAAATAGTAGCCGTCCGTAACATCCGGCAAATCCTTAAATCGTCTACTTTTTATCCTGTCCTGAACCCTTACAGCACCTGTTCCTGCATCCGACGTTCCCTGAGGTGCCGTAGCCGAGCTTCTCGCCTTATTGTCACTGCTAAACGCAATGGCATCTTTCTTAGTTATATTACGATCGGTATTCCTATTTGTCCCACTGGCTTGCGAGGGCGTACCGTTCGAGGAGGCAATGGCATCTTTTCTCACTTCATTGCGCTCGGTATTTTTATGGACGCTTCCGCCATCCATGCCACTGTTTTGGTTGGCAGCAGCCTTGGTTGCGACAGCAGCGGCACTGCCTTCTGCATTGAACAGGGCTTCTGCCCTACGTTCCAATTCCGGATTGTTTCCGTTTGTTTCGTTACGCACCATGCGCATGACCATGTTAAAACGACGTTCCAGGTCTGCCTGTCGGTTAGATTCCAAAGAATCTTGACGGAACATCAATTCTTGGATAATGGCATCGTTCTCGGCCAATTTCTCCTTTAATTCGGCTATTTCCTCGTTAGTTGCCAAATTCTCCATATCCCCTTGAAAGTCGTTCTGCACAATATCCATATCATCGTCTTCCAATAGCACCCTGTCTTCCGTCAGATTAGGTGTAAAGGAATACGCAAAGGATATCTCGTGGGTAAGCCCAAAATTTTGAAAGTTGTTGCCTAGCCCCTTTTCCATGGTGTAGCCCAAGGATATTCTTCGGTTTAGGTTAAAACCAACCCCTGCGGCAGCTCCATAGAAACTGTCATAGCCGGCCTGTACCCAGCCTAGTTTGGGCAGGTCTAAAATTAAGCTTCCACCAAGAGTTACTTCTTCCTCGCCCACTTTTCTGGCTCGGGCCAAAGGCATTAATCTACCTTCCTCGAAAATACCCTCCCTATCTGTAAACTGATGGGTATATTGTAGGTGGCCAGAGAATGTCTTGTCCCTGAACTCCGTAAGTGATTCGCTGGACTTCAAATTATAATCAAAAAGGTTTTCTGCAAATACACCCACATCAAACTTACCGTAAGATAGGTTTAGTGCCGGCTGAAAAGACACTAGGGTCTGGTCCTGCAGTCCGGCGAGGAAGGGGTCTTCCTCTACCGTGTTGGCCCTACCTTCATCAAAACCACTATTGTAATAAGAAACATTAGCGCCAAAGGTCAAATTACTTTTATCATTGAGCTTTACCCCGTAGGCATAGTTGGCCAAAACACCAAAATTGCTAAGGGTTCCCAAACGCTGTGTGTACAAGCTAAGCCCTAAACCTGTTCGGTCGTTGATACGGCCACTATAGCTTAAAAAATAGTTTTGATTGTTATCATCAAATTGTACCGTCTGGTTTCTGTGTAATAAATTGATATACGACTTGTCCTCCCTCACCGTTGAAAACGTCGGGTTGATCAAAAATCTATTGTACTTTAATAAGTTTTGTGCCGGTACATCATACGCGACAAAGGGATTGTCCTCCTGTGCGTTAACTTTGGTTAGTGCAAGAAGGAAGAAAAACAAGTATAAAATACGTTTCTGTAGCATGGTAAAGTTATCTTATTACGGTAATGGTACCCTGTTTAAGAACCTCCCTGGCATTTCTGATTTTGTAATAGAATACCATATTTTGTTTTGTAAAGGCCGTAGAGGTCTGCGGCCAGTTGTTTCTATAATCAAACTCATTGATTATTTCTTGCCCTAGTTCATTGTAGATAATAACGTTTATATCGGCTTTGTTGGCATATAGGTTGGGAATTACCCATTGATCGTTGATGCCGTCTCCGTTGACCGTAATTACATTGGGTACTTTAAAGGTGTCCAAAGTACTGACCGTTAGCTGTCTTACAATATCGCAAGTGCCTATGGTAGCCACCAAGGTATAGATACCGGCTTCGGTAATGGTCACACTATCGGAATTGCTCATCTCTGCATTGGAGGCATCCATCCATCTGTAAGCCGCTGCACCACTGGCCCTGACCGTTCTAGAAGTACCCTCGGGAATAACAATATCTCCTGCAGGTTCCAAGGTAATCAAGTTTTCACCTACCGGAGAAATGACAATCTCGTTCGAAATCAAGGAACATCCATCCCGTTCTAAAACCAAACGGTATGTTCCTGTTTCGTCAATCGTTAAGGTTTCGTCGGTTATAGACACAACAGAACCATCGCGTTGCCATTCAAAGCTGGTGGAACTTAGGTCGGCAGTTGTACTTATGGTCACTATATCGCCTGCATTACAATACACCGTGCCGCTACTTGCAACGGCAACTGTTTCGCCCGTAAGCAATTGCACCGGAAGTGTGTTGGAAGTTTCGGTATAGGATGCTACAGCGGCCGTTAGACTGTAATTTCCATTTTCCGTGTTGGAAGCAAGGCTAATAGATTTTCCGGTCTGTCCGGAAATATCTACGCCATCCTTTTGCCATTGGTACGTAAAAGCGTCTTCCAAATCGGCGGTAACATCGGTTGTAGTGCCATCTGCGGCAACCGCGTTCACCGTGCTTACTTCCAAAACTATCGTCGTATTTGTACAACTGGTATAGGCAGCGGTATACACTATTTCCAAGTTGAAGGAAGTAGGGGAAACCACAACTGTCGTTTCGGAATTTTTGGCAGAAACACCACAAGTCCCTCCAGCTTGGGTCACTTCTGCATAGTATTCACCATCCTGGGAAATAGTCAATGTGCTATTGGTCTCTTCCGAAATCTCCACCGTATTCCTGAACCATCTATAGGTAGGGGTGTTGGCGGTGGTCGTTACGCTTAATGTCTGCGTTTGTGATGGCAAAATGACCATATTGGCCGGATTGTCCCGAAAAACGGTATACTCATTCGCATTGGTCATGGTAACAGCTGTGGTGCGCTCGGTACATATGCCCGGGGCAGAAATTGAAACGGCATAATCGCCCTCAAAACCAGCATTCGCGGCATTGACCGTATATGTAGTGGCTATTGCTCCCGGAATTGCGACATCGTTTTTATACCATTGGTAGCTCCAAGAGGCATTGGTCAAATTAATAGAAAGTATTTCCGTGTCCCCTGCACATAAAGCTGTTTTGGAAGGCGTGTTAACGGCAATTCCCGAACCTCCCGAACCGATGGTTACATCCACAATGTTGGAATCCGTATTTCCAGAACCGGTGCAGATCGGTCCGTAATCGATTACAGCGCCGTACATTCCGCTTTGAACTACATTTAAGGTATGTCCATTTTCGCCAGATAACAATGTTCCGCTCCTATACCAAAAATACTGATAGGTCTCGGGGTTGGATATGTTATCTACCTGAAGGGTTATCGGGTTAGTACTGCATATGCTTCCCGGGGGCGCCCCGTTACCGCTTTCGCTCATATTAAGATTTGAAGTAACATCCATAAAATACATGTTATAGGCTGCGGACTCCGTTCCAACTCTCACGGGATTGGTGCTACGAACCCGCATTTTGTAACTCTGGCCCCTGGTGGTTTCCGGTATGGCAAAACTGACATCAAAATCGGTATTGGAATTTTGATCGGTAACGGTGGCCAAGGCTGTAGCAACCGAAAAATTCCCGTTTGCATCGGATAATTCTAAAATAAATTGATTGCCAGCGTTAGCGGTACCTGCCCATTTGATGTTTACAAAATACTCGTTGAACCCATCATTCCCAGCACAAATGGCTGGCCATGGCGAACTACCGTTACCTCCGAAATTTGGATTTTCTATAGGTACAGGCGCATTGATTACTATGGCCTGTGCTGTTACCTTTGCAGCGGCAAGCAGTACCAAAAAGGCGGTTAGACTGTAAATTTTGGAAAACATTTTCATAATGATCTGTAGTTTTGGGCCCCTACTGGTTATGAATAGTGAGAAAATTTCTAAACAAAACTTCTATTCAACGACAAATATGTGCCTTTTACCGTGTTCCATAAATTTATTGTTGTGGAGCATTGTAAAAGTGTTGTGAAAATCGTTTAATATAAGGTCAGGCTATTTTAAAGCTGGTGCTTAGCGCATTTTTGCTACTTTTGTAGCCTGAAAAAACAGCTTATGAGCGAGACATCCAAGTCCTTGAATTTTATAGAGCAGATCATTGAGGAAGACCTACAAAAAACACATGCCAAAGAGGTGCTCCGGTTTCGTTTCCCGCCAGAACCCAATGGGTATCTGCACATAGGACATGCCAGTTCCATTTGCCTTAATTTTGGTCTGGGGTTACGCTACGGTGCACCTGTAAACCTAAGATTTGACGATACCAACCCCGCCAAGGAGGAAAAAGCGTATGTAGATGCCATAAAAAGAGATGTTAGATGGCTCGGCTTCGAATGGAATACCGAAAGGTATGCGTCCGATTACTTCCCGCAGCTCTACGATTGGGCGATACAACTAATCAAAAAGGATAAGGCCTATGTGGACAGTCAAACCTCCGAGGCCATGGCGGAACAGAAAGGCACGCCCACCACTTCTGGAAAACCAAGTCCGTTTAGAAATCGTACGGTGCAAGAAAATCTGGCATTGTTTGAAGGGATGAAAGCGGGGGAATATCCCGAAGGAGCGCATGTGCTCCGTGCTAAAATAGATATGGCGTCTACCAATATGCTCATGCGCGACCCCATTATGTACCGCGTGCTCCACAAAGCACACCACAGAACAAATACCGACTGGTGTATTTATCCGATGTACGACTGGACACACGGCGAGAGCGATTATATAGAACAAGTTTCCCATTCGCTCTGTACCCTGGAATTTCTGCCCCATCGCGAACTGTACGATTGGTTTTTAGACCAAGTATACGAGGAAGGTAACCTTAGACCGAAACAGCGGGAATTTGCGCGACGTAACCTCAGCCATACCGTAGTAAGTAAACGAAAGTTATTGCGATTGGTTGAAGATGGTGTGGTCAATGGATGGGACGACCCGCGTATGCCTACCATTTCCGGTCTGCGGAGAAGGGGCTATACAAAGGAAAGCATCCGCAATTTTGCGGATACCATCGGGATTGCCAAGCGCGATAACCTAATTGATGTTTCCCTGCTGGAATTTCATATACGGGAGCACCTGAACAAGACCACGCCTAGGGTCATGGGTGTTCTAGACCCCTTAAAAGTAGTCATCACCAATTATCCGGAAGGGGAGGTCGAATGGCTCACTGCAGAGAATAGTCCAGAGGACGCTAGTATGGGCAGTCGTGAAGTGCCTTTTTCGAACGAATTGTATATTGAAAAGGCCGATTTTAAAGAGGAAGCCAACAAAAAATTCTTCCGTTTAAAGTTAGGTGGCGAAGTGCGCCTCAAAAACGGCTACATCATTAAGGCAGAGAGCTGCACCAAGGATACCGATGGTAATATTATGGCTGTGCAATGTACCTATGACCCCAATAGTAAGAGCGGTAGCGGTACGGAGGAAAGCCTAAGGAAAGTAAAAGGCACTTTACATTGGGTTTCTATAACCCATGCCCTGCCCGTAGAAATTCGTCTATATGATCGTTTGTTCACGGATGAGAGCCCCGATACTCATAAAGACAAGGATTTTATGGAATTTCTAAATCCGGGCTCGTTGGAGGTCATTACGGGGTATGTGGAGCCAAGTTTGGACAGTGCCAAAGTAGAAGACCGTTTTCAGTTTCAGCGCATGGGGTATTTTTGTGTAGATCCAGACTCCACCCAAAACAAACTGGTATTTAACCGAACCGTTGGCTTACGCGATTCTTGGGCGAAGATTCAAGAGAAGGGCTAAGCAATTTTTCGGAATTTGCGAATTCATTGTAGGCTGTCTTCTTTTTAGCGATGATTTAAATTGCTTTGCGAATTCCGCCATGCGCCAACAAGATTTTTTATAATACCGTATGGTATGTGTCGCCGCGCTTTTATTTACTGGTGCAGACCTAAAAACAGCCTTGCCCCAAAAATTTCGGCCATAAGGTGGGTATCGACAAAAAATTCTACAGCAAATACCTCTAAAACAATAACCAAAAACAAAGGGCTGTGCAAACCTTAAGATTTGGACATCCCTTTACTAGTATGTTGGAATATTACTTCTTTTTATCCGGTACAACAACATTGGTCTTTTTCATAGATTCCCCGATCATGTTGCTGGCCGTAAAGGAAGCCACCATATTGTTGAGCATGTCGCTACCCGCTTGTGGCGAATTCGGCAATAGAATCAAGTTGGTGTTGGTTGCCTCCCCTATGGACTGTAAGGTGTCATAGTGCTGCGTCACCACAATCAGGGCAGAGGCCTCTTGGGAATTGATGCCCACTTTATTCAGCACCTCTACAGATTCTTCAAGGCCGCGCGCAATTTCCCGACGCTGATCGGCAATACCCTGTCCTTGCAAACGCTTACTTTCCGCTTCGGCCTTGGCCTTTTCTACGATAAGGATACGAGCGGCATCACCTTCAAACTGTGCGGCAATCTTTTCACGCTCCGATGCATTGATACGATTCATGGCCTGTTTTACCTGCCCATCCGGATCAATATCCGTTACCAGGGTTTTTATAATGTCAAAACCATAGTCGGACATCGCATCGTTAAGTTCTGCCTTTACCGCCAATGCGATATCGTCCTTTTTCACAAAAACATCGTCCAGCTTCATTTTAGGCACCTCGGCACGTACCACGTCAAATACATAGGACGTAATTTGATCCTGGGGGAAGTCCAACTGATAAAAAGCGTCGTACACTTTTTCCCTAATCACCCTATACTGTACCGAAACCTTAAGTCGTACGAACACATCGTCCAAGGTCTTGGTCTCAATGATGACGTCCAACTGCTGGATTTTAAGACTCAAACGACCTGCAATACGCTGCACGAAGGGAATCTTAAACTGAAGGCCGGATTGCCTGATACTGCTAAACTTTCCAAAGGTCTCTATAATGGCCGCCGTTTTCTGCTTTACGGTAAAGATGAAGGAAAATGCTAAAAGCACTAAAAAAATTATAATTGGTATAATTAAGAAATCTCCCATAGGTGTACATTTTATTTTTCTAGCAAAATACGAAAGCTTAGGACAACTTGGTCGGTTTTTGAGGTTTTTGTCATAAACTGTTTTGAAAAAGAAGTTAACCCACCCTTTGAGCTGCTTTTTACGAAAATAAAAATAGCTTTTGTTTTTTCAGAATTGATTGCTGGTTTGGTGTTAAATCATTCTTTCCAAAATTGACATGGGAAAGGGCTAACAGTTAAAGCATGCTTGACTATTGACTATTTTTGTTAAATGCTTTGCGTGTTTAGATACTTTTCAAGTATAAAAAATATTAGAGAAAATGAAGGACGCCCTATTCAACTCGCCTTACTGCTTACTATCAAGGCCTGACAGATTTCAAAAACTAGTCAGTTCTAAAAAAAGTGGCATCCTGACCCAAAAGTATAAGCTGTTTCACCTGATTTTTGCCACGTAGTGTTCATTCCAAAAATTATATAAAATTTCCGGTATAGGCTAGATACCAAAAATCTTAATCTGATTTTTGTCCTATTTTTGGTATATAGCCAGATATCCTACATATTCAAGCAACCAATTAAAAGTTTTGAATCCTACAATTATAGGAAAAATAAATTTTAACATATGATATTTCCTACTATTTAATTTTTTTCTAACTTTAAGTATAACTAATGTGATACATCAAATGAATAAATTTATTCTACTGGCAATCAATCTTCTTTTATTAACTACTGCGTGTGAAACTGATGATGCAACCGTATTG
>Ga0306871_1000108_pt1 | contig 34748 bp, 36 predicted proteins | sample AntRauMeHopE1497_FD_190447 | JGI IMG/M metagenome (GOLD analysis project Ga0306871, IMG submission 190447) | Saline lake microbial communities from Rauer Islands, Antarctica - Metagenome Hop E1 #497 (v2) (version 2) | ecosystem: Environmental > Aquatic > Non-marine Saline and Alkaline > Saline ... | reverse complement strand
TTTACGGATAGTCTGTTTAGACCTTTGAGTATGCTTTTATACGTTATTCTTCTATGCGCGGATGAATAATAGAGAACAGAGCGTGGATTCTAGTAATGCAAAAGCTATCAGATAAAAAACCAAACTTGCGACCAACGATGGAGTCTCAATTAGAAATACTGACAGTCCCCCCCGTAAAATTTGCACGGTATTCCAGCATATCATAATAGCGGTTGCCATCGTCCGGTCTGTTTAACTGTTGGCCCGTAAACAAACTGTACTCGTAGTCCTCGCAGGCGCAGGTGGCTACCTGTCCCGTAAAGGTCATGGTAGAGCAGTTGTTGGGAGCGTGGTTGGGGCAACTTGCCTCAAAGGCGCGGTACTGGTTAAAGCCGGTATTGATAATGAAAACACCGCGCGTTCCTACACCGTCCTGACTTATCAGCACTACGCTGCCGGTATTTGTGAGCGGACTGTACAAGGGCAGGTTCAGGTTTACCTCAAAACGGAAACCTATCTCTTGCAAGTACGGATTTCTGTTGTTGCGATCGCTGTCGCAAGCGCATGAAACACCTAAAAATACAAGTATGAATATACGTTTCATTTCTAAATATGGTTTTAACAAAAGGGATACAAAAATGCGCAAAAAATATGTATCTTTGCGTTAAATCCTCTCTAAAAAAGCCTGTACATAAGGCATAAGCAGAGGATTTTTTCTATACTCATGCTTAATGAAGACCCGAAAATTTTGACAATTTTATTTTTTTCTTTGCCTAGGCACGACACAGCGAAAGCTGTGGGCGAGCCGTAGCGATGGCAAAGCATAACCTAAGCTACGGTTTAAAATTTTAACGACGACAAAGGGAAAAAGAAAGAGACAAAAATCCGGATTTTCATTTGGCAGGAGTATATTAATTAAACGACGATGTTATGAGTAACGTATCTTACTACACCGCGGAGGGACTCAAAAAGTTAAAGGACGAACTAAACCGATTACGGGATATTGAAAGGCCAAAGGCTTCGGAGGCCATTGCCGAAGCCCGTGACAAAGGTGATCTTTCCGAAAATGCGGAATATGATGCCGCCAAGGAGGCGCAAGGGCTGTTGGAAATGAAAATTTCTAAAATGGAGGGTGTTGTTGCCAACGCACGGCTAATTGACGAATCCCAATTGGATACGTCCAAGGCATTGGTCTTATCTACCGTAAAACTGAAAAATCATAATAACGGTATGGAAGTAAAATACAAATTGGTGGCCGAGAGCGAGTCGGACATTAAAACCGGTAAAATATCGGTGAGTTCTCCTATTGGCAAAGGCCTTCTGGGCAAGAAGGTAGGGGAAGTGGCAGAAATAGCAGTGCCAAGTGGCATCCTAAAATTGGAGATTATAGAAATCACAAGGGAATAAGAACCGTTTATTTGGTATATTTAATCCCATTCCTGTTTGGATGGGATTTTTTAGTTTAAAGCGTCTTTGAACCTTGAACCTTGAACCTTGAACCTGAAACCTTGAACCTGAAACCCCTTTCCTATGCCAACACTGTTCACAAAAATTATAAACGGGGAAATACCCTGTTACAAAATTGCCGAAGACCCTGATTTTTTAGCCTTCTTGGATATTAATCCCAACGCCAAAGGGCATACCTTATGTATCCCTAAAGTGGATGTCGATAAAATACTGGACATGGAAGAGAACCATTTTTTGAAACTCATGGCTTTTTCAAGGAAAGTAGGCAAGGCTGTAGGTAAAACCATAGCTTGCAAGCGTGTGGGAATTACCGTTATTGGATTGGAGGTGCCACATGCACATGTTCATTTAATCCCCTTGAACAGTATGCAAGACGCCACCTTTCAACATAAAACGAAACTAACACCTGAGCAATTTGAGGCGGTGGCCGCCGATATTCGGGCTAATATTCAATAGGCCCGGCCAAGAAAATATAAATAGTCGCGGCAAACAAGGCAATGAGCAAAAGCATAATCACATAAAAGAATACGGTGGGTTTAGAGGATTTCTCTTCGGCCACTGCGGTTTTTTGATAGTAGTTGAACATACGCTCAATATCTTCTGTCCAGCTTACGGGATAAATTTTCGATTTACAGGTGTTACACTCTAAATTATTGGAAATTTCAGCGGTGGTTTTATGAAAAAAACGCCCATAGGTGTGTTTTTGAAAAAAGGTAAGCTTTAAGTCCTGGTTAAAACACTCGGGACAGTTATTGTTTAGGTTGGCTTCCTTTATAGCGACTAACTTTTCTTTTGCCATAATTACTACTGTACTTTAAGGGATATTTGCATAATTGTACCCTCTTTGCCCGACGAAAGTACTTTTATTTTTCCATTATGGTACTCTTCCACTATTCTTTTAACAAGTGATAAGCCAAGTCCCCAACCTCTTTTTTTGGTCGTAACCCCCGGATTAAAGATGGCCGTAAAATTGCTTTTTGCTATCCCATGGCCTGTATCGGCTACCAAAATGTTCACAAATTTGCCATCGGGAACAATCTCTATGGCAATACTGCCTTTGCCCCGCATGGCGTCTATACCGTTCTTTACCAAATTTTCTATGGTCCAGTTGTACAAAGAGCTATTGAGCAGTACGGTCGAATTTTCAATCTGACTGGTAAAAGAGAATTGGATGAGCTTTGAGCTTCTTCTTTTTAGGTACTCGTAGGCTTTTCTGGTTTCGTCCACAATATCGGCTTCATCCAGTTTGGGAAGGGATCCTATCTTGGAGAAACGTTCCGTAATGGTCTGTAGCCTATCAATATCCTTTGCGATCTCTTGTGTAATATCGGGGTTTATGTTTTCGGTCTTTAGCAGTTCGTTCCAGCCCAGTAAAGAGGATAGCGGCGTGCCGATCTGGTGCGCGGTCTCCTTTGCCATTCCTGCCCATAATTTGTTCTGCTCCGATGATTTATTGGTCTTGAATAGAAAATAGATAACGGTACCGAACAGGAAAATAATTAAAAGAAGGGCAATGGGATAGTATTTCAGTTTGTTGAGCACCTCGGAATTTCCGTAGTACAGGGTAGCCAAATGTTCGCCTTGTTGGTCAATGGCAATGGGCGTATTCTCACTTTCAAATTTTCTTAATTTTTGTTGGATGTAAACGGAATCGGCTATTTTTTCCTTGGGGATATTGTTCACACGGATAGAACTGTCCTTGTTGATCAGGATCATTGGGGTAGAGGTATTGTTCTGAAAGACGCGTAAATGCAGGTTGCCAAGCTCTACGTTTTCCGAGGATTGTAAGAACTCGGACTGCGCGGTGGCCCAAATTTCCATCTTTAAGCGTTCCTCTTCCTTGAAGGTCTTAAAAAAACTATTGGTGTTCCAAAGAATAAGGCTAACCACAACAAAGCAACCCATAAGAAGGAAAATAGTAGCGGTCTTATTTTTAGGATTAAATTTCATCCACACGTTTTCTAATATTAAAGATAACCTAAAATGTAAATAATTGTTGTGTTGTAATCCGTTGTGTTAGTTTTATAACCGCATCATTTTATGTACTTTTGAACTTTGATTGTTTAAAAGCGCATTAAAGATGGAAATAGAAGGAAAAGTAAAATTAGTTGGTGAGACCCAAACCTTTGGAAACAACGGATTTAGAAAAAGGGAATTGGTCATTACTACAGACGAACAGTATCCTCAACATATTATGTTAGAATTTGTTCAGGACAAATGTGATCTGTTGAACAGTTACGCTGTTGGACAGGATGTAAAAGTTGGTATTAATATTAGAGGACGGGAATGGACGAATCCGCAGGGAGAAGTTAAATATTTCAACGCTATACAAGGTTGGAGAATAGAGGCAAAACAACAGCAACAGTCACAAGCTGCGGGCATGCCGCCGGTGCCGCCAATGCAAGCCTTTGAGCCTGCCGATAACCTGAACGAGGAAGATCATGACGACCTTCCCTTTTAAAAGCATTATATACATAAAGTAGATAGCTTTGTTCATAGCTGCCTATTTTTAATATTAAGGGTCTGTCGTGAAATAACCAGTAGAAATAGACCGGTTATTTCATGGTGCTTGGGGAACAAACTTGTTTGGCTTAAAATGTTGAACAAGTTTTTTGTTTTTTAGGCTTTTTGTCACTTTGAAAATAAAAACGTGTTGGAAGCAAGACCATCTCAAAAATCCATACCCTTCCTATCGGGCCACATCCGTTTTCCCGATGTGGAGACTGCGAATGATGAAGGGCTTTTGGCCGTTGGGGGAGATCTCTCTACGGAGCGACTCTTATTGGCCTATGAGAGCGGTATCTTTCCTTGGTTCAATGATGATTCCCTTATTCTGTGGTGGAGTCCCGATCCGCGAATGATCTTAGTTCCGGAAAGGGTACATATCTCTAAAAGCATGCAAAAGGTACTTAGGGAAAATAGGTTCAGGTTGACAAAAAACACCTGTTTTGAAAGGGTAGTGAAGCACTGCTCCACCATTGCACGGGAACATCAAGAGGGCACCTGGATTACTTTGGAACTACAGAAGGCCTATGCCGAACTTCATAGACAAGGTTTTGCCACTTCCTACGAGGTTTGGGAAGCCGACAGGCTAGTGGGTGGGCTGTTCGGTGTAGATTTAGGGCATGTGTTTTGCGGCGAAAGCATGTTCAGCTTAATTTCCAATGCATCTAAATTTGCCTTTATTAAACTGGCGGAAGAGCTACGGGAAAAAAATTATCTTTTTATAGATTGCCAATTATATACCGATCATTTGGCCAGTTTGGGCGCGGAGGAAATTCCGAGAAAGGAATTTATCGTATTGCTAAAGGGACAGCACCAGGCTGGTTAAAAGGAAAAAAACATGGTCGGTGCCGTGTGTATAATTCTCCGCGCGGTACTCGGTGCCAATTTGAAATCTAGTGCGCTTATCCAAAAGCCAACCTAAATGTGCCGTTACCCGTTGATCGTATTCCGGTAGTGCCGCTCTGGCAACGCTTAGCAAAGACTCCGTAGAAAGTACAAGGTACGGCTCACCTACCCCCAGTTCCTCGCCCCTAAGGGGGAAATCTACGGCAAATCTATATCTAAAACGGTGTATGGTAGGTTTTGAGGTTATGCGTTGTTCCGATCTAAGTCTGTTGCCAATTCTGAAGGCCCCGTATTGGTTGGTAATGTTGTATTGCTGTTGAAGCCTAAGCTCGTCGCTATCGTCTCCAATAAAAGCTTCCCTAAACCGGAATTGGATACCCATACCAATACTTTGGTTGTCCCTTATTTCAAGATTTGAAAAATGGGCAATGTCCAAGTGCTTTACCGTAAACTGTGTGTTGGATCCTTCATACAGGAACGTACGCTTTGCAAACGAAAAATTATGCTTGTAGTTATTGCTTACCCTATAGTTGACATCTATTTGCGGCTGTAAATATACCGTTAGATTGTCCTGTGCCTGCGCAAAAAAAAAGGCACCAACAAGAAAAAAAGGGAAAAGGACTTTTTTGTTAGTAGAGCACATGGTCATAATTTGGTGCTAAGCGTTGCGTGCTATTTTTAAAGCTGCCTTGGGCATCAAAAAGAATCTCATATTCTAGATAATTGTTATCCTTTTTACCAGCTATTACTATTTCGTAGCGTATGGTGGGTAAAAGCAGATTTTGAAAGGCATTTCTAATGGTTTGTTTTGAGCTTTCCGTTTCCGATGTCGGATAGTGTTGCTGGATTTTTTTTATTCGGTGTTTTTCATAGGTTTTATTGAAATATGTGCTGATGTTGGTCAAAACATCGGAAGGAATGTCAACCGGTTTTATTATTATTTCAATATCCTCAAGATTTCCAGATGCATCAAACTCCATACTGTACCAAAGTTTATCCTTTTTGAATTTTGCCTCGTAACTTATTTTAACGCTATCCGTTTCCTTATAAAATTTCAGTCTTTTGACATTTTCCAGATGTTGGTCTAGAATTTCCTGTGCCTTAGTTGGAAACTGTTCTTTTTTTATACGATGTTCCTGCTCATATTTGTATTGGGCAAAAATACTGTTTGCGCAGATAATGAGAATAAGTAACGGGAAATATTTAATTTTCATGCTTTTAATCTTTTTTGAACGCTTTTAAACTTCGGTATACCTAAAGCAACTTTTTTCATGATCGTTTACCATGCCTATGGCTTGCATATAGGCATAGATGACGGTACTCCCAACAAACTTGAATCCTTTGTTCTTTAATTCTTTGCTAATATGATCGGATAGTGGCGTGTTCGCTGGAGCATTTGTATAATCTTCTACACTGTTTTTTATGGGCTTGTGTTTTACAAACGCCCATATATAAGAGCTGAAACTACCAAATTCTTCTTGAATTTTCATAAAGGCCCGTGCGTTGGTCACCGTGGCGTTTATTTTAAGCTTGTTTCTAATGATGCCCTTGTCCTGCAATAAGGCATCTTTTCTAAAAGCGCTGTATGCGGCAATTTTTTTGTAATCGAAATTATCGAATGCCTTTCTAAAATTTTCACGTTTTTTTAGAACAGTGATCCAACTTAGGCCTGCTTGGAAGGTTTCCAGTATCAGGAATTCAAAAAGCGTGTTGTCCTCCTTTACGGGGACTCCCCACTCTTTGTCGTGATAGCTTTCGTAAAGTGTATCGCCTTTGCACCAGCCACATCTCATCTTTTCCATCGTTCGTTTTACTTTTAAAATAGTCGGAAAGGCTCAAAATACCTGTACAATATACAGAAAAAACGGCATTCCAATAGTGATATTAAAAGGGAAAGTAATGGCCAATGCCATGGGGAGGTACAGGCTTGGGTTCGCTTTGGGGGCCGCCAGTCGCATGGCGGCAGGTACTGCAATATAGGAAGCACTGGCCGCTAAAATGGCAAATAGAAACCTGTTCCCGATACTCTCTGTAAAGGCAGCACTTATAATAGCGACAAGGATGCCGTTGATCAAGGGGATAATGATGGCGAACAAAAAGGCAAACCAACCTTTCTTTAAAAAATCATTTAGTTTTTTACCGCTGGTTATGCCCATATCCAGAAGAAACACAGCTAGAAATCCCGCAAATATGTCGGTCGTAAAAGGCTCTATTCCCCTGGCATGCTGATCACTGGTCAAAAAGCCGATGACGAGACTTCCCATAATCAGCAGAACGCTACCATTGGTAAGCGAGTGCCGTACTACGCCGCCCAGACTGACTCGGTCTTTTTTGTTTTTTTGAAAGTAGGACATAAGCAATACCCCGATAATGATGGAAGGTGCTTCCATCAATGCCATAACGGCAACCATATGGCCGCCAAAAGGTATCTGTTCCATCTCTAAAAATGAAACTGCGGTCACAAAGGTAACGGCACTCACCGATCCGTAAGCTGCCGCAATGGCGCCCGAGTCGGCCACGCTAAATTTTCGTCTCAATATAAAATAGGTATAGACGGGTACAATAAGAGCCAGGAAAATACCGAACAATAGAGACCACAGGATTTCCAGGTCCAAATTACTATGCGAAAGTTCCAAGCCCCCCTTAAAACCTATGGAGAACATAAGGTATAAGGATATGAATTTGGAAGAGTTTGGCGGTATTTCCAGATCACTTTTCAACTGTACGGCCAATACACCAAGAAAGAAAAAGAGTAGGGCAGGATTGGTAAGGTTGTTCAATAATAAATTTAAATCCATAGGTAAATGCTGGTTTTCTTGCTTTTCTTCCTCAATAAGGTGCTTATCGGTATAAATTTTAAAAATACCGCTGGCGCAACTTTTCTGTGAAGTTATTCTAAAAATAATTAAAAATTTGAGTTTAGGGAAACGAGTTCAGCTTTATAGTGCGGGAAAAATAAGAAGCGGTATACGTTGATATGTTGCTGCAAACATTTTTTAGGATGTACAAGGAATCAACTGCACCCTAGCGCAATTGCATTTTGGTAGGAATGGCAGAAAGTCACTTTTGGACAAAGTTGGTTTTCTGTGTGGGCAGCCTATGTAGCCGTCCAAATAGCCTTATTCACCTAATGATATTTCCAAGGTGCCGTTTATTTTAATACTTGCCCCTGTTTTACGGGCTTCTAAAAGAAAGGACAAGGCCACGGATTTTTCGTGTTCCAGCGCGACTATCCTATCATCTGGATAATTGGTGTCCGCACCGGAGAACCCCTCGCTTAGCGATAGTCTTTGCAACTTATGAAAGTTTATTTTTTCATTGATTAGGGACATAACTACGTCAGTAGCTTCTGAAACGGTAAAGGTGCCATCTACCAATTGAATCTGTTGAAGGGTTTTTTTGTCCATCTTAGCTTTGCCTGCTTTCATTATGCTTTTTCTTTTTCTATATGATTGGGAGACAAAGTTTGTATTAATAATTATTAAATGTACATTTATAATAATTATGGTCTACATAAACAAAGTTTATATAAGACATGGAGAGAACTGGTTTTGGTTAGTAGTGCCTAGTACATAATAATACCGCTACACTGGTAGACGTAGCGGTATTATGTTCTTTTTTGCACCATGGTTTAAATACTGATCAAAGGCCCAAAGCCTTTGGGGATTTGTTGTAGGCTGTGCAAGTTCCTGTCACCGTAGTCTACGGCATTCATCCACGGGAAAAAGGTGTTTTCTGTCGTGATGTGGAACGCCACGGCTTTGGACGAGGGTTTGGACGGTGAAGTATGCGAACTGTTGCCTTTACTAAAATCATATAAATAAAGGGAACTTAAAAACTTTGGGGCATAGGCGTAACCGGAAGATTTTTCTGTAGCAATACCTGATAGCACCAAATCTATGGGTACAAACATTTCGGGGACTGCTTCAAAATCGGTGCCAATGCTTTTACTTTCAAGGGTTTCATGTTGCATTTCCAAGCCAAAAGAAAGACCCATTTCTAGTAGTTCGTTCGGTTGTTGGCTATACCCGTAAAAGAACGTTGTTGTTAGGAAGACTGTAATAAGAATATTTTTTTTCATAGCAGGAATATTAAAATGATACCTCTCATTTTCTAAAAGATACGAAGCTATTGTCATTAATTATTATTTATATTTATTATCTAAAGCATAAAAATAGTTTATGAATTATACGTTACATCAACTACAGGTATTTTTGAAGGTTACGGAAAAGGAAAGCATTACCAAGGCGGCCGAAGAACTGTTTTTAACACAGCCAGCGGTATCCATTCAACTCAAGAATTTTCAGGATCAGTTTTCCATTCCGTTAACGGAGGTGGTAGGCAGAAAACTATACGTAACCGACTTTGGTTGGGAAATTGCCGAAGCGGCGGAAAAGATTATTGATCAAGTGTATGCCATCAATTACAAGTCCTTGGCGTATGAGGGTAGTCTGTCCGGCAAGCTTAAAATATCCATTGTATCTACGGGAAAGTATGTTATGCCATTTTTTTTAAGCGAATTCATCAACACCAACACTGGTGTGGAACTATATATGGATGTAACCAACAAGTCAAAAGTAGTGAAGTCCTTAGAAAGGAACGAGGTAGACTTCGCCTTGGTTTCAGTACTTCCGGAACACCTAAAGATCAATTGTATTGAGCTGATGGAAAACAGTCTTTATTTGGTAGGCAGTACAAAGGGAAAGATTAAGTCTAAAATAGATAAAAAAGTGTTTGAACAGTTACCGTTAATATACAGGGAGCAAGGTTCGGCAACGCGAGCAGCAATGGAAGGTTTTATCCAAAAAAACAAACTACCTACGGCAAGGAAGATAGAGCTGACCTCTAACGAAGCCGTGAAGCAAGCGGTAATGTCGGGACTCGGTTACTCCATCATGCCGCTTATAGGTATTAAGAATGAATTACTAAATAATGATTTGAGGATAATTGAACTGGCGGGCCTTCCTATGAACACCACCTGGAATCTCGTTTGGCTTTCGGCTAAAAAACTATCTCCGGCGGCTTCTGCATTTTTAGAATATATAAAATTGGAAAAGGAACGGATAATAATGGAGCAGTTCAATTGGTTCCGTACAATTGGCTGATGTTATCCCTGCGGCTACACTTTAGCGGTATTCTCCCGTAACAAGGCCGCTAGTTCTTCATCCATGTATACTATCGGCACGGAATACAACATAGGCATGTTGTCCTTAAATTTTTCTTTAAGTACCGCATTTATAGTCGTAAATAGTAAGCCTTTCGTCTTTCCTATGATTAGGGTGCGTTGTTCGCTGATCAATTCTCCCGCTGCGGTCTTTTTTTGGAATATGGTTTTTTCCGATATGGCTGCCTGTAGTAAAAGATTTTCATCCATTAGGAGATTTATAATTTCAAGGGCTTGTGCCTTGTTCTTGGCCATAATGTGTGCTAGTATCATTTAGGATTTTTATAAGAACATCGGTCGTCTTTTTCTTGTATGCCCCGCCTAGCGAATTGGCGTCCAGGCACAACCGGCGTTAAGATTTAAAGACTTAAGTTTTTGGCTTCAAAATTTTTAAAGGATTTCTAGTCAACCATGTGATATGTTTTCATTTGGCACGAGTATAATAGTACATTGATAATCGGAATTTATCTTTTTGTTGGGCCTTATCTTTATAATGACCTCCTTGTTTGGCCAATTTCAGTGGAGGTACTTTCAACCGCAAAGGGCCTTCGGTCTAATAGTTCAGTAAATTTATGGCGCTACGCTTCAAAATAATGTTTCTTTCGATAAAATCATGTGTTCCAAGTAGAACGTTATAGCCAGCATAATAGCCAAATCATCGCCTTTTACAATTTTTTTTTGTTCTTGGGTGTAAAAAATTGGTATGTAGTTATATGTTTCATGCGAAAAACCACTACGCCCACTATTGGAGTTATAGGGGTTTTTGGGCTATTTTAGTTTTGTTTATGGTACTGCCATCTAAATTACGCAAGGGTGTCAGTTTTGCTCTCATAGTAGGGTATAGATTAAAAAAGTTATTCCCGTCCTCACGTCTCAAAACCACATTTTGCGTGCCGTCGGACGCTATATCCAAGCTGTCTACAATAAGTTTGCTGCCAAAAATATTAAGGTAATTGCCCATCCCGTCCAAATCGTTTAAACCACCAACTATAACGGTAGAGCCGGATACAGATAAACTAATCTCGTTAGTGTTTATGAGGGTAGTATTGATCTGGGTTTGATTTTGCTCAAATGTCAGGTAAAATAGTTCCTGAGCCCCAACTAAGGAAGGGATTAAAACGAGTAATGTATATAGTATTATTTTTTTCATTACGATAAAAAAAACGTTCATTGGATTAGTAAGGTACTACTCTAAAATCATAGTTAGTGTTTAATCGCAGTTAAATATTAGTTAAACTACCATAATTCAGTAGTAATGCTATTATATTTGTTTTTTAACGCTGAAAGCATAATAGTATGGAACATTTGTTGAAATCCGTAAAAATCGGGATAAACCAAAAGATTTACGTTAAGGATCCGGAGTCTTCCGATTTGGGAAAGAGAATTGTCCAAAATAGTATACTTATGATAAGCGAAATGGGCTTTGAAAGCTTTACCTTTAAAAAGCTGGGTGTTAAAATAGGTTCTAACGAGAGTTCTATCTATAGGTATTTTGAAAATAAGCACAAACTATTGTTGTATTTGACCTCATGGTATTGGGGATGGTTGGAATACAAATTGGTTTTCGCTACCAATGGTATAACGGATACCAAACAAAAATTGTCAAGGGCTATAGATATAGTAACAAAAACTACGGAAGAGGATAATGCTTTTTCTCATATAAACGAAGTACTTTTAAATAAAATTGTAATTAACGAATATTCAAAGTCTTACCTCACAAAGGAAGTGGATATTGAGAATAAGGAAGGATATTTTGTTATCTATAAAAGATTGGTAAACCGCTTAAAGGAGATGATACAAAACTTGGATAAAGATTATAAGTATCCTTCTAGTTTGGCCAGCACCATTTTAGAGGGTTCCTTGCACCAACATTTTTTAAAAAGCCATTTTATATCATTAACGGATTGTAGGGTTAATGAGGACTTGGGGCACTATTTTTCAAATTTGGTTTTCTCCGCGCTTAAATTTTAGATAAGGATGTCAAAAAACATTTTGACCGCTTGGCAGCGGCTTATTGCTTTGTTGCGTTTGGACAAACGCGACGTTTTTCAAGTTTTTTATTATGCTATTTTTGCCGGGGTGGTAAACCTCTCCTTGCCACTGGGCATACAGGCCATTATAAATCTTATACAGGGGGCGCAAGTGAGTACCTCATGGATTGTTTTAGTGGTTTTCGTAACCCTTGGTGTCGCATTTGTGGGCGCATTGCAGTTGATGCAGATCCGTATTATAGAAAATATACAGCAGAAGATATTTACCAGGGCCTCCTTTGAGTTCGCTTATCGCTTTCCCAAGATAAAAATGCGGGAGCTCTACAATAACTATCCTCCGGAACTGGCCAATCGATTTTTTGATGTTCTTAATATTCAAAAGGGACTGTCCAAACTTTTACTGGATTTTCCGGCTGCCTTGTTGCAGATCATATTCGGGTTGCTGCTGCTGTCTTTTTACCATCCGTTCTTTATTGTTTATGGTATATTGTTGTTGGCTCTTATTTATGTGGTTTTTAAGTTTACCATAGAAAAGGGACTGGAGACCAGTTTGGTAGAGTCCAAACAGAAGTATAAGATGGCGCATTGGTTGCAAGAGATCGCCCGATCCATTGCAAGTTTTAAATTATCTGGAAGAACCGCCCACGCCTTGGGCAAAACAGATGGTTTGGTAGATAAATATCTAGACGCCAGGGAAAGCCACTTTAGGATTTTGGTGCTGCAGTTCATTCAGATGATCGGTTTTAAGGTGCTTGTTACGGCCGGACTGCTTCTAATAGGAGGCTTGTTGGTGCTTAACCAAGAAATGAACATTGGGCAATTTGTGGCTGCGGAAATCATTATCCTATTGGTCATCGCCTCCGTAGAAAAATTGATATTGGGACTGGAGTCCTTTTATGATGTTTTGACTGCCTTGGAAAAATTAGGTCAGGTCGTGGATAAGGAGCTAGAGCCCCAGGGCGGGGACAAACCCTTTACGGAAAATGAAACTTTTACCATAGAGTTGGACCACGTGTCCTATGAGGTTCCCGAAATGAAAAGAAAGATCATTGACGATATTTCGTTGACAATTACCCCTTCCTGTACTATTTTGGTAAAAGGTCTTAACGGGTCTGGTAAGACCGCACTTTTACGTTTAATTTCGGGAATAGCGGAACCTACGGAAGGTAATATCTATGTGAACGATGTTTCCCTAAAAGGTATTGACCTCAATGTTTACAGGGCTCAACTAGGACAGTCCCTTTCCGAGGAATCTCCTTTTGAAGGCACCTTTTTGGATAATATCACATTCGGGGACACCTCCATCTCAAAAGAACAGATATACTGGGCTTTGGAGCACACGGGTCTTACCAAGTTCATTAAACAGCAACCCTTGGGCATAAATACTATCTTGTACCCGGAGGGAAAACAAATATCCTTTACAGTAGCAAAGAAAATTGTTTTGGCGAGAAGTATCGTGCGAAAACCCAAACTACTTATTCTTCAGGAGCCATTGGATCATTTTGATACCGATGAAGCAAATAGGATTATGGATTTTCTAACGCTACCAGAGCATAAATGGGCCTTGATTATCGTGAGTAAGAACCCTAGATGGGAGGAGCGATGTGAAAGGATCATCACTTTAGATAAAGGAAAATTAATTAGCGAAAAATAGAATAATGCTTAATATTTCAAAAAGCGGCCTGTATAAGACGGTAGATCTTACCCGTTATAAATCAACCAACAGGGTTTTTCATAAAAGACATTTCAAGCACTTTAACAATTTCCTTAAAGTGTTTGCCGTGGTAATGGTCATCATATTTTTTCTGCCCTGGACCCAAAACGTGACGGGCAAGGGCTTTCTTACTACCTTAAGGCCCGATCAACGGCCGCAGACCATACAGTCGCCTATTCCCGGAAAGATAGAAAAGTGGTACGTACAAGAGGGGGACTATGTTAAAAAAGGAGACACCATCTTGTTCATATCCGAAATTAAAAACGAGTATTTTGACCCCAGATTGGTAGAAAGAACAGGCGATCAGATTAGGGCTAAATCCGCTTCGGTAACATCCTATGAAGGCAAGGTGAACGCCTTGAACAACCAAATAGGTGCACTGGGCAACGAGCGGGAGTTGAAATTGGAACAGGCACGCAATAAACTGCTACAGTCAAAATTAAAGGTGCAAAGCGATAGTATAGACCTAGAGGCAGCCAAAACCAACATTAGAATTGCCGAACGCCAGTTTGAGCGCACGGAGCAATTGGAAAGCGAAGGCCTAAAAGCGGTGACCGATGTGGAAGAAAAACGACTGAAATTACAGGAAACCCAAGCAAAGTTGATATCTCAAGAGAACAAGTTATTGGCTTCCAAGAATGAAGTAATTAATGCCGAGGTCGAAATTAATAGTGTCGGGGCTTCCTATGTAGACAAGATTTCAAAAGCAGAAAGTGATATGTTTACGGCACAATCCAGTCAGTTTGATTCCGAGGCCCAAGTGACCAAATTGGAAAATGAGATGACCAATTATGAGATGCGGAACGATATGTACTTTATACGCGCCCCTCAAAACGGTTTTATCAATAGGGCGATCCAAGGCGGGATAGGCGAGACTTTTAAAGAGGGTGATCCTTTGGTAGGTATTATGCCATCGGATTATGAAATGGCAGTGGAGACTTTTGTAGCTCCTATAGATTTGCCATTAATGCACCTAGGGGAAGAAGTGAGAATACAGTTTGACGGTTGGCCCGTCATCGTCTTTAGCGGCTGGCCCAATGTTTCCTATGGAACCTATGGTGGTAAGGTCGTAGCCATAGAGACCTTTATAAGCGATAATGGGCGTTATAGGATTTTATTGGCACCCGACGAAGACGACCACCCTTGGCCCAAGGACCTACGTGTGGGTTCCGGAGCCAATACCATAGCCTTGTTGGAGGATGTGCCTATCTGGTTTGAACTCTGGAGACAGTTGAACGGCTTCCCGCCCAACTACTACCAACCCGAGGGGGCGATGGCTAAACCGGTAAAAAATTAGCGATGCGAAACCTAGCTGTTGTTTTAATTGTTTGGTTTGCTTTTACGGCGCAAGCACAGGTACAGGATTCGATCGTACTGGAGTTCAATGAGTACCTTGGCTATGTAAAACAATACCATCCCATAGCCAAACAGGCAGAACTTGCCATAAGTATGGGGCAGGCCAACCTGATGAGGTCCCGGGGAGGTTTTGACCCGAAAATAGAGGTGGACTATGATCGTAAGGAATTTAAGGGCAGCGAGTACTATGATCGCTTGAACGCCACCTTTAAGATTCCTACCTGGTACGGAATAGATCTAAAAGGTAATCTGGAGCAAAACGAAGGGGACTTCCTAAACCGCGCGGAAATGGTGCCTACAGACGGACTCTATAGTGCGGGCGTAGTGGTTTCACTGGGAAGGGGGTCATGGATCAACGAGCGCATGGCAACCTTAAAGCAGGCTAAATTTTTCAGGGAACAGACCAATGCGGATCGTGATCTGTTGGTCAACCAGATTTTGTTCGATGCCTCCTTGACCTATTTCGATTGGTTACAGGCCTATAGGGACAGCAAGGTTTTTGCCAATTTTTTGATCAATGCACAAATTAGGTTTGAGGGCATAAAAAAAAGTGCCCTGGCAGGCGACATAGCGGCTATAGATACCGTGGAAGCCAAGATTGCGGTACAAAGCAGGGCCTTGGAATTGGAGCAGGCAAAGGTACGCTTCCGGAACACATCCTTGGATCTATCCAATTTTCTTTGGCTAGGGGATAATATCCCCTTGGAAATACAACCCAATGTGATACCGCAAAATGACATTTCGTCGGATATAGACGCTACTTTGGAAATTTTAGGAAAGCCCTTGGATAGTTTTACCGTTGAAAATCATCCAAAGCTCAGGTCCTTGGGCTTTAAAATCGATGGATTACGGGTAGATAAGCAATTAAAAACCAATAAATTGCTTCCTACTATCGATTTGGAATATAACTTTTTGACCGAATCCCCGGAATTCATCAATTCCTTTGCCACGGAACAGTATAAAGGTGGACTCACATTTCAGATGCCCTTGTTCTTAAGGAAGGAACGTGGAGACCTTAGATTGGCAAAGATCAAGTTGCTGGACGCGGAGTTCGAATTTGACAATGCCCAAATAGAGATACGCAACAAGGTATTTGCCATTTATAATGAGCTGGAGTCCTTCCAGTCACAAAACGTTCTTATTGAGGATATCGTTTCCAATACCCGTGCATTGTTGTCTGCCGAAGAACGAAAATTCAGTTTTGGCGAGAGTTCCCTGTTTTTGATCAACGCACGTGAGAGTAGCCTTATCGATGCCGTACTAAAGCAAAACCTGGTGCAGAACAAGTTTTACTCGGCCAAGGCGAAACTGTTCAATAGTCTGGCCGTGAATCCGGAAAATCTTTAGTCGAGGTGCATTGCCCCTACTTCGTAAACGCAAGTAAAAAAGTAAAAGAGTTGAATAGTTCATAATTGTGCATATATCGGATAGAGCTATGGTTGTTAGGTTTTTTAAACCTTGCACTTATGGGGTGCTTTTGATGATTTGAGTCGCTTACGGATGGGATTGGAAAAACCAGAAAAGTGATTTTCTTCACGTGTTGCTTTGTTGCATGTCGATTTAGCCCTCTAAACTGTTTGGTGCGATGATAACCACATACTTCGTTGACCGTTTTTATTAATATTTAATAGTAATACTATTTATAGTTGATATATTAACTATTGTTTAACTGTAGAGGACTATCAATCTATTTTTTCTAAGCTATTTTTGTATAAGAAATCAGACCAATAACCTAGTGTCAAGTCAAGCTAAAATTGGCGCAAAATTTAATGCATCTTTTGCGGCATCCCGTCGTTAAAAAATAATTCCGTAGCTAATGCTATGCAATGATTTTTTGCCTAGGGCTACCACAAGATCTACGATTACCTTTTACGCCATTTCAGTTTGGACTCAACACTAGTCGGTTTATACTATAATTATAAAAAGGCCCAAGCATGAAAAAAAGTAGACCTGTATTGTTTCCAGAGTTCATAGGCAGTGAAAATATGACCACCGAAGTAGATGATAGGTGGAAGGATATTAGGCCAGACTGTAAACTGAAAATAGGCAAACCTTCCAACCGCTACTATCAATACATATTCCCGTCCTTAAACTTTAAGCAGCATAGCCTAGAAAACCTCAACGAACTGTTAGAGCTAGAAGGGGTAGAAGTGTGCGTGCGGAGTGTTCTAAAAATGAAAAATGGTGAATCCTATGCAGTATTGAGAAAAACGGAAGAGGGAGTCTTTCCAGGAAATTTGGATACTATTTATGCCGAGATAGAAAAGTCCTTTGTGGCACATGAGATATTGGATCTGTAGTGGATACCTAATTTCAATTATGAGCGACAATATCAGTCTATAGACTGGTGATAAGCCCTAAGAAGCATCCAAACGGACGGTTTTTGGAAATCTTCAGGATTCCAAAATTTACTTGCCCTGTAGACTTTCACTTGGCCAGTGTGCAGACAATTTCAACGACTTTCAATGTAAGGTTTTGAAATTTATCCAGATCAATGTAACCTTGGTTACCTAGCATTTTTAAGGATGTTCGTAACTTGCGTTCTAAATGAAACTTTATGCAAACCGATACTACTCAAATAACGGAAAAATCTACAGACCAACTCCTGCAAGAGGGAATGTCCAAGGCTATTTCGTACATACAATATCGCGAGCTCGTGGAACGTCTTTCCAAAGATGGTAGGTCTACGGGCCCGATCCAAACAGATGAACTTGCAAATTATACCCAACTGAACAACAAGCGTATGAAGCGTTGGGACAAACTTTTTAAGATTGATGGAGCAGCGGCCGAAGCGATAGGGGAAATAGACAAAAAAGTTACCTGGTTGGTCTTGACGGAAAGTTGGTGCGGAGATGCATCACCTGCCCTACCAGTTATGGAAAAGGTAGCCGGTCTCAACCCCAATATTACCTTTAAGGTTATTCTTAGGGATGAAAATATAGCACTCATGAACAAATTTTTAACCAATGGTGGCATGTCTATTCCCAAACTGATCGTGTTGGATGAAGCTAGCGGTGATGTCATGGGGACCTGGGGGCCTCGTTCCAAAAAAGCTACAAAATTGGTAGACGAACATAAGGCCGAGCATGGCACAATATTGCCGGAGTTTAAACAGGATATACAGGTGTGGTACAATAGGGACAAAGGACAGAGTATTTTGGAGGATCTAGTTGTTCTTGCTCTGGAATAAATAGGTAATCGTTCCTTTTTGTGTGGGTTTGGTTGAGCTGCTGAATTTTGCCTTTAAGGCATAGGCAATGGCGTTATCTACCAAGCAACCGTTTGATGTTCCTGAGCTTTTTTCGTTAAAACTGGCATTGGTTACGTAGCCGTTGGCATTCACATCTATATTTATGACTACTTTCCCTCCTTCTATACAGGTGTAAATGGGTGGCGGCAACCTATGGCTGTTGCGATCTACCAAGGAGAAGGATATGGTAGTTCTTTTTTCGGCCAGATAATTTGTAAATTCTTTTTTTTGAGCCTCTTTTTCCCCTAAAAGCTGCTTAAGTTCCTCGCGTTTTTTTGCGAGTTCGTTTACCTTGGCAGCGTATTCCGAGTCGGCCATCAAATCGTCCGAAGGTTCGCCGTCTTGGGAAGCAGCTTTCTCCTCTAGGATTTCATCCAAGGTTTTAAGTGGTTCGGGTGTTCCGTAGCTTGGCTTGGCGGTCTCATTGAAAGCGGTGTGGCTTTTTATGGAAGGTGACTGTTCTTCGGGAATTTTTTCCTCTTCAAGCAATTCTTCCAGAAGTTCTTCGTCCAAAATCATTTCTACAACATAATCCTCGTCTTCGTCCGTTTTTTCGCCCAGCTGAATAGAATAAAGTACCAATACTACGATCGCCATGGAGAACATGGTAATCAGTAGGGATAATACTTGCCTGCTTGGGTTCATAGATATATAACTTGTTTTTAATGTAAATAGTACAAGAAACGTGCCTAATGTGCAGGATTCAGGTATCTAAATCTTTCATCACCATTTCCTCAAAGACGGTTGGGTCTAGGGCTATATCTACGTTATAATCCCCTATTTTGGTTCTCCTAAGGGCAGACAAATGTGCGCCGCAACCTAAAACTTTGCCAAAATCATGTGCAATGGATCGGATATAGGTGCCCTTGCCACACACGATACGGAATTGTACCTGAGGAAAGGCTATCCGGGTGATCTCAAATTCCGCAATGGTCACCTTTCTGGTCTGTATTTCTACTTCCTTTCCCTCACGGGCGTACTCGTACAGCCTTTTGCCGTCTTTCTTAAGGGCCGAAAATACAGGAGGTGCCTGATCAATTTCGCCCATAAATCCCTGCGTGGCCCTATAAACCATTTCTTCTGTAATATGATCGGTGGCAAACCTGTGGTCTACAGCCGTTTCCAGGTCATAGGAAGGCGTGGTCGCGCCAAGGGTTAGGATGCCTGTGTATTCTTTTTGTTGGCCCTGGAACTCGTGGATCCTCTTTGTGAATTTACCTACACAGACAATTAAAAGACCGGTTGCCAAAGGGTCTAGTGTTCCCGCATGCCCTATTTTTATCTTTTTGAGATTAAAGCGTTTCTTTAGCGTCCATTTTAGTTTGTTGACCGCCTGGAATGAGGTCCATCCCAAAGGTTTGTCTATCAATAGCAATTCGCCGTTCAAGTAGTCTTCTTTCGTTTTATTGACCATGATATGCTAGATTGGGCAATTCTTCTTCATTCTTAAGATATCTTTTGGAACAAGATTCTATCTGTTTGTCTGCCTCCGCCCTAGGCTCGGAAATTTCATGATTTCCAATTGGATAATTGCCCCTTTGCGGGCTAAGGGACTGCAAAACCGTAAGCGATGGCAATGAGACCTACAATCAGGCAGTATATGGCAAAATAGCTCAGCTTGCTTTTGCGCACCAACTTTATCATCCAGGTACAGGCTGCAAGTCCGGCAACGAAGGCCGCAATAAAACCTGCGCCCATGGCCATATTGTTTTCGCCGTTAAAGGTAAGGTCGCCGCTAAGCAGATCCTTCGCTATTTTTCCAAAAATCAAGGGTACGACCATCAGAAAGGAAAAGCGCGCCGCTTTGGATTTGTCAACCCCCAAAAGAACCGAAGTGGATATGGTGGCGCCGCTTCTAGAAATTCCGGGCAGCATGGCAATGGCCTGTGCAACCCCTACGATAAATGCGTTTTTAAAACTTACCTTTTTATCGGTATCCTTGGCCTTGTCCGCAAAATAAAGAAGCAGCGCCGTAATCAATAGCATAAAGCCTACAAAGCGAATATTGCCCCCAAAAAATGCTTCTAACTGTGCTTCAAAAAACAGACCCACAAATACTGCGGGCAGCATGGAGATAATAATTTTGACCGAAAACCGACTTTCCTCGTTCCACTTAAACTGAAAAAGTCCGCTTATAATTTCCCAAACATCTTTTCTGAAGACCACAAGGGTACTCAATGCCGTGGCAAAGTGGAGTATGACGGTAAACAGCAGGCTCTCCTCTGGCACGGAATTGTCTCCTAGGATGGCTTTGCCCAATTCTAAATGGCCGCTGGAGGAAACAGGAAGAAATTCTGTTAATCCTTGAAGGATTCCAAGAATAATGGCATCTAAAATTTCCAATTAGTTTTTCTCTTTATGCGGATTTAATAAAATGGCGTACACGGCTATGCCCAGGCCTGTTAGCACTAAGGTAGGCGCCAAGCGGATTCTTCTAAAATTGTAAATTTCAGGGTTAAAGACATTGGGATCTTCCGTACCGCCGCCACTCATCAAAACAAAACCTAGGGTTATACAGGCCAGGCCTATGAAGAGAAAAAGGTAATTTTTCTTTTGAAAAATAAATTCCTGTCTGGGGGCAGATTGCGCATTTTTATTCTTGCTCATAGTGCAAATTTAGCAAAGTTGGCCATAAGTCTATTAGTGTCAACGAAAATAACGGATGAAATCGGTTTTACAACACCCTTAAAAGGAATATTTTAGTAATAAAGTTCGTCCGTCCTAAGGTTCAAAAAGCGCTGCGTGGCAAAATAGGTACTTACCAAGGAAATAAGTACACCTAATACAAAAACGCCCACAAGTAAAATGACAATAATATAGGGTTCATCCAAAAGCCCTAGGTCTTGGAAGTTGGTATTCACATAATAAAGCACACCGCCTATGGCCAATAAAGCCAATAGCGCCCCCAGCATTCCCAATTTTATGTTCTGCCAAATAAAGGGCTTCCTGATAAAAGTTTTGGTAGCGCCCACCATTTGCATGGTTTTAATGATAAAGCGTTTGGAATAGATAGATAGGCGGATAGAGCTATTGATCAATAGTACCGCTATAAGCGTAAAAATAGCGCTGGCCATTAAAATCCAAAAGCCTATTTTTTCTACACTTTTGGCCACCATGCCCACCAATACCTTGTCATAGCTGACCTCGTCCACATAACTTTTTTCGGAGAGGGTTTCGGCAATCTCGGTTACCTTTTCTTCCGTTACAAAATCGGCCTTCAGTTTTACGTCAATAGAGTTCTTTAAGGGATTGTAGCCCAGGTAATCTACAAAATCCTCGCCTATGTCTTCACTATGCTGCTCCGCTGCTTCTTCTTTGGAGACATACACCGCTGATTTGGTATAGTCGGACATGGCCAAGGTTTTTTGCAATTGTTCTACCTCTATTTCTTTGGCGTTCTCTTTTAGGAAGATAGAAATCGTGATCTGCTCCTTGGAACGGTCCGCCATTTTTTTGGTGTTCAGTACCAAAAGCGCCAATATGCCCAGAAGAAAGAGCACCAAAGCAATACTCAGAACCACCGAAAAATAAGATGAAATCAGCTTTCGCTTTTGGTAATTTTCAAAAGAAGTGCCCATAGTGTAAGATAAGAGCTGTAAAAATAGTAAAGTAATGTGAATGGAGCTATTAGATTTAACATTGGTATATGGAAAGATAGCTCTTGTTACTTGCTAAGCATCATTAAAATTCAAAATGTATATGCATCCAAACAAGATAAGCTACTATCGTTTTAGAACAAAATAGCCCCTACGCACGGTTTCCTCAACCTGTAAACTATACCAATAATTCCCGGAAGGCATTGGGGCTCCATTAAAAGTACCGTCCCAAGAAGCGGTGTTCTGCCCTCCATTTTTTAGTAGTTGTCCAAAGCGATTGTAAATAAAAAGGTCGTAGGACGAAAAAAATTCTATTCCCTGCGGAATAAAAAGGTCGTTGTTACCATCCGCATTGGGCGTAAAAAATTTAGGAATGACCAAATGGATAAATTCAACACTTACAACACCGCAATTATCGCCATATCTAATATTTACGGTATATCTGCCTCCCAAAATGGTCTCGAATACAGCACTTTCCTGAAAAACACCATTATTCAGGGCGAATTCAAACTCCCCCGTGTTTGCTAACGCTATAAGGATATTGGAACCATCGGACCGTATTTCAGTAATAATAGGAACCGTAACAGGGATAACCGAGATATTTTTAGTGTTGGAACAGCCTTCGGGATTGGTTACCATAACCGAATATTCCCCTGGGGCCGCTATGGAAATCTCTTCGGTGGTCTCTCCCGTGCTCCACTGGTAGGTGACGTTACCCAAATTGGACGAAAGGATAACGGTGCTTCCATCGCAAATCTCAATCGTTTCGTCCACCACCTGCGGTATTTGATTGATGGTGTAGGTAAGCGCCGTCCTCGTTTCAGAGGGGCAATCAATACTGCCCCTTAGGCTTTCGGCATAGTAGGTGCCGGAAGTAGTAGGCGTATAACTGGTGCTGTTTTCCGCCAAAAGAGTCCCGCCTGTGGGCGCATCGTACCAACTAACCCTTACATCGGTGGGAACGGATACGGATAAGGGCGTATTTTCATTTTCGCACAGGCTTACATCACCATTGCTAACGGGGGGCAGCGGAGTAGGGACAATGAGTATCTCAAAAACGTCCGAAAGGACATGACAAAGATCATTGGACAGGTTTATAGCGTCTTCCGCTACTTTGGCCCTAAAGTAGGTGCTAGTGGTAATGGTTGGTGTGGTAAAAGTACTGTTATTGGCTGCGGGAATGTCTGTCCATAAAATTTGGTCGTCGCTTTCTTGCCATTGGTAGTCGTGGTTTGTAAAAATTGAAAAATCCGGGGTTGCCGTCAATGTTCTTGTAATGGCTCCTTGCCCTTCGCAGGAAATAGTTCCCGCTTGGTTTTGTCCATCGGTCAACGTAATGGCATCCCCGCAGGAGCTAAAGGATATATCATCTATGGCGAGGTCGTTCCCGCAGCCGCCATTGGCATTGTTTCGCATTTTTAAGATTACCGAGGTCTGTCCGGAAAGGGTCTTGAACACTAGTGCGTATTGCTCCCACTCTGGAGAATTACGATTAGGGATATCGCCCGTATCGCCTTGTGCTAAAAGATCGGTATCCGTTTCGTCCCAAATCTGAAATCTAACATTTACCGGGATACCGGCGCCTTCACAGCCGCTTTGGGGTAATAAGTTTATAAGCCAGGCAGAAAACTCGTAGCTGGTATTTTCACAAAGTCCCGTTACGGTGCGCCGGTAAAATTCCCCAGCGGTAAAACTGGCGTTTACGATGAAGGACTTGCCGTTGGTGTCTCCGGGTGTACGATCCCTAATATTTGCCCAATCAAAATAATTGGTAGTGCTACTTATGGTGTATTGCCCGTCAGAGGGGCTTCCTGTCGTAAAAACATAGCTGGTTGTGCCTGCTGGCAATGCGGGACCATCCGTAAGGCCGGTGCCAAAGTCCTCTGTAAAGATCGGGGCACCGGAGTTTCCTTGGCAAAAGCCCAATTGTGCGCTTGTAGCATTGGAGAAAAGACCAATGATACAGCAGAGAATGAAGAGGGATTCGGAGCAGCTTTTTTTCACGTTCCTAAAGATACTGCTTTTGGATAAAAAGCCTTATTTTTTGGCTAATTTCATCATCAAAAGGGTTAATCATCATTATCTTTTCAACTTTCAACGAATACGCCTATTTTTGCCCCCTATAAGAAGGGCGTGTACCCCTATGTAAACCATAGTTGGTGCATAAACTTCTGTTTTTTATAGGTGTCTTATGAGCTACGATTTTAATACGATAGAAGAAAAATGGCAAAAGTACTGGGCCAAGAACCAAACTTTTAAAGCGGCCTCCCCCGACACCTCCCAAGGAGGGGAGCACTTAAAGCCAAAGTTTTACGTCTTGGATATGTTTCCTTATCCCTCAGGTGCAGGGCTGCACGTAGGACATCCGTTGGGCTATATTGCCAGTGATATCTACGCCCGTTATAAAAGGCATAAGGGTTTTAACGTGCTGCATCCACAAGGATATGATTCCTTTGGGCTGCCAGCGGAACAATACGCCATACAAACAGGCCAACACCCTGCAGTAACCACGGCAGAAAATATAAAAACCTACCGCAGGCAGCTAGATCAAATCGGTTTTTCTTTTGATTGGAGTCGGGAAGTACGCACCTCCGACCCCAGTTATTATAAATGGACGCAGTGGATTTTTATCCAACTCTTCAATTCTTGGTACAATAAGACAAGTGATACCGCCGAAGATATAGAAAGTTTAATTACACTATTTAAGGCCGATGGGAATGCAAATGTGCAAGCGGTCTGTGACGACAACATCGAGGTTTTCTCGGCAGCTGACTGGGAGGGCTATTCGAATACCGAAAAACAAAAAATCCTATTAAAATACAGGTTGACATATTTGGCCGAAAGTGAGGTCAACTGGTGTCCCGCTTTGGGTACCGTGCTGGCCAATGACGAAATAGTAAACGGAGTTTCCGAGCGTGGCGGACATCCGGTTATCCGTAAAAAAATGACCCAATGGAGCATGCGCATCTCCGCCTATGCCCAACGGTTGTTGGACGGCTTGGAGAAAATAGACTGGCCACAGCCCTTAAAAGATTCCCAGACCAACTGGATCGGGAGGTCGGTGGGGGCATCGGTGGTGTTCCCCATCCTAACCTTCTCCGAAGGGGAAGGAAATAAGCTAGGGTATATGACAGGAGGGAATAATTCGCATCTTTTACTGGAAAGGGCTAAGGGAATGCGAAATAACCCAACGGAGGCGGAAGCTATTCTTTGGGAATCCTTAAAATCCAAGAAGATAGGCTCAAAATTTAGAAGACAACATTTGATTGATGATTACATAGTCGATTTTGTTTGTTTAGAGAAAAAGTTGGTAATAGAAGTTGACGGGGAAATCCATAATTCACAGAAGGATAAGGATGAAGCTAGAACTTCGGTTTTAAATGGATTAGGTTTTGAAGTCATACGTTTTAGAAATGAAGAAGTTATAGGAGATATTGATGCTGTGCTTACCAGTATTCAGCATAATCTAGGGAAGAGTAAAATTCCCCCTTTGGGGGCTAGGGGGATAGGCATCGAAGTATTCACCACCCGCCCCGACACCATCTTCGGAGTTTCCTTCATGACCCTTGCCCCTGAACACGAACTGGTATCACAAATAACAACTCCGGAGCAAAAAGCGGAGGTAGAAGCTTATATAGAAACGACCGCAAAACGATCTGAACGCGACCGTATGGCCGATGTGAAAACCATTTCAGGCGTTTTTACGGGTGCGTATGCCGAGCATCCTTTCACCAAAGAACCCGTTCCAGTTTGGATCGGGGACTATGTATTGGCCGGGTATGGTACGGGAGCGGTGATGTCCGTTCCCTGTGGCGATCAGCGGGATTACGATTTTGCGAAGCATTTTAATATCCCCATCCCCAACATTTTTGAAGGCGTGGATATTTCCGAAGAAGCCTTTGCCGACAAGGAGAAAACGGTCATCACGAATTCCGATTTCTTGGACGGTTTACCCTATAAGAAAGCCGTAAAACGTGCCATTTTTGCCTTGGAAGAATTGGGACAGGGCGAAGGAAAAATAAACTATCGCCTACGCGATGCCGTATTTAGTCGCCAGCGGTATTGGGGGGAACCATTTCCGGTGTATTATGATGCAGACGGAATGCCGCAGATGTTGGCCGATAAATTTCTCCCATTGGAATTACCGGAGGTAGATAAGTATTTGCCGACCGAAACCGGGGAACCGCCCTTAGGAAATGCCAAGGAATGGCATTGGTTGCAATACGGAGATGAAGGAAAGGTAGTTTCCGAAGCTGAATTTAAGAATTCCTCCCCCTCGGGGAGGCTAGGGGGACCGTTGGAATTGAACACCATGCCGGGCTGGGCCGGAAGCTCCCAGTACTTTAACCGCTACATGGACCCGCATAACGACCAAGAAATTTTTTCACAGGATGCCATTAACTATTGGCAGGATGTCGATTTATATATTGGCGGTAGCGAACACGCCACGGGGCACTTGTTGTATTCCCGTTTCTGGCAAAAATTTATGTTCGATAAAGGATGGGTGCCTAAAGATGAGTTTGCGAAAAAACTAATCAATCAGGGGATGATTACGGGGACTAGTGCTTTTGTTTATAGATTGAAATATCAATTCTATACAAATGATAGTTCTTATTCAAGGGAAGCTGTAGAATCTGTTTTTTCAGAAATAATGTCAAATAATCAGGTGCTAGTTTCTTTAAATTTGAAAAAATCTCTTGAAAAATCAGATGATTCAAGCGAATTTGATAGAATCAGAGAGAAACTATATGGGTTTGAACTACAGTTAAAAAATCTAATCTTAAACAAGTTGCCGGATTTACAGATTCGATTTGAACTTGAGACAGGTGAAAATTTTTTTAATCAAATTCACGCCGATGTTTCTTTAGTCAATGCTTCGGATGGATTGGATATCGAAGCCTTTAAAAAATGGAGACCTGAATATGAAAATGCTACTTTCATATTAGAGAATGGCGAAGTCTACGATAAGAACTCCCTCTCCTCCGGGGATGGTCGGGGAAGGGACTTTATTGTCTCCCGCGAAGTCGAAAAAATGTCCAAATCCAAATACAATGTGGTCAATCCCGATGATATTGTGCAAGAATATGGGGCGGACAGTCTGCGCCTGTACGAAATGTTTTTGGGCCCTTTGGAGCAGTCCAAACCATGGAATACCGCAGGAATCACAGGCACACATTCGTTCTTAAAAAAATTATGGCGGTTGTACCATTCAGGCGAAAACGGAAGTTTCAAAGTTGCCGATTCCCCCTCCTTGGGAGGGGGTCAGGGGGAGGTCAGTCTACCGGAAAGCTTCAAAACTTTACACAAAACCATTAAAAAAGTACAAGAGGATGTAGAGAATTTCAGTTTCAATACTTCGGTGGCTACGTTTATGATCTGTGTGAACGAGCTAACCGCCCAAAAATGTAACCGCAGGGCTATTTTGGAACCGCTGGCTATTTTAATATCGCCTTACGCGCCACATATTGCGGAGGAACTTTGGGAGAAAATGGGGCATACGGAGTCTATCTCTACCGCCCCTTTTCCTAAATTTGAACCTAGTTATTTGGTGGAAAGTACCAAGGAATATCCTATCTCCTTCAATGGGAAAACACGTTTTACCTTGGAGCTGCCATTGGATATGAACAAAGACGAAATAGAGGCAGCCGTTATGGCACATGACAGCACCCAACAGCAATTACAGGGAAGAACACCTAAAAAGGTCATCGTTGTTCCGGGTAAGATCGTGAATATTGTGGGGTAGGACTAACGTGTGGCGTTGGGTCGGGTTTTTACGTTCCCAATAAATGCAGTGTGATTATTCTTGAATATGTTCAGGAATGTTTTTACAGGCCCTTTAGAATAGATAAGTATATGCATGTTACCGAATTAATAGGTCTTGTGGCAGCTACCTTGACCACAGCGGGGTTTCTGCCCCAAGTATACAAAACTTGGAAATATAAGTCTACCAGAGATATTTCATTGGTCATGTATCTCGTTTTGTTGACAGGTACCCTATTATGGCTGCTCTACGGTATCCGTATCAATAGTATTCCCATTATGCTTGCAAATGCCATCACGGCATTTCTTTTGTTCTTGATGCTTCTAATGAAAATAAAGTATAAATAATGACCGCCCTCCGGAAAGGAGCTTTGTTTTATAATTGGTAAACCATTTTTTAATATATGAAATATTGATTTGCAGTCATCTAAAAAATAACCTGACTCCAAATTATTACTCTTTTACTTTTTTATTGGAGTTTACGGGGCAGGCTCAATAATTGTTTTTAAGAAGTAGATTATAGCGCTAAGCATCTGTGTTTATTTTTTATTCCGAATGATATTTTGTCAGGCTATAACTGACTTTAGGCTTTTATTTTAAAATGAAAAAATTTGGCGGGGTTTTTGCTTTTAGGGGTAGGATTCAATTACATATCGGAATCTTTAGTATATTTATTTTGAATTTAAAAAATTGAAATGTTATGATGGGATATTATATATTAATTGGTGCTATTGCACTGGTAAGCTGGTTAGTAAGTCGTAAATTAAAAAGTAAGTTCAAGTACTACTCCAACGTGCATCTCCAAAATGGGATGAGCGGAGCGGAGATTGCCCAAAAAATGTTGGATGATCACGGTATCCGTGATGTGAAGGTGGTGTCTACCGCCGGGATGTTGACGGACCATTACAATCCAAAAAGTAAAACGGTAAACCTTAGTGAAGGTGTATATAGCCAGCGCAACGCTTCCGCTGCTGCCGTCGCCGCCCATGAAGTGGGCCACGCCGTGCAGCATGCACAGGCTTATGAGTGGTTAGAGATGAGATCAAAATTGGTGCCCGTGGTAAGTGTAACTTCCAGCATGTCCATGTGGGTAGTTTTCGGAGGTTTAATGTTGGGCGCCGCGGCCGGTGTAGGTCTAGGTTACTATGTGGCTATTGCCGGGCTGGTTATGATGGGCTTCGCCACCTTGTTCAGTTTTGTGACCTTGCCGGTGGAGTACGATGCCAGTAACAGGGCATTGGCTTGGTTGAAAGCTAAAAATATAGTGACCCAGGCCGAATATAAGGGATCGGAAGACGCCCTAAAATGGGCTGCACGCACCTATGTTGTAGCGGCCATAGGTTCTTTGGCCTCTTTGGTCTATTGGGGACTTCAGGTCTTTGGAGGTAGGGATTAAGGTCTCTTTTTAAATACTTAAGCCTGTCGGTTTTACACTGGACAGGCTTTTTTTTTGACTTTATAGGAGTAAGATATGTTAAGCCTACAACTACTATGCTTCAACATCGAGTCTGCTTTTCATATTGTTGCAAATTGATTTTTGGTATTCTAAATAACTAGTCTTGTATCTTGATTCTTGCAGTCCCGAAGGTGGGGACGGTTTAGCCTCCTTGACGGAGTAGTACTTTAAATCGTAATCTGCCTATCGATCTGTTGTGCCAAGGAAATAAAGGTCTCCGTTCTGGAAACACCTTCAATTTGTTGTATTTCCTTATTCAGTACGTGCATTAAATGTTCATTATCCTTACATAAAATCTTAATAAGGATAGACCAGTTGCCTGTGGTGTAGTGACATTCCAAAACTTCGGGGATTTTTGCCAACTGTTTTACGGCGGCAGGATTGCTCATGGCCTTGTCCAAATAAATACCAATGTATGCCATGGTGGTATAGCCCATAACCTTGGGGTTGATAATAAACTTAGAACCCGATAAAAGTCCGGATGCTTCCAGCTTTCGCAGGCGCTGGTGTATAGCGGCACCGGATATACCTATGTTTCTGGCGATTTCCAGCACAGGCTTTCGGGCATCTTCCATAAGAAACCTTAGGATTTTCTTGTCAATACCGTCAATCTTTACCTTTTCGTCAGTTGATTTCATAGAATGCATATCAATTTGAAATCAAAAGTAAAGAAATGGTACAGGTTTGTTAGTCTCTAGTTATAGTTTTTTCAAGGCGATTGTCTCTTTCTGTATTTTGGAAAGCATCCTTAACCCGCCACGGAATCTGGATTATATCCTAAATAAGGCACGTGATGTTCCTTGAATGTAATCCCATACTCTTCCAACTCGGCAAGGATAGGCTCATAGACTTCCCTTGTTATTGGGATTTGTACGCCGGGCGTAGTTATCTTTTTGTTTAGAATCAGAATTGTGGCCATACCCACCGGAAGTCCTACTGTTTTGGCCATGGCCGTGTGTGTTCTATTTTCGCCAATGACCACCATATTGGAATCTATTTGTAGTTTTTTACCACCTAATTCATATCCAAATTTGTGGTACATAACGATCATATCCTTTTCGTGCTCTTGCAATGTCCAACTATCCTCCAAGATTTTTTGGAGGATTTGCGCCGGAGTGGCATCCTTTAGTCCAACCCGTTTTTGGTTATCAAAAATATTGAGTTCCAAAAGCTTGTTCCAGATAATATCGTCCTGGTCTATTTTTAGATAGTGCCGCAGTTTTAGTTCTACGGAGTCGGTGGGCGAATAGGGCAGAAACAGGTTTACGAACTCCCGGTAGGTCATGTTTTCCGAGTTTTCCACGGCATAGGTGTCGTCCGTCATGCCCAATTGTACAAATATGTTCCAAGCCTTTGAAAATCCCACACGGCGCATGGTGCCTCTGTAAATGGTAAGCGCATTTTGAAGCCCATAGGATTCCCTGTAATTTAAGGAATCTCTATTGGCATAGCCTTCAAAACGGCCGTAGCCTTCAATTTCAAAGAACTCGGTGCGCCTAAAAAGTTTGTGATAAGGAATATATTTATAGGTGCCTTCCTGAAAAAATTTGGCCGTGCCTCCTTGTCCGGCGAGCACAACGTTTCTGGGATTCCACGTAAATTTATAGTTCCAAAGGTTATCGTCGGATTCCGGCGCTACCAAGCCGCCGGTAAAGGATTCAAACAAAATAATTTTGCCGTTTTGTTCCCGTATGCAGTCAATAATCTGCATGGCACTCATATGGTCTATGCCGGGATCAAGCCCTATCTCGTTCATAAACACCAGTCCGTTTTCCTTGGCGGCTTTGCCCAGTTCCATAATTTCGGGACTCACATAGGAAGCGGTAACCAAGTGCTTTTTAAATCGGATGCAATCCTCGGCGACTTTTATGTGAAATCTTGCCGGAAGCATGGAAATAACAATGTCCGCATTTTTTATGGCCGCTGATCGGTCTTCGTCTTTAAAGACATCCAAGACGATAACGGTACAGTTGGGATGTGATGCTATTTTTTTTGAAACCGATTGGGGATTTAAATCACCTATCGTAAGATGTAACGATTCACTTACCGATTTGTCCAATAAATAATCCAATAAATATGAGGTGGATTTTCCCGCACCTACTACCAAAATTTTTCGCGACATGTGTATTGCTTACTTTTGTTTATTCAATGAATAACTAAGGTATCAAATTGTTACATTTATAAAAAATTAACAGTGTTAAGTTATGAACAAAACAATTTTTACAACAGCTTGTATTTTTGGATTATTGGCAGTGGTACTAGGCGCTTTTGGGGCTCATGGCCTTCAGAAATTGGTGGATGCCAAGTCCGTCACCAGTTTTGAGACCGGTGTCCGCTACCAGATGTACCATGCTTTTTTGCTATTTGTGCTGGGGCTGCTGCCCAATATATCGGAACGCATAAAACGCATTGTTTTTTACTTGTTGGTCGTAGGAGTTGTGATGTTCTCTTTTTCCATCTACCTTTTGGCAATTAATGCCTTGGTGGATTTTGACTTTAAGACCATTGCCTTTATAACACCTATTGGAGGAGTCTTTCTGATTGCTGCTTGGGGAATATTAGGCTACAAATTGTACAAGGCGAAAGAATAGGCCGTGGCGCTAAAATGAGATTTCGGGAATGGTATTGAAATACTAACCGTTTATGAATAGAACAAAAATACTGGGAGGTGTATTGGGGCCGATTTCCTTTTTGCTGATCAGCTTCTTTTTTCATCCGGAAGGACTTAGTCCGTCCGCGAACGCCGTTTTGGCTGCCACGGTCTGGATTGCTATTTGGTGGATTGCCGAGGCGATTCCCATTGCGGTTACGGCTTTATTGCCATTGGTTTTGTTCCCCTTGGCCGGCGGGCTGGATCTGGCGGCTACTTCCGCTTCCTATGGGCATAAATATATATTCCTTTATATGGGCGGTTTTATTATTGCCATTGCCATAGAGAAATGGAACCTGCATAAACGTATAGCCTTAAATATCATCAATTTTATAGGGTCCGATGTTCGGAAAATCATATTGGGCTTTATGGTAGCCACCGCATTTTTATCTATGTGGATATCCAATACCGCCACCGCTGTGATGATGCTCCCGATCGGGATGGCCATCATCAAACAATTGAAGGATAATCCGGATACGATCGTCGATGAAAACCAGACCTTTGGAAAAGCCTTGATGTTGGCCATAGCCTATAGCGCATCCATCGGCGGTGTGGCCACTTTAATTGGCACACCGCCCAATTTGGTGCTTGCAGGCGTGGTGCTGGATACCTACGGCTACGAGATTACGTTTATGCAATGGTTTAGTTTTGGTCTGCCCATTTCGGTCGTCTTGCTTTTTATCTGTTGGAAATACCTAACGCGGTATGCCTTTCATTTTAAGGAAATAGAATTTCCGGGCGGGAAGCAAGAAATTAAGCGACAACTGAAGCAATTAGGGCAGCTATCCTATGAAGAGAAAATGGTGGCCTCCGTTTTTGCGTTTACCGCATTCTGCTGGATTTCACGCTCGTTCTTATTGCAAAAACTTTTACCGGCGCTGGACGATACCATTATAGCGGTGTTCTTCGCCATTGTTCTGTTTTTGATTCCGGCCAAGAACAAAAGGGAACAACTTATTAATTGGGAGGAGGCCGTAAAAATGCCTTGGGGAATTATTTTGCTTTTTGGGGGAGGAATGGCCTTGGCAAAAGGTTTTGAGGTCAGTGGCCTGGCCGTTTGGATCGGTAGTCAAATGACAGCCCTTTCCGGTTTGCCTATTTTAGTGTTGATCTTGGTGTTGGTGGCCGCGGTCAACTTTCTTACGGAGATTACCTCTAATTTGGCCACAACGGCCATGCTTTTACCTATTTTGGCACCCCTGGCATTGGCCATAGATGTGCATCCTTTTGTATTGATGGTTGCTGCTGCAGTAGCCGCTTCCTGTGCTTTTATGCTGCCCGTAGCAACGCCGCCCAATGCCGTTGTGTTTGGGTCGGGCTATTTACGTATTCCCGATATGGTGCGTAAAGGCTTTTTTATGAACCTGATATCTATTTTTATAGTGGGCCTTTTCGTTTATTTTGTCCTGCCGGAGTTATGGGGCATTGTAATCGAAGCTTTTCCTGAATACCTTAAAAAATGAAATTTCTACTGATTCCCGATAAGTTCAAAGGTTCGCTCACGAGTGAAGAGGTGGTGCAGTCCATGCAACTTGGGATAGAAAAAGTGTTGCCGGGGGCTTCCTTTCATGTGATAAAGGCTTCGGATGGCGGGGACGGGTTTTTGGATGCCATTGCGCGCTACCGGCCATGTATAGCCGTGCAAACCATAGGGCAGGGCCCCCTAGGGAGGCCAAGGCTCTGTTCGTATCTGTACCATCATGAGGAAAAAGCGGCCTATATAGAACTGGCAAACTCGTCCGGTATGCAATTGCTTACGGCCAAGGAGCGGGATGCGATGTTAACCTCTACCTATGGCACGGGATTACAGATGAAGGATGCCATTGAAAAAGGGGCAAGGACAATTTATGTGGGCTTGGGCGGCAGTGCCACGAACGATGGTGGTATAGGAATTGCAAACGCGCTGGGCTACATTTTTTTGGATGATACCGGCGAGGTTTTGAAGCCTATCGGAAAAAATTTGATACATATTGATCGAATAGACACTTCTAAAGTCCCCAAGATGCTTAAGGAGATACAATTCTTTGCCGTCAACGATGTAAGCAATCCCTTGTTCGGGCCCAACGGCGCGGCCTTGGTTTATGCAAAACAAAAAGGAGCTTCTGCAAGTGCTATTTTAAAACTGGATGCCGGACTTCAAAAGCTGGATCAAGTGGTTTTCCATCAATTAGGGCAGCAGAACGCATCAATTTCCGGGGCAGGAGCGGCGGGTGGAGCCGCCTTTGGACTCAAAAGTTTTTTTGATGCCGAATTTTTACATGGTATCGATTTTGTGCTCAAACTATCCAGGGTAGCAGCTATTTTGACCTCGGACACCTTCGACTATATCATTACGGGGGAAGGTAAGATCGATGCACAGACGCTAAACGGCAAACTTGTACAAGGTGTCCTAGCCTTAGGACAAAAATTTGGGATTCCCGTTGTGGCTGTTTGTGGACAGCGGGATATGGACCTACAGGCCGCAAAAGAAATCGGTATTTATGAGGTTGTCGAAATTCAGGATAAGGACAAGACGCTTTCCTATAATATGGAGCATGCCAATGACTTATTGATTGCTGCCATGGAGTCATTTTGCAGAAGAATTCATTGATCGTCCGACTTGGTTCGGTCTGGAACTTTAACGCCGGGGGCGCTCCGAAAAGTAGTTTTGATTGAGGAAGTTTAAGGAGCAGGCCCAAACCTTATTGTTTTAAAATCACAAAAAAGCGACTTAATTTTGCGAAGATCACAATAGGGAGGCTGTTGTGCGAAGGTCATCAATCTATCCCAAAAACAAGAACCGGAAATCTACGGTGCCATAAAGCCGGGCGCCCTACTGGAGAATGTGATTTTGGATGCGCATGGGAATGTTGATTTTGCCGATACGTCCATTACCCGAAATACAGGGGTCAGCTACCCTATTTATCATATCGATAATATACGTCAACCTTCTATTGGGGAACATGTGAAGAACATTTTCTTTTTGACGGCGGATGCTTTTGGGGTGCTTCCTCCCATCTCAAAACTGACGCCTA
>Ga0306871_1000105_pt1 | contig 35253 bp, 25 predicted proteins | sample AntRauMeHopE1497_FD_190447 | JGI IMG/M metagenome (GOLD analysis project Ga0306871, IMG submission 190447) | Saline lake microbial communities from Rauer Islands, Antarctica - Metagenome Hop E1 #497 (v2) (version 2) | ecosystem: Environmental > Aquatic > Non-marine Saline and Alkaline > Saline ... | reverse complement strand
CCCACATTTAATGAGTATGCACTATCTTTTTTTGAGAGAATTTGGGAAGGGATATTGCTATCGTTTAAGTAAGCTTTAACCATCTCTACATAGATACTGTCGTTGTGTTGAAGTACACATTCCCAATTAGGAATGGAGTCGGGTTTAGGATCCTGGAACATGCTCTGGTGTTGGTGGAGATAAAGGGTTAAGTCTTGGTTTTCGCCATAGAATATACGCCATAGAAAGTGCTGCTACCAATGATAGTGCAAGTAACCAAATTGGGGGAAGGCTTACTACCTCTGTATCTAAATGTTTAGCGGTAAATTCTGGGAATAGCCTTGGCGCCAAAGATAATAACCCATTATTGGCGGCGTGTAAAATAATGGCCGGCCACAAGCTGTCAGACTTTATGGTTATCCAGGCTAATAACATGCCTATTATTGATAAAACAAGTACTTGGGTAAGTCTTACGTGATAAAAACCAAATAGTAGCCCTGAAACGATTATTGCAGCCGTTGTGCCCATTTTTTTGTCGAATACCCGCAGCATTAATCCCCTAAACATGATTTCTTCACAGATTGCTGGCGTTATAGCTACGTGCAGGAAAATTACCCAAGATGGAGTGTCTCCCATAAAAAACTTCTCTAGAATTTGTATAGAAGCTTTCTCCATTTCTAGCATGAAATCTGGTTGTGGCATAAAAGCGTTCACATATTGTACGCTCATCAAAAAGGGGTATGCTGTGAATAAGAGTACTAAACTTATTAGTGTGAATGGCAACCAGTCTTGAATCGGGCGATTATTAAGCCTAACAAAACCAAACCTGCTTTGGCCGTTACTGAATATGCCTGAAACCAACCAACTAAGGAAACCAATTACCACAAACTGGCCTACCGTATTGCCGGTTAGTAAATAAATGGGTTGTTCATTAATGCCGTTCATTAACGCCATTGGATCTGAAAGATCAACCGATTCAAAGGCTAGATACACCCCAAAACCGACCAATCCCCCCACAATTTGAAATAAGATAAAGGCCATTACAAACCACACCATAAGCGGAGTAATTAGGCCAAAACCATTTCGGTAAACCCATGCATTGGGAGAGATATAATCGGTAGAGAAAGTGTTCATTAATTCAGTTTATATATTGGGAAGTAGAAGTGTGTTTGGCTTACAACTCTTCTTCTTTCTCAGCAAATATTTTAACGCCAACCATTCCAGCTAGTGCCATGATTATACCGCCAATTGGCAGTGCAAACAATAACTGACCCAAACGGCCACTTAAGGTTAATGTTTTGGCATACTGACTTTCCATACCTTCTAGAATTTCATCAGTAAAAGCAGGGTTTGCTTCAAAATTTCTCATGGTTGCTTCTAAGTAATTTTTATACATATCTGCATCTACTACTAGCCATAGTTCTATCAAAACAGTAGCAGCAAGTGTTGAAACTATAGCAGTATACAAACCAATTAGTGCGCCTTCGCCTAATTTCATGCTTTTATCTTCCTGCGTTCCTAAATAGTGTTTTACGGCATACGCACCAACAGCTAAGCTTAGTAAACATGATAAAATGCCTACTACAATACTTTTTATATCTACTATCGAGGTAGATGGCTCAGCGCTAATGGCCATATTTATATTTACCACTTGAATAATGGCAGATAGCAAGCCTAAGGCTAAACCTACTTGTATTGCCGTATTAAAGTACAGAGATTGTTTTGATGGTTGATTCATTGTTGATTGGGTTAAGCTAAATATTAGAGTAATATGTAATTAGTTGGCAGGTACTTTTTTCTGAAAGTTAGCTTCAAAAAACAGCGCTATTGGCAAAGCTAATAGCAGCCCACCGAAAAAGCGACTTTCAAGGGTATTAGTCCATATTCCAATTGAGTTCAAAAATACGTCTAGAATATTCAAAAACAAGGCGATAGTTAAAAAGCCTAATACCGTTTTTTTTGAATAGCGCGGGCGTACGGCTAAAAGTAGTAGCCAGTTTCCAAATAACATGGCATAAAAGCCAAAGCATCTGCTACAGACTGCCATGGTTAAACCCGTTTCTGTAACTACAAAAGACCGGAGCGGATCTTGATGACAGACACCACTAAATAGGCTGTGCGCCCATGGGTATGGCAATGTAGCGAGCCAAAAAAGTAGCCCGCTTGCTACGAATAAGCCAGCCCAAAGAGACGCATTTTTCACCTGCGCAAAAGTTTATTTAATGGTGCTGAATAACATAGTCATGTCTAGGGCTGCTACAGAATGGGTAATTGACCCACTTGAGATAAAATCTACGCCTGTTTCTGCAATAGCAACAATGGTATGCTGATTTATATTGCCTGAAGCCTCTAGCTTTACACGGCCTTCGTTAATTTTTACGGCTTCGCGCATTTTTGCAGGAGTCATATTATCGAGCATAACTATTTGCGCAATTTGGCCATGCTCATGGTTTGCTTCTAGCACGGTTTTTAATCCTTCAATATTTGGTACTTCAATCTCAACTAGAATATCATCACCCAATTTTTTTGAAGCTTTGTGTTTTTTTACCGATAGTAAAGCTTCTAAAATGCCTCCAGCAACTTCTATATGGTTTTCTTTAATCAAATAGCGGTCATAAAGCCCCATTCTATGGTTCTGGCCATTACCAAGGCGCACCGCCCATTTATCTAAGTAACGGTGGCCTGCCAAGGTTTTACGGGTGTCTAACAAAATAGCCTTTGTATGCGCCATCATTTGCGCCATTTTGAAGGTGTTTGTGGCAATACCACTCATACGCTGCATACAATTCAGCAATAAACGCTCGGCACTTAATAATTGACCAGCATTGCCTTCTATTAACATAATAGTGTTGCCGTATTGAACCGGACCACCATCTTTTTTAGTATTGGTTATCTTAGCATCAGGCACCATTTTAGTGAGTATGTATTCGGCTACTTCTATACCCGCAATTACCCCATTTGCTTTGGCTAAGATTTTAGCTTCGCATTTTTCTTTATTGGTGTAAATAGCTTGGGTGGTTATATCGCCACTGCCTAGATCTTCTGCAATAGCTAAGTCTAGTAAATCAATTGCTTGTTGGTGCATCTTAATGGTTTTTTTGGTTTTTATTGGTCACTGCTTGTACAAATCCTGCAAATAAGTCGTTGCTTCTTTGTGGGCGAAAAGTAGCTGTATTTATGAAGCATAACTCAACTTTTCCCTCAAAAACTATCTGGCTCTTTTCGTTAGTTATGCGGCTGTATATGGCCATTCTGGTGGTTGGAATTTCATATACCGATAAGGCTACATGGTAAATTTCATCATAGTTTAGGGGCCATTTGTACTTACCCTCAACTGTAGTTACTGGCATTAAAACACCAGAGTCTTCAATCTTTTTGTAGGTTACACCAAACTTTCGGAGCCATTCTGTTCGTGCATTTTCCATGTACTTGAAATACACCGAATGATGAACTCTTCCCATAGCATCAATGTCATAATAACGAACCCTACTTGAGTGCTCAAAAGTTGCTATAGGCTCAGATTTAGGAAGATTAAAAGCCATTAAATTACTCCCAAGCACCCATAGCTGAATACTTATCTATTCTTTGTGCTATTAACTTTGATACGGAAAGTTTATCAAGTTCTTTTACGCTCTCAAGAATTTGATTTTTTATTGCTTCAGAAGATTCTGTAAAATTTTGGTGTGCCCCGCCAAGTGGCTCAGGAATTATGCCATCTATAACTTTTAGTTCTAATAAATCTGGTGCCGTTAACTTTAGGGCCGATGCAGCTTGCTCTTTAAAATCCCAAGTTTTCCATAAAATTGAGGAACAAGACTCAGGTGAGATTACAGAGTACCAAGTGTTTTCCATCATATAAACTTTATTTCCCATGCCAATACCTAAAGCGCCACCACTTGCCCCCTCCCCAATCACTATTGCAATAATTGGCACTTTTAAGGTTGCCATAAGCTTTAGGTTGGCAGCAATGGCTTCGGCTTGTCCACGTTCTTCAGCTTCTAAACCAGGATATGCTCCGGGCGTATCTAAAAGCGTAATTATTGGTAAGTCAAATTTCTCTGCCATTTGCATTAGACGGAATGCTTTGCGGTAGCCATCTGGTTGTGGCATTCCAAAATTTCTGTAGCCACGGTCTTTGGTATCTCTACCTTTTTGGTGTCCAATAATCATGAATGAACGGCCATTAATAGTAGCCATGCCCCCAACAATTGCAGGATCATCTCGGAACTTTCTATCGCCGTGTAACTCCATGAAGCGATCTGTCATTATACTGATATAGTCTAGCGTATAAGGACGATTTGGATGGCGTGCCAATTGCACCTTTTGCCAGCGCGTTAAGTTGCTAAAGGTTTGCTTTCTCAGCTCAGAAACTTTCTGTTTCAATCGAGCAATTTCTGGAGCCAGCAACGACTGACTTTCAACCTTTAATCCACTGAGCTCATCTATTTTTTGCTCTAGTTCAGCAATAGGTTTTTCAAAATCCAGATAATGCATAATAGCCGTTAATTTGTGTTAAAATACTTTTTTAGTGCTAAAACTTGCCAAAAAGGCTTCTAATTTTCAATTTCCATACTCTGAAGACCGCCTCTCTCACAATATGCTTCGACATTTTCGATACACCTTCTTCTCGTTCCCTAAAGATAATGGATACTTCACTGAGTTTAAAGCCTGCTTTCCAAGCTCTAAAATGTACTTCAATCTGAAAAGCATAGCCATTAGATTTCAGCGTATCTACATCTATTGCTTCTAACACATTGCGGTGTATAGCTTTAAAACCTGCTGTGGTATCAAAAACCGGTAAGCCTGTAATAGTTCTGGCATAAACATTGGCCGCATAAGAAAGCAGCAATCGAGATAATGGCCAGTTTATAATGCTTATACCATCACAATAACGAGAACCAATAGCCACATCTGCTTGCTTAGACTCTACTTGAGCCACAAGTCTTGGCAGATCATTAGGGTCGTGCGAGAAATCAGCGTCCATCTCACAAATTACCTCATAACCATTGGCCAAACCGTACTTAAAGCCTTCAACATAAGCGGTGCCTAAGCCCAATTTCCCCTGTCTTTCAAGGATAAATACGCGGTCTGAGAATGCAGCCATTTTTTCTTTTACGAGCGCTGCCGTGCCATCTGGGGAGTTATCTTCAACAACCAAGACATTAATTTTTACCGGAAGCGCCAACACCGCATCTATCATGCGCCCAATATTTCCCACCTCATTGTAGGTGGGAATAATCACCAATCGCATGGTATTTTCGTTGAGTTGTGCCATTGTTTTTGTTTTGTCCATTTGCATTTTGCTATGTACTGTAGCCGCGGCTTTTATTGGCCTTTTCCTTTAATCACTACTAAAAGTGTGTTTATCAAAATTTTAAGATCCATCCGTAGCGATCTGTTTTCTACGTAGAATAAATCGTACTTCGTTTTCTCTTTAACATCTTCTAAAGTAGCGTCGTACTTCCATTTAACCTGTGCCCAGCCGGTTATTCCTGGGCGAACCCGTAATCTACGAGCATATAATGGAATTTCTTGCATAAATCTGTCTACAAAATATTTACGCTCTGGTCTTGGTCCTACCAGACTCATATTCCCTCTTAATACATTAACAAATTGGGGAACCTCATCTAAACGCAGGCGTCGCAACCAATAGCCAGTTTTAGTAATTCGGGGATCATTTTTTTGCGCCCAAACAGGCCCTGTTTTTTTCTCCGCGTCTTGGTACATAGTTCTGAACTTGAACATCAGAAACTCTTTGCCAGAGCGCCCCACTCTTTTTTGGGCAAATATAATGGGTCCCTTTGAATCTAGCTTTATGAGTAGAGCAACTATCAATACTATTGGGAAGGTAACAACCAGAAATACCAAAGGAATTATTAGATCCATCAAGCGTTTAGCCGCCTTTTCCCATAGTGGCATTGGGTCTGTGTTCAATTCAATTAGTGCCAACCCAAAAATTTGGTTTGTCTTATTTAGCCCACTAACTACTTGATGAAAATCGGGGACAATTTTGATGCTCAAATCATCAATTTCTATTTGTGAGAGCAGTTTTACCAGTTCATCTCGTTGTTCTGGCTCTAGTGCAATAATTACGTCTTGCACTAGATGCGCAAAAACTAGGGCTCTCAAGCCTTGCATGTCGCCCAAAATCTGCGCTTGTTCAATGCCTTCAGCAACTTTTCCATTCACCCGCACAAAACCAATTACATCGTGGCCTAAAGTTTTTGTGCGTGCTAAATCTCTGTAAACACTCAACGCAGATTCGCCCGTACCAATAATTAACGACCGGTGAAGCCCGCGCCCTCTGTTAGCCAAGGCTCTCTGCACCGTTCTATGGATAAAGCGGTTGAGTGTCATGCACCCAAAAGTTATTCCCCAATAATAGATGGTAGAATGAAAAAAGTTGTCAAAGAACAGCACTTCCATTCCTATTATCAGAAAAAATAGAACTAATACCCCAAAAACCGTAGTTTTGGCCACTTTCAACATCTCATCTAATCGAGAGATGAGGTAAAGATTTTTATAAAGACCGCTGAATGCAAATACCACAAGCCAATAGCCACAATGAACAAGACCACTGCTAAAGAGTAGTTCAGGCTGCACAATAGCTGCTACAAACGACAAGTCTACACTGATAACCGCAAATGCATACCATGCAAGTGCCAGTGAGCTGATGTCAGCCAAGCCAGTAAAGGCTATAGTTTTGAAGCGTTTAGCCTCGTTCAAATCGTGAAAAAGTTGAGTACGTGAGTAATTCTAATATTCCAATAATAGGTCTACTTTAAAGAGTTAATATAAAACGAAGATTTTCACAATAGCTAACATTCTATTTTGTTCTCATTATTATTCAAAGATCAAGCTACAAAAGCACGTCTAGGACGCCTAAAAACGGATCATGGCACAATTGAAACGCCAATTTTTATGCCCGTTGGTACGCTTGCCACAGTAAAATCTGTGAGCCAAGCCGAACTTAAAGAGCAAGTTAAGGCGCAAATTATTCTTGGCAATACCTATCATTTGTATCTGAGGCCAGGCAATAAGCTGATGTCTGAGGCCGGTGGCTTGCACCAATTCATGAATTGGGATAGACCCATTTTAACAGATTCAGGCGGCTATCAAGTTTTCTCTCTATCAAAAAATAGAAAACTCGAGGAAAGAGGGGCGCATTTTAAAAGTCATATAGACGGCTCTAAACATCTATTTACCCCTGAAAACGTTGTGGAAACTCAACGAGTTTTAGGCTCTGATATTATGATGATTTTCGATGAGTGCCCGCCCTACCCTTGTAGCTACGAGTATGCAAAAAACTCTATGGAACTCACGCATAGATGGGCAAAAAGAGGTCGCGGAGCCTTTTTAGCTACGCAGCCTAGATATGGCCATAAGCAGGCTCAATTTGGGATTTTTCAAGGAAGCTGCTTCCCAGATTTGCGCAAACAATCAGCGGAATTCATGGCCGAGCTTGACTTCGAAGGCATTGCGATTGGCGGGCTTAGCGTTGGCGAACCCATTGATTTAATGTACGAAATGACCGATTTATCCACCAATTACATGCCCGAACAGAAAGCACGCTACTTAATGGGCGTAGGAACGCCTGCAAATCTATTAGAAGGTGTTGCACGTGGCGTTGATATGTTTGACTGCGTAATGCCAACAAGAAATGGCCGAAATGGCATGGTTTTCACCCGCAACGGTACCATAAATTTGCGCAATGCTAAATGGAAAAATCATTTCAAAGCTTTTGATGCAGATTTCCCTTCACCACTATGCAATGAGTATACCGCCGCCTATATCCATCATTTATTCAGAGCTAATGAAATTCTGGGTATTCGTTTGGCCTCACTGCACAACCTGATTTTTTACTTATGGCTAATGGAAGAAGTTCGAGCAAAAATTAAAGACGGTAGCTTTGGCAGCTGGTACCCTGGAATGGTAAAAACCTTAGAGACAAGACTCTAAAATCAAAATCAGCTTACTTCATGGCATTTTTGAACAGATTTGGACGTCTTAGCAAAGTTTTGACTAAGATGTCTAAATCTAGCCAAATAGAGTAATTTTGCAGGTAAAATAAATCGAAGCTGTGGTAATCTTCCCCACTAAAACCAGAATTTGGATTTATTTGTACCAAACCCGTTAAACCTCTTTTATAGCCAAAGTTGGTGTCATTTTTTTTCGTAAAAAGTGGCGCCCCTACAAAAGACATTTCCCCTTTAATGATGGCTTTCAAAACGCGTTGTAAATTGCGTTTTGTGGCGGCAGGCGTCTCGCTTTTTTCAACCATTAACTGCGTCGATTTCCCCTCAAAGATACTAAGTTCAACCTCTTCATAAGTAGTTTCAGAATCGCCATTCTTTGCGGTAAACAAGCCATAAATCCCCCATAAAGGAAGCGCCAAAGAAAGATCAAGTGCTCGCTTTAAGTAGGGGTTCAATCCCTTAAAAAAGGTTAATTCAACGTCAATAACAGCTATATCTTCTAAATACTCAACATTACTTTTTCCCAAGATATAATCCATACTATCGGGTACAATTTTTACGATTACATTTTCAGATGCACCAATTGCTGGCATTACTTCTAAAATGTCTTTGTATTTCAACGCATGCATCATAAAATGAACTTGTGCCACACGGTAAGCCCGCACTAATTCTTTAAGCTGGCTTAAATCACCAATGATAGGAACACCCTCTACCTGAGTAACCGATTTATCATGTGCACTTTGGGTTATTACGCCTGTTAGCTCGTAATTCCAACCCGGCTGCCGACGAACTTTTTGTATAAGTGATGCCGTTTGAACAGGATCATAACCCACAACCAACAATCGTGTGGTTTTTAAATTCCCCGGAATTTGTTGCGAGTTCTTTAAGCTGCTTTTCTTGAAGGTATAAATAATGACAAAGAGCGCAATATCCACAAAAGCACTAACGCCAACTATTAAGCGGGAAAAAGCAATTTGTTTGATGAAAAAAGAAATGACTACCAATACCAAAAAGGCAAAGAATAGGGTCTGAATTCTTGCAACAACACCATAACGCTGTTTTTTTAGTAGGCCAAACCGAGGGGCCAAAAAGGCATAAGCCAAACTGACTACTAAGTTGGTCCAAAAAAATCGAAGGTAACTGGGTTCAAGCAATTGTTCTGGTTTAATTCCATAGCGCAATAAGTAGCCTAGAGTTAGCGTTGTATTAATCAAAACCAAGTCTAACATCAAGGGTCGCAGCCTATTAACCACCATAGAAAATAGATTTGCTACTATTTTTAGCCAAACAGCCACCCAAACAACGCTTTTGAGAAGACTTAAATATCCCGTTGAAAAATGTTTGTCGAAATACAGATATAAGGCTTGGTTAAAGCTTTTTATGTAGGTTATGTCGTTTTGTTTGGCACTTTCGCCTTTATAATGAATAATATTAGTGGTGGGCAAATACACAATTGATCTACCTTCTTCATGCACCCTTTTACACAAATCAATATCTTCTCCGTACATAAAAAAGCGTTCATCAAAACCTGCTAATTGTTGTAAGAGAGCAGTTTCAAAAAACATAAAGGCCCCAGATAGCACCGCTATTTCACCCGACTCATTTTCATCTAGGCTATTTTCATAATATCCCCCAAAAAAAGCAGACTTCGGAAACAATGCAGTTAGGCCACTTGCTTTACAAAAGGAATTCCATATTCCCGGGAAGGCACGTTTTGATTCTGGCGCATAACTCCCATCAGCATTTAGAATCTTACACCCCAACGCACCTACTTTTGGGTTGGCTTTCATATACTTGATGCAACTTTCTAGCGTGTCTTCGCTTACCAGCGTATCTGGGTTTATAATTAAGGTAAACTGCCCTTTAGCTTTTTGAATAGCTGCATTATTTGCCTTCCCGAAGCCTACATTTTCCTTACTTTTTAAGTAGTTTACATTTGGGAAGCGTTCTTGTAGGTAAGCAATAGAGCCTTCAACAGAACTATTGTCAACCAAAAATATTTCCATAGAAATATCTTCTGCAGCTCGGTATAATGAGGCAAATAAATTGGCTACATATTCCTTTACGTTGTAATTAACCACAACAACACTCAGGTCAATATTAGTAGGTTCACTCATGGTTTATATAAGCTTTTCAACGTATTACCACCAATTTACCTACTCTGCTATCACCGTTATCGGGGTTAACCGCAATAACTAGGTAAACACCACTAGCTAACCTCCCGCCATCTTTTCGTTGAATTTGCCATTGGGTGCGTCCGCCTGTTGCCGTAAACTGATCTACTAAAACACCATCAACGGTAAGAATTTTTACGATAGATTTTTCTGGCAGACCTTCAATCGTTACTTGATTGCCCATCTCTCTGTTATAGTTGAATGGATTTGGGAAAGCAGAAAGCTCTGCGCCTTTATTGGCTGAACTGGCTAATGTGGCGGTTTTATAACGCATCAAACCCTTATCTGTGGCTATATACATATCACCAGTACTTTTGTCGAAGGCTAAATCAATTATAGCATCAGACAATAACTCGCTGTTTGCAGCCGTAAAATGCGAAACAATATTGCCGCCAAGTTCATCTAAAACCCATAACCCATCTGAAGGTGTACCAACCCACTTTTGGTTTGCGCCGTCAACTTCCATAGTATTTACATTTATTTCTGGCAGTAAAAACGGCCGATCTGCACTTGTATCAGCATTTATTAGCCATTGAGCGGTGCGTTCGGCCCTTCCACCTTGAATAATAAATTCCGGGAAAATAAATCGTGCTATTCCACTTGCAGTACCTATCCAAACTTCGCCATTTTGGTCTTCAATTAGTGCATTAACGGTTTGTGAGGGTAAATTCCCAGTTAACAGATCTGTTGTAAGTCGTATAGATTCATCATCGCTGAAATCTGCGGGGTCTCCTGTGCTTGCCACCACTAAACCCGTACCTGATGCAGACTTCAAAGTCATCCATTTATTGCCATTTCTGTCTATTAGCAGCTCTCTGTACACATCTGCCGTACTAGTTGCCGAGAATATCGGTAGGGACACCCAACGATCATTTTCTTCGTCATAATAATGTAACGGCCTATTCGAAAAATGACTTATGGCCCATAATCTACCCTGTGGATCCGTATCAAAGCCATGAATTACCGAATAATTGCCGCCACTTACGCCAACTACGCCTTCATCGATTCGGTAAGAACTGAAGTTTTGTTGTTCGTAATCATAGCGCAATATCCCTTTACCCCAACTCCCAAAAAAGTAGGAATTTTTGAATGTCTCAGATCTAAAAACACTTCGGAAATCAGCTGCCCTAAACGCTGGCACGTTTAATTGGGACCAAGAAGTCCAAGTATCATCTATGGCGTCATAAATCTGTACGCCCCTACTTCTGGCAATTTCAGTATCAACTTGTGGTTGTCCGGTTGTGCCTGATAGTAAAACCCCATTTTGCTGATCAAAGCTTAATCCATCAAAAAAGTTGGATGAAGGGCCTTTTTTAGGTAAGGTGCTTATTTGCCCATCGAGAGTGTTTACCTGAGCAACGCCTACATTTTGGGTGCCAACCAGTAATCCCGCATCAGGCACTGCTAAAAGTGCCGTTAATGGTGTGTTAACGGCCAATTGCACTGATTTGTAGACGCTTTCTTGGATGGCGCCATAACGCAAAAGGTTTGCTGCAACTCCAGCGGTATTCTCCTCTGCATTGGCAGAAGAAAGGGCATATAAAAGGCCTAGTTCTTGATCTAAATGAAGTTGATGTGCGCTTGCAATAGGAATTGAGCTTAGCTCAGAAGTAGAAATATTCAATAGTTTTAGCGAATTAGTAGTTGATACAATTAAGCTTTGCTCGCTTAGTACCATATCAAAATGCGAAGCTGATGAGCCTTCACCCGCTGCAAAAAGAATTTCTTTTCGCCAGTTCTGAGGTAGTGTCAAAAAATCGATGTCAGCTAGATTTCCAGAATAAAGGCCATCATTTCTAAGCACATAAATCCGATTGCCCACAATACTAGACTTTTTAATTGGGATGGCGGGGCTATTTTCCACAAATACAGTAATGGTATTGCTCACAAATCGTCCCGAAATATTGTACACAACAACCCCAAAATCTGTGGAAATCCATAACTGATTGGGATCTGCTGGATTTATGCTCAAATGGTTTATTGATTTTGAATTGTACCTAGTTGATCGAAAAATATCGTCTATTCTAGTAATTTTCGACGATGCTAGATCAAAAAGATCAATCATCCCATCTCTGTAGCCAATAATGAGGGTCTCTAACTCTGGCGATTTAACCATAGCTTTGGGATCTAAAGACTTATACAAACCACTGATTGGGTCTATTTGTTCGGTAATTTCGAGTGTAGATGCGTCGTAGGCAAGCAAACCACCAGTGGTGCTAACCCAAATACTATTGGTATTTGAGTCGTAGAGCATAGCTCTAACTGAGGTGGTTGATAAGAAAGACTGCCACGAACCAATAGTCTGAGACTGACCAAAAAGCGGCTGCACCGCTAGCCAAAAGCCTATTAATAGCAATGAAGATAAATAGATACGAGGAAGCGATGTATTGGAAAACACTTTGGAGTTCTTAATGAAAGAGAGATAAAATTTAGTAGCTTTATCGCGTATCAAATAGCACGGATTCGTTAAAAAATATATGCTTGAATTTAGTACCGTGTAAAATGAATACCAAAAATTGCTTACAACCATTTACAATACAATTTGCAACCGAGCTTATATATCAAACGTAAGTTGGCACCAGAACATAAATCGGTGTGATTCTTATGGTTAAAAAAATTGTTTATCTCTCTTTCATTACCTCTTTAGCTTGGCTGACATCTGCTAATGTAGCAATAGCGCAAATAGCGGCTGCTAGTGCATTTACTGGCAGTAGCATTAAAGTAAACCAAGATGAGAACCTACTGTATGCCAATAGAGTAGAAATGGCCATTGGTAAAAAACTGATTATCAAAAACATTAAGGGCAACATTAGCATTAATGGTAATAATAACAGCCGAGAGTTACAGATTAACGTTTGGCAAGAAAAAGACATAAGCTTATTAGATAGAGGCCAATCAGCCGAGGCCGGTGTACGAGTTTGGACACAAGACGATGAGCTTAATATTGAAACCATTTCCAGTTCCTATAATAACCGCAGTAAATTCTCTGCAGCCTACAGACTTGAATTGTCTATTCCCAAAGGTTTACAAATTTATGTAGACAACCAGTTAGGCAATGTTACCATCAATGATGTTTCTGGCACTTTAGCCGTTGCAGTCTCTCAAGGCAATATTACCATAGAAAATAGCGTTGGTGATACAAACTCTAGGGTTAAAACCTTTAACGGAGATATCTATGTATCAAATTATGGCGGCCACTTAATGGCTTTATGTAGTTTGGGCGATTTAACCCTAAGCAATGTAAACGCAAACCTACGAGCTAAAACTAAGCAGGGTGATATAGACGGAACCAAACTAAGCGGTACTATAATCTTTAAAGTTACATCTGGCGATATAGATATTGAAATTAATGATAATGTAAAGCTCATAAATTTAACCAGTATTGGTGGTAACATAGACGTGAGAGTTAATACTGGCCAACTATTTGACCTTGAATTGGCCGGTTCCGAAATTGATTTAGACGATAGAAACCGATTTATTGGATCTAGGAATACACGAAAAGTATCCGGTAAAATTGGGAGTGGCGGAACCCCATTAATTATGAGCGCCACTGGCGATTGTAACTTAACAATCAGAGACTAGCGCCCAAGGTGAGTCCATCGCAAATAAACATATTAACCCTTTTAAAATCTCGCATTAAGCAACGATGGATTTTAGCGTTGTTGCTGCTAAGCTTAAATCTGCTATGCAGTGGTCAGCTGTATGGGCAAATAGACTCGTTACTAGATTTTAATTTTGATTTTTGGGAAACAGCAGAAACCAGCCTAAGCATTGAAGACCTTGATAATGCAAAAAAACTGGCTTTCCCGAATGATCAGATGCGTTTTTCAAATGAAGACCTGCCTAAATGGAAGCTACCTGAGATAAATGACTTTAATTTGGGGATTGTAAACACCATGCTAAGGCCAACTGATATGGCTTTTCTTGATTGGAATGGCATTGGTTGGTTTAGGTTAGAATTAGAGATAGATCAATCGCTTACTGGCAAAAAGTTGGCTTTAATCCCAGAACATCATTTTGGCGCTTCAGAGGTTTATCTAAATGGTGAACTAATTGGGCGTTACGGACATATATCCCCAGATCCCGATTCTTGTGAATATGCGCAATCAGGCAGACCATTATTGCTATATTTTTCAAGACCAGGAAGGCATATTTTAGCCATACGGTATGCTAATTTTGAGGCAGAGCGCCTAAGTGATCAAGGTTTGTACCCTGGCTTTAGGTTTAGAATAGGCGATTTTCAAACGCACTTAGATAATTGGTTAACGGAAAAAACCCAAGTTGGAAGTGTTAATCTATTCATACTTGGGGCGCTGATTGCCGTAACCTTAGTGCATTTTTTGCTCTTTGTGTTCTACCCCATCCAAAAAAACAACTTCTATTTTGCCCTATTTACCGGAAGTTTGGCTCTTTTAAGTCTCTCAGAGTACATGGTTACCTACATAACCGACCCTTTTCAGTTCTTGATATGGTTCAAGCTCACAGATCTTTCCTTAGTAATAGCCCTATTAATGGCACTCCGTTTTAGTTATGAACTATTCTATGCTAAAAAACCTATGCCCTATTACGTATTACTTTTCTTTGCCATACTGCTAGGTCTGTATTACTGGTTTATTCCGTACCCAATAACACAGCCTTTAGATGTATTTGTGATATTAGTAGTAGCAGAGCTTTTGCGCGGGTTGATCAGAGCTAGAAACAAAAACAAAGAAGGCTACTGGATTATTGGAACGGGTTTAGCTGGCTTTATGCTGGGCTTGGTATTATCCATATTAGAAGACGTGGTATTTCTGCAGAATATAGGAAATATGGCCAAGTCGGGTGGAACTGGCTTATTAATAGGTTCACTTTCTATCTTTTTGTCGAGAAATGTTGCGGTCACCAATAAACGCTTGCGAACCAATATTCGCCAAATTAGGCAGCTTGCCCGCCAGAATATGGAGCAAGGAATGCTAACTAGGCAAAAAGAGCTCCAAAGAAAGTTATTAGCCACAGAAAATAACCGAAAGACGGAAGAGCTCAATCAGGCTAGAACGCTGCAGCTATCAATGCTGCCAAAACGCCTGCCTCAAATATCTTATCTAGATATTGCTGTACACATGGATACGGCTTATGAAGTAGGTGGCGATTATTATGATTTTGCGAAATCTAACGGATCTTGTTTAACCGGCGTGTTTGGAGATGCAACAGGTCATGGAATGGGAAGTGGAATTCTTGTAGCAACGGTTAAAAGTCATTTTGGGAGTTTATCTGAAGAAGTAGATTTAAGCCAAATTATGAATAAGATTTCAAAAGGCATCAGAAATATGGGCCTAAAAACAACCTTCATGGGCTTAATAGTTTACAGATACCATTTTGAAACAGGCCTTTTTGAATACACATCTGCAGGTATGCCACCAATCTTTCTGTACAATGAAGCTGCAAACACCATAGAAACGCACACCGTTAAATCCTTCCCTTTAGGAACCCCTAGAGATTTTCATTTTGGCGTGAATACACTTCAGCTGTCCAAAAACGACACTATCTTACTTATGACCGATGGATTGATGGAGCTTTTTGATAAAAAGCGCAACATGTTAGGCTTAGAAAAGGTAAAAGACCACTTCGAGTCAATGAGAGATAGTAGTCCTTCAGAAATTATTCTAGGCTTACGTTCTCTAGCAAACCATTGGGCTGGCGAGGGAAAACCCAACGACGATATAACGCTAGTTTGCCTAAAGAGGCGTCAATAAACCACTTATTTTCAGAATTGAGAGCACATTATGCAAAATGGGAAATTACGTACTACTCTAGTTGCTTTTCTAGCAATTTTCACCATCTCAATAACCTCACTTTCTGCTCAAGATTTAGAGGAGTTTGATCAAGATCCTTTTTTCTCAGATCCACTTAGCAGTTTTAGAGATTTACCTCAGCGTTACACAAAAAGAGTACGCACGAACATTATTAACAGCACTTTTGAGGGGATAGATCATCAGCACGGCTATGATTATGCTGCTTTTAATGCGTTGAATAGATACGGAACCATGGGAGCCTTGTCTCCTATTCGTTTTAATAGAGTTGACGGTTTAGTTGTGGGTTTTGGCTGGGAAACGCAACAATTTGAAAATAATGAGCAAATTTTTGACCTGAATGTAGCTGGAAACTTATCCTATTCTTTTGGGCAAGATGAGTTTCAATATCAATTGGCACTAGAACTGCCCCTAGCTAATAGCCTACTTATTGGTGCAGAATGGCATAACCATACAACCACTACCGATACGTGGAAAATGGGTGCAAAAGAAAGTGCTGTATCTAGTTTTTTAACCGGTTTTGATTACCTAAACTATTTTTCTGCTAAAGGCTTTTCTGCCTATGTAACCACTAAACCAAAGATAATTCAGCTTTCAGCTGGCTACCATTGGAACAGATATAGCTCGTTGGACCTACAAACACGCTATTCTATGTTTGGTGGGAAGTCTTCAGTAATGGATAATACGCCTATTTCAGAAGGTAAAGCGCAAAGCGTAAGTGGTATTCTTAATTTTAACCCTAGAAACCTCCAACTTATTGAAGGCTTGTCGGTACAAGCTAGTTTATTTAGTGAAATAGCCGATCATGGTGATCTAGACCTCGGAGATCTTCGCTTTAACCGTTACATAGCCAATGTTAAATCATACCTAAGACTTGGCAACAACGCATTGATTAACTGGCGTGGAATTGCCTATGCAGTTACTTCTGAGGGTGGAAATATCCCCATTCAATTTAATGGTACTGCTGGTGGACCTGGTACCGTAATGGCGCAACCATTAAATAGCCTTCAAGGCACCCATTTGCTTGTTAGCAACCTTGAATTAATGTTTGGAAGAAAAAAAAATATTAATGTTATTTGGTCAAGCAACGACCATGACTACCTAGATTTTGACATAGACTTCGATATTGATGATCCTGTATTAGGGGTTTTTTGGGATTGGGGAATGGCTTTAAATCCAGCAGATAAATTTTCTAATAATCCGATGAACGGGTTTACGAATTCTTTAACCGAAGATCTAATGCAAACCGTAGGTGCCGTTGTAACTATGGGAAGCTTACAATTCCGACTAGGTTGGGACCCAAAAGATTTCAATCAGCCTGCTGCATTTTTAATTAGGCTGAACCCACGTTTTTAATATTTGTGAAAAAGCGATAAGAATCTATTGTACCAGTGAATTGTAGTATATGATATAAATAGAATCAATTTTTTAGGGTATTTACTTTTAATACCATTATGTTTACTTGAAATCTAAGCCCTATACTAAAGTATGATCATTCTAAACTCATAATACTATGCAGCAGTTAGACAAAAAGATTCGATTAAAACTTGAGCTGCTTAATGCAACATGCAAAAACCTTCCTATTGTAGTTTATACAACAGACAATAATAACGTCTGTACAATAGCAGATGGGAATGAAGAAATCATGCTTGGCGATATGCATGCTTTTGAGTTAGTAGGCAAAACTATTGAAGAGATATTCCCTGATAAACAAAGCATTTTAACGGTACATGAAAGTGCGCTAAAAGGCTATCATGGCTCTTATGAATGGTATGTAAACGACATTGCCATTGAGGTATTTGTTAGGCCTTATGTAGAAAGTGATGGCACAATTTCTGGTAGCATTGCGGCAGGAATTGACGTATCTGATAGTAGAAAATTTGAAAAACAGCTCATAGACTCTAGACAAAAAGCCGAAAAAGCCCTGAGAATTAAAAGTGAGTTTCTAAATGTGATGTCGCATGAAATCAGAACTCCTTTAAATGCGATTATTGGAATTAGTCATTTGTTGCTTGAAGACAAGCCAAATCAATCTCAGCTAGAAAATTTAGAAATTCTAAAATATTCAGCTGAAAATCTACTTTCCCTAATTAATGATGTGCTGGACTATGGGAAACTTGAGTCTGGAAAAGTAAAATTAGATCTGCGCCCAGTTCGTATAAAGCAATTGGTTGATTCCAGCATAAAAGCCCTAGAATTAAAAGCTCGGGAAAAAGGCCTATTACTAAAGTGTATTTATGATCAAGATATCCCAGAAGGCATAATTACCGATTCTACAAGATTAAATCAGGTTATAAACAACTTGGTTTCAAATGCGGTTAAGTTTACAGATAAAGGCTATGTAACCCTGCGTTTATTATACCGCAATTTACCAGCTAATAAAGTGGCTATACGCTTTTTAATAGAGGATACTGGAATTGGTATAGCCAACGAAAAACTTGAAACCATTTTTGAAGAATTTATCCAAGCTGATGATCAAATTAACCACAAATATGGTGGTTCTGGCTTAGGCCTGTCAATAAGTAAGTTTTTGGTTGAATTTTTTGGCGGGAAACTAGCTGTAAACTCTACTGTTGGCAAAGGTTCTGTTTTCCAATTTGAACTCATTTTTGATAAAGTAGATTTAGCAAAAGAGCCAACTGTTGAGCCAGTTGACATAAATGATCCACTCACTAATCTTGATCTAGTTCGGGTTTTACTTGTAGATGATAATAGAGTAAACCGTAAGATCGCCGCTCGCTTTTTGAGCAAATGGAAGATGGAAGTTTTTGAAGCTGCTGACGGAATGGAAGCTCTCGAAATAGCCAAAACAAATATCTTTGACGTTATTCTAATGGATTTACAAATGCCTATAATGGATGGCTATGATTCTGCTAGGGCTATTATGGCGTGGAATAAAAAGCATGGTAAGTTTGTGCCTATTATTGCCGTAACCGCTGAAACCATGGACGATGTGCGTACGCTAGTAAATGATATTGGAATGGTAAATATGGTTAGCAAACCCTTTAAACCAGACGAGTTATTTAGAGTAATTAGTGAGGCTACACGAATTACGAATTAACAAATTTCCTGCAAAGCAAAAAAAAGGGATTCAAAATTGAATCCCTTTTTTTGTTTAACTATTTATCATTTCAATTTCTATTTCTGTTCAAGCATTATAGATACGGCTTTCTCTAATTGTGCGTCGCCAGCTACTCTATAGTTGGCCGCGTTTGGTACAATAACGTCAGGTATGGCGCCTTCCATATCCATATTTTGGTCGTCTGCTTTCACAAACCAACCACGGAATGGCTTTCTCAATCGGCTGCCATCAATCATGCTTTCAGAACCTGTAGAGATTACGGCACCAAATGTTGGTTGACCTACAAGCGTGCCAATGCCTAAATTTTTATAAGCGTGCGAGAAAATCTCAGCATTTGAATAACTACTAGCATTACATAATGCGATAGAAGGTCTGGTCCAAGAGGCTAAAGGTAAACGCTCAGAAAAAGGATAATAATCACGGAATTCCTTTTTCTCTTTTTCTAGATTTTCAGCAGCACCACGTGGAATAGTGTATGCGTGTTGGCGAACATTTAATACAGCCATCAAGTAATCGGTTGTGAAGCCACCACCATTCCAGCGAACATCTATAACAATGCCTTCTTTGCCATATCCGGCAGCAGTAAGCTCTCTTTCAAAGCGCTCAAAACTTGGCATATTCATACCGCGGATATGAATGTAGCCTAATTTCCCACCAGATTGCTCTTGCGTTAACTTTTGGCGAGAAGCAACCCATTCTTCATACAATAAAGTGCTTATACTCGATTGTGCTCGAATAGCTATTTCCTCATCTCCACCCTTCTTTCTTTTCACATTTAGTAAGATTTCTTCATCAGCTAAACCTTCAAAATGCTCATAGAAATTAGCTGTTTCGCTCAATTTTATGCCATTAACATGGGTAATAATATCGCCTTCATAAAGTCTACTTTGTGGGCGATGCGCTGGTCCACCTGGGATAACTCGCATTACTTCTACGCCCTCGTTTTTAGGGGTGATTTCAACACCAAGTAAACCCGTTCTTTCACGCTGCGTTTCTTCACGATCTGAAGAACTTAGGCCCATGTGAGACGCATTTAACTGACCCAGCATTCTATTAAACATAGACTGAAAATCTGATCTAGTACTTGTGGCTAGTGCAATTGGTTCCCATTGCTTGCGTAAGGCAACCCAATCTCTGCCATGAAAATCTGGATCGTAAAAATCGGTATTCATAGAGCGCCAAGCTTCATTAAATAATTGCTTGGTTTCTTCGGTATAATCAATTTTCATGCGAGCACTAAAGGCCACATTTTCACTTTTATCATTCGAGGTTTTCATCTTATTCAAACGTCCTCTTGTAATATAGTACAGGTATTTGCCGCCATCAGCCATCTGAATGCCATAAGGATTTTGACCGTTCTTGGTTACCGCTTCAAAATCCTCCCCATTCCACTTTATTTTATACAGATCTCTGCCGCTTCTGTTGGTTCCCTCGGCTACAAAATAGACGAATTCCCCTTTATCATCGGTTCCGCCAATACTCTCTGTTCCAGGGTTCGAAGTTAGCTGTACCAAACGATCATGAATTTTGTTGGTATCAATCTGTAATGGCTTTTCCGATGCATCATCTTTCTTTTTGTCGGCTTTAGAAGGCTCTTCTTCAGAGTAATAGCCATCTTTGTGATCTTCGCTAGATTTTAGCCAATCCATTTCTGTAAGCCAAGCAAACCATATATCGGTATCACTGTTATTTCGGTCACTCTGGAAAAACAGCTTAGTACCATCAGCACTCCAACGTGGTGAGCTATCTCTTTTTGGATGCATTGAAACATTGTAGGCATCAAAATCTCCCCACATTTGCTGAACAAAAATCTCGTAATTAAACTCAAGATCCGCTCTGCTGTAGGCAATCCATTTACTATCAGCACTCCATTGAATATCAGAAGGCATATTCCATCCTTCAAGCAACACTTTTTTGTTTGAAAGCTTGCCGTTAGCGGCTACATCAACAATAACAAATTGACGACCTTGCATATACAGCATTTTCTTGCTGTCTGGTGATATAACCACACCAAGCTCATTATCAGCAGTATTGGTAAGTTTACGAAGTCCGTGCTTCAAACTTTGAACAACATCAGCTTTCTTTTCATCGTTAGAAAAGGCCATGTACAATTCATAGTTTCCATCTCTATCAGACGCAAAAACTACCGTGGTATCATTTAACCATGCTGCATCTCTATCGCGGTACGAATGATTAGAAAGGTTTACCGTTTTCTTTTGATCCTTTTCTGTTGCAGTCGCAAATATTTCGCCTCTGATACCAACTAGCGCATTCTCATTGTTCGGACTAATAGCATATTCTTGGCCACCATCGCTAAACTCTTCTGATACAACAGGATCAAAACGATAATCTGCTGGCAAAGATAATTTGATGGTTTCTGCAGATTGGCCGTTTTTTTTCATTTTTAACGCGGCGCCAACCGTATAAACAGCATCTGACTTTAGGTTCACATCATATTCATAGATACCCATTTCGCCTTCATTGGTAACTTGCTCAATAGCATTTGATGTTAAAGACATTGAGTGAATATTATACTTGCCAGAACGAGCACTAATAAACATAATTTGGTCATTTGAGCTCCACTTTGGCATAAAGTCGTTGCCATCAAAATTGGTGAGCTGCTTATAACTTTTTGTCTTTAAATCATACAACCAAAGGTCTAGATTTGCTGAGCCTGTGTACGCTTCACGCTCAATTCTACAAGAACCTTTCACAAATACTACTTTTTGTCCATCAGGAGAAAGTGCAGCATATTTACTTAGGGCGTCCATAGCTCTGCTTGGAGTTCCGCCTTTATCAGACATAATTTGTACCTCAGCGTCCCATTCTAGGGCACGGAAATCTCTATTTGAGCTAAACAATATGTTGTCATTAGACCAAGACGTCATTATATCTGAGCCTGATCGGTAAGTAAGCCTTTTTGGTTGATCACCAGTTAAAGGCATAATGAAAATATCGTCATTGCCATAGCGGTTACTACCAAAAGCAATATGCTTCCCATCTTCTGAAAAGAATGGTCTATGGTCGTAAGCTTCGTGGATAGTTAGCCTTTTTGCCCCATTTTGTTTGTTCCAGGTCCAAATATCGCCTTGATAATTGAATGCAACGGTTTCGCTATTTGCGGATATTGCGGGATACAGAACAACAACATCCTGTGCTGATAGCTCTTTAGAGGGGTATAAAAACACAAATAGGGCAATAAAAAAAGCACCCATCGTATTTCTAAGTGAGATTGCATAAAGTGACTTAGTCATACATTTACATGATTGATTGAAGGGAATGATTATACAGTATGAATTATACTAAAAATCTGCAAGTAACGCTTCGGTTTATCCCATCAGTTTATTGTTGTAACTCTTTATGGGAACGCATTAATTGGAAACAAGCTTTATATAGTGCCTTTAAATTCGTATTTTGGGCTTTAACCTATTAATTAATTTATCTCGTTTTGGTTTATAACTTTACTCAAGAGAATTTTCTTGAAAGCAGTGCAAGTATTGATGAAGTAGCAGCCTTTTTACACACCAACTTAGAAGAATATGGAGATGACTTAACATCCATCAAAAAAGCTATTCTATATGTTAAAGAACGTGACGGACACATATTAATTGTTCGTAAAGAAGACGCCCAAAATGGTGAAATAGTAGGCGCAACCGTGATTAATAAGACGGGAATGAATGGATACATTCCTGATAATATTCTTGTTTATATCGCTACAAGTAAAGCAGTAAGAGGACAAGGTGTTGGCAAAAGAATAATGAATTTTGTACTAGAGCATGTTGAAGGTGATATTGCATTGCACGTTGACTTTAAAAATGAGCCTGCAACAAAGTTATATGAAAAACTAGGTTTTTCTAAAAAGTATTACGAAATGCGATTAATCCGCTCAACTAAATAACTTCCCAATGGCTTTTCTTACGATGAACAAAAAAAAACTACGTGAAAACCACGAGTTTTTGAAAAAAAAAATGTCAGAGAATAACATTGAATGGGCAATTGTCACTAAACTACTATGCGGAACAGTTGCATTTTTGAAAGAGGTGATGTCGCTTGGAGATCATGCCTATTGTGATTCTAGGCTCTCAAACCTTGCAACCATTCGTGAAATTAACCCCGATGCACGCACAATTTACATCAAACCTCCTGCTCATGAGAATGTTGAAGATGTTATTGAGTATGCCAATATTAGTTTCAACACCGAGTTTTCTACCCTGAAACAGCTATCCGATATGGCTGTGAAAAAAGATAAAATCCACGGTGCCATTATAATGATAGAACTGGGTGATTTGCGGGAAGGAATTATGGGCGATCACCTCATAGATTTTTACCAAAAAATATTTGAGCTGCCAAACATTGACGTTGTAGGTATTGGTACAAATCTGAATTGTTTGCATGGCGTTTTGCCATCTGCCGATAAACTCATTCAGCTTTCACTGTATGCACAAATGATTGAGCTTAAATTTGGGAAAAAACTGAAATATATCAGTGGCGGAACTTCCGTTGTTATTCCATTGATTAATAAAAAACAGTTACCAAAAGGAATAAATCACTTTCGTATTGGTGAAACACTTTACTACGGTGTAGATCTATTTGAAGAAAAAAAAATTGAAGGAATGCACGACGATGTTTTCGAACTTCATTCCCAAATTATAGAAATCACCAAAAAACCGATGACTCCTATTGGGGAAACAGCAGCCAACCCTTCTGGCGAATTATTTAGTATTGACGAAGACAAAAGAGGCTTAGAAAGCTACCGAGCACTTATCGATGTGGGATTACTAGAACTAGATAAGCGATATATGGAGCCTGAAGATCCAGATATTGTGATTATTGGAGCCAGCTCTGACATGATGGCCATAGATCTAGGCACGAATCCAAAAAATTACAAAACCGGCGACTATCTGCAATTCAAAACCCCATATATGGGTGCACTCGGATTAATGAACTCTCCGTATATTGTGAAGAATGTAATTTAATAGTTGTTCGTTTCTTTACTTTTTTCTTTAATGCCTTAAAACGTTTGAACTCTGATACCATGCAAACAAAAGATTTACGTTAGAAACAGCGATTTTCGAATTACAAAAAGGCTTTTGGAAAACTAGAGCAGGCTGTAAAGCGCATCAATGCAGACTTTACAGCAGGTGATAACGAGAAAATTGCAAAAGACTCATTCTTAGATGATATCATAACGGAAGGGCTTATTCAACGTTTTGAATACACCCACGAATTAGCGTGGAATGTGATGAAAGATTTTTTGACAGAAGTAGGTAGTTTTCAGCTTTTTGGTTCAAAAGATGCTACTAAAGAAGCTTTTGCCGCAGAGCTTATTTTTGATGGAGATATATGGATGGAAATGATAAAAAGCAGAAACAGAACCTCCCATACATGCAATCAAGAAATAGCCGACGATATTTTCCTTAAAATTTCAGCCAATTATGAAAATTGAGACCAAATGGATTACGGTTTAAAGCTTACTACAGTACAACTAATTCAAGCAATATTTAGTCAACACCCTGACATAAAATTGACCTATCTATTTACCACCAAATCAGCAACACTGATTTGTTAGCTCACATTAGCCGCGTGGGAAAAGTATTCTACCAAACAGAAGCGATTAGTGATGATTTAGCTATTCAATAGTCTTGGTTTTAGTAAATAATCAACTCATTGGTAAAAATTAGCTTTGTAACTATAGGTTTTCGATGATCTAATCCAAAGTAGCGGAATGCGATAATGGCTGATAAAAAATCATTTAATGCCTAAAAATAGTGGTTTTAGCGCCCTTAATAGAAGCTAAAGTGGGGTCTTTTTTAATTTAGGCTCATTTAATTTGCCTAAAGACTATCAATCTCTATATCATAATGTTGAAGAGGTTCTTGTATGTAAATCAGATCATTGTATGTTGGTACTGGCACAATGCAAAGTACTCTAGACCACATTTAAGGCTATATTTCATTTGGTAAAAGTAGCTTGTTGAAAACTCCTTAAATCATCCTGCTTTTTACCTTCTTATTTCAGAAATTAGAACCAAGAAAATTTCTCAGAACAGAATCAACTTTATACAATCAAAACACCTATGAATAAGCTATTCATGTTTTTTTGCAGCTTTTTATTCCTTGTTGCACCTCTTTTAGCTCAAAATACTGCTAATGAAAGGCCCGAGCATCGCTACCTATTTGAGCAACTAGGCACGCAACTTCCTTCCCCAAATAGTTATAGAACAGCATCAGGTGCACCAGGTGAAGACTATTGGCAACAAAAAGCGGATTACAAAATGCGCTTAGTGCTAGATGATAAAAAACAGCGTTTGACTGGCGAAGAAACCATTACCTACTACAATAATTCTCCACAGACACTGAACTATATTTGGGTGCAATTAGATCAAAATTTGCGCGCACCAAACTCAGATACCCCAGAAATAGCCACGATAGATGAACTTCCTGACACAATTGTGGGCAAAGTATTCCAAGAGTCTGTGGTAAATAACAGCGATTACGTTGGCGGTTATGAACTTAACTTTGTTACCGATGATAAAGGCACAGATTTAACCTACGTGGTAAACAAAACCATGATGCGAATTGATCTGCCCAAACCACTAAAAAATGGCGATAAGATCAGTTTTAACATTGGTTGGGCGTACAATATTAATGATAGAATGGAAGACGGTGGCCGCTCTGGTTATGAGTTTTTCCCGGAAGATGGTAATTATCTATACACTATTGCTCAGTTCTTTCCTAGAATGGCAGCCTACACTGACGCTGATGGCTGGCAAAACAAACAGTTTTTAGGACAAGGCGAGTTTGCACTGGTTTTTGGCGATTATGATGTAGAAATAACGGTTCCTGCAGATCATATTCTAGCCGCAACGGGTGAGCTGCAAAACGCTAAGAAAGTGCTTACCAAGGAGCAACAAAGTCGTTTTGAGCTTGCAAAAAAGACCACAGATAAACCAGTATTTGTAGTAACTGAAAAAGAAGCTATTGAAAATGAAGCCTCTAGGTCGAACGAAACCAAAACGTGGCACTTCAAAGCTTCCAATGTCAGAGATTTTGCTTTTGCTACTTCCCGTAAATTTATCTGGGATGCCATGGCTGTTCCACTACCAGGGGGCAATACGCCAATTGCCATGAGTTTATACCCAAAAGAGGGCAATCCGTTATGGGAAAAAGAGTCGACATTAGCCGTTAAAAATACCCTAGAACTCTATTCTGAACGCACCTTTGATTACCCTTACCCGGTGGCAATTTCTGTACATGCAGCATCTGTTGGAATGGAATATCCTATGATCTGCTTTAATTTTGGTCGCCCGAGAGCAGATGGAAGTTACAGCGATGGCGTTAAATGGAATATGATTACCGTAATTGTGCATGAAATTGGCCACAACTGGTTCCCAATGATTGTAAACTCTGATGAGCGCCAATGGTCTTGGATGGATGAAGGGCTAAATACTTACTTAGAAACCCAAACCATGTGGGATCGCTACAAAGATTATATGGGTACTTGGGGAACTCCGGCTGGCGTGGCAAACTATATGAAAAATGCGGCATATCTGCGTCCAATTATGAGTAATTCAGAAAATGTCCAAGAAAATAACTTTGGATATAATGCGTATGGTAAACCTGCTGCAGCGCTAAATCTTTTACGGGAAACCATTATGGAACCTGAACTCTTTGACTATGCCCTAAAAGAATATGCCAACCGTTGGAAATTCAAACACCCAACCCCAGCAGATTTCTTTAGAACCATGGAAGATGCTTCTGCTGTTGACTTAGATTGGTTTTGGAAAGGTTGGTTTTTTTCCACGGATCATGTTGATGTATCCGTAGATGCCGTAGTTCACTACCAAATTGCTGGCTCAGAAACCAATGTAGAAGAAGCAAAGAAAAGCGTTGAGCTTGAAATCTCAGAAGAAATGGCTGATAGTGCTACGACAGAGCAAGTAGCTGAGGAAGATTTTTTGGAAATGGCCATGATTGAAGGCCCAAATCAAGTAACTATCGCAGATACGCCATTCTATTTCTACCGAGAATTCCGAAATACAGTAGATGATGCTAAGATTCGTGCAGCAGCTCAAGGCAAAGAATACTATTTGGTGACATTTAGCAACAAAGGCGGCTTACCTACACCAATAGTCGTCGAATTTGAGTTCATAGATGGCAGCAAGATGCAAAAATCGGTGCCCGCTGAAATATGGCGAATTAATGAAAATGAGGTAACAAAACTATATGTGTTCGATAAAAAAATTGTTTCTGTAACCATGGACCCCAATAAGAAATTGGGCGATGCGGATGAGGATAACAATATTTTCCCGCGGTTAATGGAATCAAAGAGCAGATTTAATCTATTTAATTCAGAATCAGAAGATTAACAGACGATTGCTTTAGTATTTTAAAAGCCCAAGTGGTGAATTTGCTTGAGCTTTTTTTGTATCACGTCATAAAACCATTCATAAACACTAAATATATGCTGCGACTAATCGGCTATTTTATAATCGGGAGTATGCTTCTTCTGAGTCAGTCATTGTATGCTCAAGAGTCTATTGATAAAGAAAATATTGATTACAATTGTGAAGGAATCTGTGAAATCACCTTAAATAATGGTAAAGTTTACATTGGTACCATTAAAGAGGTAAGAGAACTAGTAATTGTGATAAGCAATGAAGATGGTTTGAGCCTAGAGATTCCTAAAAACCAGATTAAAAGTATTGTTGCTGTTTCTAAAGCTAGGATCAATGATGGAGTTTATTGGTCTCCAATGCCTGTAGAGAATACCTATTTCTTTGGTTCATCTGCTAGGAATCAAGAAAAAGGTGATCTAATTTTCAGCAACTCCTACATTTTACTAAATGGTGTTGATTACGGAGTTACCAATTGGTTAAGCGTGGGTGTTGGCTTAGAGCTGATAACCACCTTTAGTGGAGAACCTCCCTTAGGGTATTTACGAGCCAAAGTAGGTTTTCCGGTTACTGAAAAGATTACTCTTGGAGCGAATTTATTTCATATTGGCGTTCCAGAAGAAGGGGCATTTACACTTTCTACATTAGCAGCTACCTATGGTGTTGCAGAAAACCATTTAACCGTAGGTTTAGGCTTTGCTTTAAACGAAGGGTCAGCTGGCTCTTTGTTAACGGTTTCTTACCTAAATAGATTTTCTAAGAGAACCGCATTTATCACTGAGAATTATTTCTTGTCTGAAGATGTAGGTGCCAATTTGCTTTCTTATGGTTTCCGTTTTTTTGGAGATAACTTAAGTGTAGATTTTGGTTTTTTTAATAATGCGGAGATCTCAGAGGGCATCATTATTGGAATACCTTATATAGGTTTTCAGATTAAGTTGTAGGCTCAATGATTCAGAAAAATTCTCAACATGTCTGAAACTGGCTCAACATTAAATCTACGAACACTTAAAGAAAGTGACCTACCGGCACTAACCAAACTGCTTAATAATCGCATTATATGGATGAATTTGCGGGATGTTATCCCCTTCCCATATAAACTTGAAGATGCCCAAGATTGGTTTAAATTTGTAACGGCTAATAAACATAATTTATGCCTGACTATTGAAGTGGATGGCCATATATGTGGCATTATTAGCCTAGATTTTAAGCCAGATGTCTACCGAAAAGCAGCTGAAATTGGTTATTGGTTAGGGGAAGGCGCTTGGGGAAAGGGCCTTGCAACAGAAGCTGTGCGTCAGCTTACGATCTACGCTTTTGGGAAGTATGACTTAAATAGAATAGAAGCACGCGTTTTTGGGTGGAATCTGGCCAGCAAACGCGTGTTAGAAAAGGTGGGATATAGGCATGAAGGGACAATACGAAATGGGGTTATCAAAGACGGTGAAGTAACTGATGAGTGGGTTATGGGAATTTTGCGGGAAGAGATAACGTAGAGAATTATATGAATATACGTTGGAGACGATTATACGATTAATCGATTATAAGAGAATGCGATTAATTGATAAATGGGAAAGAAGAAAGGAGTATCTCGGCTACGCTCGGTAACCACGAGTGATATCAAAGATTTTGCCATAATGCAAATGATGGATTCACAGAAATTACGATAGATTTGGAATGGATATTTTTTTGAATAGCCGAAATTATTAATCAAGCTAGATTAAAATATCCCAACTGGATTAAATGTCATAGCCCAGTACGAAGTGCTAGGTAGAGATTAAGCTTACAATTCTAACCCTGAAGGGGTTAAATGATTATTCGAGAAAGAAGAAATTCTGGCCAAAACGTCTTTCTGAACAATGAGTGCCTAGATACCTCAAAACACTCGCCTAACGCAGCGATACCTCATAGCTGAGCGAAGTGTGATGGAGAAGTAAGCACCCATTCGGGTTATGGACTAATAGAAATTGCCGATGCACAGATCAAATGACGGGAATGACAGAGCAACACACTGAGCAGAATTTCCCTTTTAGGTAATTTAACAATTTGATAACATTGGTATTGCTTTTGGGTAAAGGTTGATGTAAACTCCCAATTGCACATTAGCTATTGGTCAATACTGAACAAGCAATTGAATTGTTTCCTCTAACCCGGATCTGTTAAACCACCTAGATTATCAATCACTTAGGACTGTTTGCACATGATTTTTCTGCTCAGTATGACCATTTTTCCATAACCCAAACCCAATAATCATCGAGCATATGAGCTATCTACGTACGTTAGTACTCATGCTTGTCGTATTTGTACCTGCTACACTTTTTGCGCAAAACGCAGAGTTTAAAGGTAATATTACGGACAGGCAAACCGGTGAACCTCTTCCAGGGGTGAACATCCTTCTGCTAGAAAATGCCCGAGGCGCTGCTACAGACCTTGACGGTAATTATAGCCTTAAAGACCTATTAACTGGCACGTACACAGCACGTATTAGTTATATAGGTTACTTAACCATTACAGAAACTGTTACTATCACTAGTAGTGGTCTTACCAAAAACTTTAGACTAGACTCTGATGTATCAGGTCTTGAAGAAGTAATTGTTACAGGTTATACCGAACAAGGTAGAAACCAAATAACTGGCGCGGTATCTGTAGTACAACCAAAAAACATAGAGTTAGTTCCTGTAGCTTCATTTGACCAAGTACTTCAAGGTCAAAGCCCGGGTCTTTATGTAACATCTGGCTCAGGTCAGCCTGGTTCTGCTGCTACCGTTCGTATTCGTGGGCAAGCATCTATTAATGGTGGTAACGATCCACTATATATCATAGATGGAGTTCCTATCTCAAGCCAAGACTTTGCAACCTTAAATGCTAACGATTTCCAAACTATTTCTGTATTGAAAGATGCGTCTTCTACTGCTGAATACGGATCTCGTGGTACTAACGGTGTAATTGTAATTACTACCAAGAAAGGTCGTTCAGGTAAAACTCAGATCAACTACCAATCTCAATTCGGTATTTCTACCATTGGAAAGCCTCGTTTTGAGATGATGGATACACAGCAAAAACTTGCTTTTGAAGAAACAAGACGATCTGGACCAGGTTGGACTAACTCTCCAAATAACCCTTCTTATGCATCTGCTTCACCTGAAGAGCGTGCTAATAGAGATGCAAACTTAGCTGAACTTCGTGGCATTGATACTGACTGGACAGATGTTTTCTTCCGTGATGGTACAACTATGTCTCACGAATTGAACTTCTCTGGTGGTAATGAAAAAACTCGTTACTATGTTTCTACAAACATCTTTGGCCAAGAAGGTATTTCAGAACGTTCTTCTTTAGATCGCTATACCCTACGTGTTAACTTAGATTACCAAGCAAATGACAACCTAGAAGTAGGTGTTAATATGCAAACTGGTTATTCAGAGTCTTCATTCATTGAGTCTGAAGGTGGCGTTTCTTTAGCAAACCCATTTGCTGCTGCCTATTTAGCCAACCCTTACGAGCGTCTTTTTAATGAAGACGGAACCGTAGCTGTTGGTGCCAATAGAACAGGTGCAAACGCATTTGATCGTTTAGATAAAGATTTAAACGCACGTAACGAAATAAAAACTGTTGGTAAAATCTATGCAGATTATACCCTCAGCGATTTCCAGTTTGGTGCAAGTATTGGTATTGACTACAACCGCAGAGATGGCAACCGTTTTATAAGCCCAACTTCTTTTGCTGGTACTAACGTAGCAAACGGAAATGCAGGTTTATTAGCTAGAAACACTTCTATGACGGCCCGTATTACTTCATTGGTTAATGCCCGCTGGCAAAAAACCTTTAATGACGTACACGATGTTAGTGTATTTGCGGCTAATGAGTTTATCACCACTCGCCAAGATGGTTTCAACTATACTGGTTACGGTATTAATGTAAAGTTACCAAATACCCCTGCTGGTATTACTCCAGGTACGCCTGATAACAATCAGATTCCTGTTGTTGGTGGTTTCATTACCGAGAACGCACTATGGTCTCAATTTGCCATCTTAAACTACTCTTATGAGCAGAAGTACAACCTTAAATTGAACATTCGTCGCGATGGTTCTAGCCGTTTCGGTACAGAAAATCAGTTTGCGGTACTTTGGGCAGTTGGTAGTAGCTGGATTATCTCAGAAGAAGATTTTATGGCTGACTTTGATTTCGTAAATCGTTTGGCTGCACGTATATCTTATGGTACAACTGGTAACCAAGCTGGTATTGGTAATTTCCAGTGGAGACCTACATATGGAACCCTAAGTTATGATGGACGTCAAGGCTTAGTTCCTGTTGGTGTAGGAAACCCAGCACTACAGTGGGAAACTGCTAAGAAATTCAACGTTGGTGTTGACTTTGATTTATTCGACAACCGTTTATTTGGTCGTGTTGATTACTACAATGAGTTAACTGAAAACCTATTCATCAACCAGCAACTTTCTCGTACAGCAGGTTTCAATTCGCTTGAAATAAATGCTGGGTCGATGCGTAATGAGGGTATTGAATTTGAATTAGGTGGTGATCTAGTACGTACAAGAAAACTAACGGTATCTGCTCGTCTTAACGTTGCAAATAACATAAACACCATTGAAGACTTAGGTCAGGTTTCAGAATTCGAACAAGGTACTTCCATTATTCGTGAAGGCTTGTCTATAGGCTCTCATTTTGCAGTGCCGTGGGCAGGTGTTGATCCAGCTACTGGTAGAGCACTTTACCGTGATTTAGAAGGTAATGTTACTGATCAATTCTCTAATAACAACCAACAGGCTATTTTTGGTACTTCTTTACCACCATGGACTGGCGGTGGTGGATTAGACATTGTTTTCGGAAACTTAAGTATTCGTTCACAGTTTAACTTTGCTGCTGATTACTCACGTTTCAATAATCAAACCTTCTTCCAAGAGAATCCTAACTTTACGCAATTTAACCAGAACGTCATCATGAACACTATGTGGACTCAGCCTGGTGATATTACTGAAGTGCAATCTGCAAATGTTGGTAGAGAATTCTCTTCGAAAGACATTGAAGATGCTTCATTCATCCGCTTCCGTAACTTGTTGGTTTCTTACAACATCCCAGGAAGAGTATTTGATGGATTAGCTAACATACGAGGTATGAGAGTATTTGCCCAAGGTCAGAACTTGTACACTTGGACCAGGTTTACAGGCTTCGATCCGGAAGACAATAACAACATTGCTCAGTTTGAGTATCCGTTACCTCGCATCTTCACCTTTGGTATAGATATTAATTTCTAAGGAGCTAACACTAACTATGAATAAATTATTTAAATATCTCACATTAGGGTTGGTTTTAATGGGCTTTATGGCCTGCGAAAGCCAACTTGACATTGCACCTTTCGACATTATTGATGAACAGGCTGCATTTGAAACGGTAGAAGATCTAGAATCAGGTACACTTGGTGTATATGGATCTATCTCTATTACAGCAATACTTGATTTGAATACTAAATTATCTGACAATATTGGCCTTGCTGAGACCAATACTGGCCAAGGTAGACAAATGTTCGACTTACAGTTTGTTACAGGTACAGGTGAAATCGGCACCTTATGGGCTGACTCATATCAAGTAATTGATAGAGCAAACCGTGTACTTGCTGCAATTGAGCGTATTCCAGGCGAAACTGCAGCTGAGCAAGCACTTGTTCAACGCATTAAAGGCGAAATGATTGCAATGCGTGCATGGCAACATTTTGATCTATATCGCAATTTCGTTGACTTTGACGATGCTAATGCGCTAGCAGCACCTTATATGGTACGATCAGCCATTAGCTCACCTGCAAGGATACCAAAAGCTGATTTCCTAGATTTGTTAAATGCTGATATTACCGAAGCTGAAAGCTTGCTACCAGCTGACTTTACTAGCCAGAGCAACATGACACTTACAGCTGTTCAAGGCTTAAAAGCTAGAGTAGCTCTTTATACTAAAGATTGGGCAACCGCCATTGATTACGCTACTCGTGTTATCAATAAAGTGCCTATTACCAATGCAGATAACTTTTTATCTCTTTGGAATGACTCTGTGGAAGGCGAAGTTATTTTTAGGCTAAAAAGCTTGACTGTAGCTGACGGTACCATTCAAATTTGGGAACGCTCTACCAATGTTGATGTATTCTTCAATGCTGGTTTTGATTTACGCGAACAATATGACCAAACCAATGACGTACGCTTCCAAGCTTATTTTGATGGTATATTGGTAAAGAAATACAACTGGCGTGAAGGTGAGAAAAATCTTGCTGACACTAAGTTAATGCGCGTTTCAGAAATGTATTTACTACGTGCTGAAGCCTATGCCCAAACAGCTGACTTCACTAACGCAGCAGCCGATATTAATGCACTTCTAGCTAATCGCTTGATTGTTCCTGAAACAGTTGCTTTTACCAATCAACAACAGGCATTAGAAGCAATTGCTCTTGAACGACGTAAAGAATTGGTTTATGAAGGTCATAGATACTATGACTTGAAAAGAACCAACCAACCTTTAGTTCGTGACTCTAGAGACCTTCAAGGCGCCGCTGCATCTGCTATTGGTATGGATGCTGATAATTTCCGCTTTTTACTTCCTATACCACAGGCAGAAATTTTTGCAAACGAAAATATGACGCAAAACCCAGGGTATAATTAACATGAGAATGAAAAATTTATATAATAAAGGGCTTCTATTGGTACTCTCACTTGCGCTATTTACCGCTTGTGATTTCAATGCCGATACAGCCGTTTATGATGGAGAGCAATTTGCTCGATTTGGTTCTGATAGTTACTTCGCTTTCCTACTTGAGCCGCAGGAAACCTTAACTATTGAAGTTAGTTTAGTTACTAATAACCTATCAGATGAAGCACAAACAGTGGTTTTCACTGTTCTAACCGATTCAAGTACAGCACAAGCTGGTGTACATTATGATTTAGCTAGTACATCTGTAACTATCCCTGCTGGGGCAGTTAGTGCTTCATTTCCTCTAACAATGTACAAGGCTGCGCTAGATAATCCGGTATCATTGGTTCTATCCTTTGGTGGGCCAAACTTTAACCAAACAACAACTGTTACTATTCAAAATCCAATTCGTGATGTGTTATTAGGCAACTATGCCTTAGTATATCCTTGGTTTTTCGATGGTGATGCAGCATTTGCTCAAGAAGTTGTTATTGGTGATGTGGTTAGTGATGTCTTAGCACCTAATATGCTTGAAGCTGATACTGATATTACGTTGAGAGTCACTCCATCTGGCGATGACAATATTTATAATATTGGCGTATCAAGACAAAATGCTTGGACTTCAGGAACATTCGGACAGGTTACAGTTGAGAGTCCAGCAAATGGAACATTTGACTTGACTACCGGCGTAATTGAACTAACATTAGGACACTTTATTCCTGATGGAAGAACTTTTGGTGCTCATCCGTTAACTATGACAAAGACGAATTAATTTTTCAAATTAATTCAATTTAGCATAGCATTGGTCTTGTAGTTGATTTAACTACAATTCTAGTCTTTACAAAAGCCATCTACTTTTCATTAAGTAGGTGGCTTTTTTTTGATTCAATAGCCGCTAATGCGAAATGACAGGGTTCTTGGCAATGCTGTAGATCTAGCTAATTCAAATGACAGGAATGATGCACCAGCCAGAATTTCTCCTTTCCTAATTTCTCCTTTCTGTACTAACTATGCAGCGAATGCGTAATGTTCAAAACTGGAGATACTGTTCGCCGCGGCGAATGTAATCCGCTTGCGCGTTTCAATGCTGAATGAAGCACTAGCTAGAATTCTCTTATAATCGACTAATCAAATGAAGTCGTGATATAAATTCCCAACAAAAAAGCGAATATCC
>Ga0306871_1000103_pt1 | contig 35838 bp, 30 predicted proteins | sample AntRauMeHopE1497_FD_190447 | JGI IMG/M metagenome (GOLD analysis project Ga0306871, IMG submission 190447) | Saline lake microbial communities from Rauer Islands, Antarctica - Metagenome Hop E1 #497 (v2) (version 2) | ecosystem: Environmental > Aquatic > Non-marine Saline and Alkaline > Saline ... | reverse complement strand
CGGCGTCAATTACCCACACCGCTCCTACTTCTTGAAGAACACTGTTAAGTATTTTCTCGCTGCCGTTTTCAACGTGGAAAAATTCCCACGCAGTTTCCTTGGTGAATTTATCTAAAACCGGCTCTACATTAGCGCGCGATGCCGATGTGCTTGACCGAGTATTCCCTAACGATGACATTTGCAGTGCTTCTAATGCGTCTAGCTTGGCTTTAACACTAGCTGTATTATCTCGCTGGTGCTCATAAGCGTGCTGCGCTTCATTTTGTTTAGCCCTTGCTTGATGCAATTGATCACTTAGCTCACAGTGACGCTTTTCCTGCTTAATTACTAGTTCAGTTAGTTTATGCCTAGTATCACTTAGCTGAGCAAGCTCTTTGTTACTCTGCTTATTGGCTAAATTTGATAGCTCGTCAATAAGTTCGTCCACCCTCGTTTGCGTGCGCGTTTGCAAGCTCAGTGTGTACTGAATTTGGCTATTCTTTTTATCTAAAAGTTGCGCCTTGCTATAAAAAGCGTCTTGCGTTTGCGTAGCCACACGTAACTGTTTTTCTAATCGAGCGTCTGCACCAACCTTTTTATCTTCCAACTCGAAAAGCTGCTCTTGAATAATTTCTTTTTCAGGCTCAGTGATTGCGCGCTTTTCTTGTGCATCAGTAATTTCAGCCAATAAACTTTGCAAGGCCATATTTAAGCTTACTCCAGTTTGCGTAATCTGTTCAATCTCGGATTGAATTTGTGCCCTGCGCTTTTTAGCAAACAACTGTAACTGTTCTAGTTTAGTCACTTCGGTGCCTACCGTGAAAATTTCTTTCTGCAAATTATCAATGCTCGATTTGGTCATCGTTTGCTGATTTTTTAATGCTTGCAAACTTGAATAATTGCTCTGCTGGCTTGCCTCTAACTTTGCTAGTAACTGCTGCTCTTGCATTATGTTTGCTTGTGCATCATCCATAATACGACGTTGCGCTAGCCACTTGAGCGTGGCTAATTCAGCTTTTAGCTGGCGTTCTTGCTGTTTAAGTTCTTTGTAGCGATTAGCTGCCAGTGCTTGGCGTTTTAACTTAGCAAGTTGTTCACCTAATTCTTGGCGCACGTCTTCAAGCCTATCAAGGTTCTCTTTGGTATGCTTTATACGCGTTAGAGTTTCTTTGCGTCTTTCTTTATACTTTGAAATGCCGGCGGCTTCTTCAATAAAAACCCGAAGCTCTTGCGGTTTAGACTCTACAAGTTTAGAAATCATGCCCTGCTCGATAATAGCATAGCTACGTGGACCTAAACCGGTGCCCAAAAACAGGTCAGTGATATCTCTACGCCTGCACTTAGCGCTATTTAAAAAATAGCTTGAAACAGCCTCCTTTGTGACCACACGCTTAACCGATATTTCGCTATAGGCCGCAAATTCGCCCCCTATACGCTTAGATGTATTGTCAAACACGAGCTCTACAGAGCACTGCGATACCGCTTTACGAGAGCTTGAACCATTAAATATTACGTCGATCATCGCATCACCACGTAAATTTTTAGCTGACGATTCCCCTAAGACCCAGCGCACAGCGTCAATTATATTTGATTTACCACAGCCATTGGGCCCGACAATAGCAGTCATATCCCCTGGAAACGGAATATTCGTGGGATCTACGAAAGATTTAAAGCCAGCTAGGCGGATTTTTTGTAAACGCATAAGCGTAGTGTAGGTGAATAAATGCTAAGGGTAAATAGACAAGTGCACACCTTTTGGCCAGTTTTACATGCCTTTTTGTGAGGAACTGAGCGGTCAAAAGGTGCCTAACTATTACCCATATATTACGTAGTAAAGTTTAGTAACAAATTAGTTTTAGATGTCACTGGTGGCTGCAGACGCGAGGCTTTATAATAATATTTTAGAAAAGGAGTTTTAATGAACCATAGTTCAGTATATAACGATAACCATCGAAGTGGTGTGAGTTATTTTTTTCAGGGTTTCAAACTGATAAAAACGAAAGGACTGAAGCGCTTTGTGCTAGTTCCCCTTGTAATTAATTTATTGTTATTTAGCAGCGCATTTTATTTTCTGCTCGATTACATACAGCTATCTGTAAACTACATTATAAGCATAGTACCGCAGTGGATGAGTTTTATTAAAGACGCACTGAGCTATATCTTGTGGCCAATTGCTATCATTACCGTGTTGCTTCTATTCGCCCTCATTTTTGGCACTTTAGCTAACTGGATTGCTGCCCCGTTTAATGGTTTTTTAAGCGAGAAAGTTGAACGCTATTTAAGCGGGGAAGAAATGGGGGATGAGGGTTTACTAGATGCCTTAAAGGACACGCCGAGAGCCTTAGCCCGAGAATTTTCAAAACTTACTTACTTTATTCCACGCGCAAGCGGTTTTTTACTTATTTTCTTTTTTGTTCCCCTATTTGGACAAATTATTTGGTTCTTATTTACCGCTTGGATGATGGCAGTTCAATATGTAGACTATCCTTTTGATAACCATAAAGCCGACTTTAGATTGACACGTGACAGCTTACGCCAAGATAAATCACGGGCCTTTAGTTTTGGCATTATGGTGAATATTTTCTCGTTTATTCCGGTAATTAATTTCATGGTAATGCCGGTATCAATTTGCGGCGCAACCGCAATATACGCTGATCATTTCAAGCATAAAAGTTGACTCCACTGAGATGGGGCGCATGCAGGCCTAAAACCCTGACCAATAAAGCGCAGCACCTTGATTGTCGCTTTGCTGGGCGCTTTTCATAAATAAGGCCGTCACTGCAATATCATGATGTCTTTGTTTCAGAAGATCTTTCCACATCAATATATAAATGGGTGGAATATTCCGCGTGTCGTGATATTCCATAAACGTAAGTTGACTAGAAGGTTTGTAGGCTGTCAAATCTAACGACTCGCATGTAAGCGAAGGCGCAATATTCAATGACAGACGTTTTGTATACTTATTACTCTGTTTATCCTCGCTAAGCTCTTCACCACTATTGGATAAATTGAGAAGTATCAACTGGTCTTGATATCGCTGCCAGAGCTGATATTTTTCATGCTCATATAATATTTCATCATTGCTAACGAGCAAATTAGGCGCGTAGCTTTTATAGCAGTGCTGCTGTGCTAACGCAGACGGTAAAGAATATTCATCAACAAACCCGACAAAATGCGCTAGCTCATGCACAAAAACGGCATAGGTATCGTCTTGTGCTAAAAACATTGCACCGTCGTTTACATATGCCTTACCTTCCTCTAAAAAGAACACCAAATGCGTGTAGTTAGGCACAAATGATTGTTTTGCAACACTGCTCAAATCACACACTTTGCGACCGTCAACAAGATCACACTGCAGCTCATTTGGCGCTAACCAAATAATAGAGCTAATACAAATAGGCAGCGTGCTAAGACGTTTATCGCGCTCAAATGCATGTTTAACATTCATGGCCTGCACTGCACCATCCAACGAGGTGGCAACGAACTGAAGCTGCTGAGCGCAGTACGCTGGCATTAATGTGGGCTGACTAATCAGACTCGCCAGTGTTGTTTGCTTGTAGTTGTTGAGCACTTCTACATAGTTTTTAGCAATTGGCGTGTAGGCAACCGCTTTGTTAAACGCAGCGCGCGCTTGAGCCTCAAAACCTTCCCTAAAGAGCATTCTAGCCAGCTTAAATGTGCTTGACTTATCGTATTCAACTGCGCGTGTAAGCCATCGCAATGCATTACTTGCATCTCTGTTTTCATAGTAAAACTTACTCAGAGCAATAATTGCAGGAATATGCTCGTTCATAGCTGCTTGTTCTAAGTAGCGGATACGCTGCTGGGTAGAATCAACTAAAAATGAAAGTTCAAACTGACTCGGCGCATGGCCTATGATTGCCGCCTGCTGCCACCAAAACGTTTTGTCACTGCCATCGGATAAATCTGCCAGCGCTAGTATAGCTTGCAAGTTTTGCAAAGAAGCTGCTTTTTCAAGCCAGAAAATATCGTTGTTAAGCGCAGCTAATTCCGACAGCATATTAAGCGCTGACTCCGAACCATTTTTGGCTGCCGGCCATAGGCCAGCATAGGATTCTTGTTTAAGTTCTGGTGAGATATAGTGACGCAGCATGGGAGAATAATGAGTAGTACTAGAATACAACAGTACACTTAAGGCCAAACAGGCCAATAACAACATTGCTTTAACACTTTTTTTATACAAGATAGTTTACTACCACATAGTTTGCACAACAGATCTGTTAACAGCGCTGAACGTGCTACTGAGCCTGCATTTCATCTAATCGTGCTCGTCGAACTTTGGCAAGCTCAATACGAGCATATTTATGCTCAATGTACTCAAATACATTGGTGCTTAACGACAATTTAAAATAATTTTCAGCTTTAGTGTATTTACCTAAATAAGCACTGTGTTTGCCTAAATAAAAATATGCTTCGCACAAGCGATGATTAAGTTGAGTCTGACTCGTCACATCCCTAAGCAATGCGGCTATTACCGCACTTTCATTAACAATTCCTAAATAATAATCGGCTAAACTGCTGGCCCAATTTTGTTCAAATAAAGCACCACGAGCCTTATTCAACATTATTTTTGCCGCTTCATCGTTACTGCTTTCTCGATATACAATAAAATGCCATAGCAAGCGAAATGGGTCTGTGGGATCTTGCGCTAAATAAGTAGATGTATCGTCTACTGCAAGCTGCGCCCTCCCGCCATAATAAAGCGCAATGGCTCTATTTAACAATGCAAAGTTGTAGCTAGGATCTATTTCTAGACTGGCATCAAATGCGTCATAGGCTTGCATGTGCATGTTCGCTTGAGTGTATAGGACACCCAATGAATTGTGCGCTTGCGCAAACCTCGGGTTCAGGACTATTGATTCCGCATAATCTCTGCGTGCAAGAGATATCAGCCCAAGAGAATCAAAGGCAAGGCCTCGTTGAAAGAGCATTTCAGCACGCTCTTGCTCAGTGAATTGTAAGCGGTACAGGCTATTAGTGTAATGCGCAACAGCAAGCTGCGCTTTAGTACTCAGCATTTCTGGCTCGGCCAATAGTAAGCCACTAGACAAAGAGTCTGTGGTATTTTTGGTAGAACTACAGCCTGATAGTAAAGCCATTAATAACAACACAAACGCAATACATTTCAACGCTCGTGCTCTGTTAAACAATTTACGTAAATTTAGCGTTTTTTTATGCACCTAGTCCGCATTCCTTAAATTTGTGAGGTGTGTAGCAATAATGAGTATAAAATTAAGTACTGCCAGCGTGTAGTTTACCGATAAATATGTATAAAACCAAAAAAATAATGTGACCCGTTATTTTTGTTTGGCTGCAATTTTTGCATCAAAGGCTAACATTTGCTCCTTTGTAGCCGGCAATTGATGCTCCTGTTTCCACTGTGAATAGGGCATTTTATAAACATGCTGTCGTGCTTCATCATCACTTAAATCAATATTGGCTTTTTGGGCTTCACTTAAATACCATTTAGATAAGCAATTACGGCAAAAATCGGCCACCAGCATTAGCTCAATATTTTGCACTTGCTTATTGCTGTCTAAATGCGCGAGAAGTCGGCGGAAAGTTGCTGCTTCTAATTCGGTTTGTTGATCTTTTGTCATGTCGATTCTCACTCAATGTAAAGGTCCAACAATAATGTAAAAATAAAAAAACCGCCTATTTTGACGGTTTTTTTGCTCTAGGTTCGCTGTAAATGCTCTTATACAATCTGAAGAGACGCTTAATTCATCAGACCACCTTCATCGCAGCGGTCTATATTTGTAAAATAGATTTACTCACCATCACCATTTTGTGGCGCAGCTGGTTTTTCAAGTAACTCTTTCATGCTCAAACGAACACGGTTTTGACGATCAATTTCCATCACTTTTACGTCAACCGCCTGACCTTCTTTCAAATAATCAGATACTTTAGCAACACGTTCATGCGCAATTTGTGAGATATGCACTAAGCCTTCTTTACCTGGCAATACTTCCACAAAAGCACCAAAATCGACTATGCGCATTACTTTACCGTGGTAAGTTTTACCTACTTCAAGCTCAGCTGTTACCTGCTCTATTCGAGCGATCGCAGCATCAGCTTTGGTTTTTTCAGTCGCAAAAATCTTAATAGTACCATCGTCTTCAATTTCAATATTGGTGTCAGTGTCTTCGGTAATAGAACGAATAACCGCACCGCCCTTACCAATTACTTCACGAATTTTGTCTGAATTAATCTTAATCACGTATATACGTGGCGCAAACTCAGACATTTCTTCGCGGTGACTACCAATCGCTTGGTCCATTACACTAAGAATATGCAGTCTAGCTTCTTTAGCCTGTTTAAGGGCTTTTTGCATAATTTCTTGCGTAATACCTTCAATTTTTATGTCCATCTGAAGAGCCGTGATACCGCCTGTAGTGCCAGCTACTTTAAAGTCCATGTCGCCCAAATGATCTTCATCACCAAGAATGTCAGACAACACTACAAAGTTGTCGTCAGACTTAACCAAACCCATTGCTATGCCCGCAACAGATGCTTTGATAGGCACACCAGCGTCCATAAGTGCTAGTGAAGTACCGCACACCGAAGCCATTGATGAAGAACCGTTAGATTCGGTAATTTCAGACACCACACGTACCACGTATGGAAATTCTTCTGCCGACGGCATAACTGCTTGCATACCACGCTTCGCTAGACGACCATGACCGATTTCACGGCGCTTTGGCGAACCAACAAAACCAGTTTCTCCTACAGAGTAGGGAGGAAAGTTATAATGCAACATAAAGCGGTTATTGCTGAGGCCAGAAAGACCATCAATCATCTGTGCGTCGCGTTCGGTTCCAAGAGTAGCCACTACCAAAGCTTGCGTTTCACCTCGTGTGAATACCGCGGAACCGTGCGCTCTAGGTAACAAGCCTGTTGCCACATGTAAACCGCGAATGGTTTCAGGATCGCGACCGTCTATACGTTTTTCACCGGCTAAAATACGTGAGCGTACAACATCACTTTCTAATTCGTGCAGCAACTCTGACACTTCTTTCGGGTCTAAGCTGTCGTCAGCTGTAGTTAGTTCAGCGCGAGCATTCGCGGTAACTTCATCTACAGCGTCTTTACGCACAAGTTTGTCAGATATTTGGTAAGCCTTTGTCATGCTTTCTTGAGCAATCGCTTTAATTTTGTCTTTTAAAGCAACATTTGGCTCAGGTGCAGTCCAGTTCCAAGATTCGGTACCAACTTCAGCGGCAAATTCTTTAATCGCATTAACCACTGTTTGAGACTGCTCATGCCCGTAAACCACGGCGCCTAACATTACTTCTTCAGACAGTACGTCAGCCTCAGATTCAACCATAAGTACAGCGCTGTCAGTACCGGCAACGACTAGATCTAATTTACTTTCTTCAAGCTCAGAAGTACGCGTGTTTAAAATAAATTCATTGTTTACATAACCAACGCGCGCTGCGCCAACTGGGCCACTAAACGGCATACCAGAAATTGCAAGTGCCGCTGATGTACCAATAAGTGAAATAATATCGGTAGGTATTTCTGGATTTGCAGAAATTACAGTGATGATAATCTGCACTTCGTTTTTAAAAGCAGATGGAAACAAAGGTCTAATTGGACGGTCAATTAAGCGAGCAATTAAGGTTTCGCTTTCAGAAGGTCTGCCTTCGCGTTTGAAGAAACCACCGGGTATCTTACCCGCAGCGTAGGTCTTTTCTTGATAATTCACGGTTAATGGAAAGAAGTTTTGGTCAGCTTTAGCTTCTTTTCTACCGACAACCGTTACCAAAACGGTAGTGTCGTCCATGCTTGCCATTACGGCTGCTGTTGCTTGTCTGGCGATTACGCCTGTTTCTAGGGTGACAGTATGTTGACCATACTGAAAAGTTTTAGTAATAGGAGTCACACTCTATCCTTTAGTTTATTAATATTTATACTTTTTAAATGCGCCAGTAGTATATAGCCCTAGCACCTTAATACCAAATTTTTAATGTATATTTCGACAATATAGCCTAGAGACAAATAATAAATCGTTATTTAAATATTTTGTCTCTAGCAGCGTTACAGATAGCCGCAACTGCTGGATGAGTCACTTTGCGTTCAGAAGAAATTGCATAAAACTTTTGCTTCAGAGTTTTGCTTCTCCCGATCACTTGAAGCCCAAAGCCATCCTTTACCTCTTCCTCTATGATACTAGGCATAAAAAATACACCAAACCCAGCCTTACCAAACGACTTCATTAGTGCACTGTCGTCGTACTGACCGCGCACCACAGGGAATATGCTATTATCGGTACACCACCTATCAAAGAGTTGTCTTATTGCATATTGTTTTGTTGGCAACAGCATTGGAGCATCTTGCAAGCAAGCAGGAAAATCACCGTGTAGCTTGGCCGCAAGGTTAGGCGAAGCAAAAAACGAAAGCGTCGATTGTCCTAAATAATGATTGTAAGCTTTTATACTAAATGCACTGCTTAAGGGTGTGTCAGTTAGCACCATGTCGACTTCATGTACGGCAAGCTCACCTAAAATGGCTTCAACAGGTCCCTCTCTACAGGTAAGACTAATATCGTTTGACACCGAAAGTGCAGGCTCTAGCACTTTATACACAATGGTTTTTGGCAAAGCACTTGCCGCGCTTACAATAAATTCAGATGTTCCCACGATCGGTGCGCCTCTAAGTACATCATTAAGCTCTTTGCCCAACGCAAAAATATCATCAGCATATCTAAGCACCAACCTCCCCGTTTCAGTTAAGCGAAGTCGACGCCCTATTCGATCAAACAAAGGCTGCCCAATGCGCTCTTCAAGCATACTAAGTTGCCCACTTATCGTTTGCGGGGTAATGAAAAGTTTCTCGGCGGCGCGCGCTATACTGCCTTCGGTGGCGACCATCCAAAAATAATGTAGATGTTTATAATTAAAATTGTCTGACATGTAAGCCTTTTAATACAGCTGATAGGTAAGATTTCCCGATTAGTTTTTATACATATTTACGAATTTAATTGTTCACTTTTAATTGATAAAGTTTTATTACTCAACGTTAAAAACGATGCGTCAACGTTTGTGCATTAGTCGCAGTGCCTATATACCGAATTTACGTCGTCAAGGTGAACAAAAATAGAAACCCTGGCAAAACCAAATAGCTACCTGCGCATCATTTTTACGCTATATATTTATTTATGCACATCAGTTATGGGTGACTTATGCACTATATTATAGACAAAAATGGCATTCAGCCAAATAATCAAGAATTGGAGGCTATAGATACCCGTCTTAGCTTAGCTCTATTGCGCTTCAATAGTATAATTACTAAGTGTGAGGTATCTTTCATACCAGAAAAGTCGGTACTAGGCACTAACACGATATGCTGCAGTGTCTGCGTGTCTATTATTAAAACCTCAGATTTCGTTGCAAGTGATTCAGCCAACACTATCAGCGAAGCCTTCGACGTAGTGCTTGGAAGAGTAAAACGCAAGATAGAGCGACACTTGAAACGCATCAGGCCCAAGCGAATGTCAGCTACGTTAAGAACAAACATTCACTAGTATTTTTCAGGCAAAAAAAAACTGTAGCGATTTTCTCACTACAGTCTATTTTATGTTTGGTGCGGAAAGGGGGACTCGAACCCCCACGCTGTTAAGCACCACCCCCTCAAGGTGGCGTGTCTACCAATTCCACCACTTCCGCGTGTTAAATGTTACTGATTGTCTTGTGCCTTTGGCGCTTCTTCGGTAAGTTCGGCTTTTTTCTCTTGAACCGAAACTGGAAAGTCTGAACCGTCTGAGCTTGCAGAGGGAGTTTGTTCCAGCATTATCTGTTCAATTGTCTCAAACTCATCAACCGTTGTACTAGTACCTGCGGTTATGCCACCGATAATTAGACTTATAGTAAAGAACAAGGTGGCAAGTACGGCGGTGGTTCTTGTCATGAAATTACCTGAACCGCCCGACCCAAATACGGTGTTAGAGCCGCCTGCACCAAATGATGCGCCCATTTCTGCACCTTTACCTTGCTGCAGCAACACAAAACCGACCAACATGATAGCCACAATCAAATAGGCACCTAGCAATACTTCGTATAACATTTTAAACTTCCTCTTATTTTGCCGCGTTACAAATAGCGATAAAATCATCAATTTTCAAGCTAGCGCCCCCAATTAGGCCGCCATCAATATCTGGTTTTGCAAACAAAGCATGCGCATTGCTTGCGTTAACACTTCCACCGTATAGCAGACGGGTAGAAACTGCATTTTGGTTCCACTTTACTATTTCAGTTCTAATAAACTGGTGCACTTCTTGTGCCTGCTCTGGTGAGGCTGTTTTGCCCGTTCCGATTGCCCAGATAGGCTCATAAGCAATAATGCATTTTTCAAGAAAATCTTTTGAACAAACCTCTATTACGGCTTGTAACTGTTCAAATACAAACTTATTAACGTTACCTGCTTCTCGCACTTTTAATGGTTCACCTACACATAGTATGGGTGTTAAACCGGCATTCAGGACCGCTTGAACTTTTAGTGCTACTGCTATATTACTTTCGTTATGGTCTTGCCTTCTTTCGGAGTGCCCGACGATAACATGCGTTGCACCCAGTTCTTGCAACATACCAACCGCAATATCACCTGTGTGAGCGCCAGCTTCGAATTGACTACAGTCTTGAGCACCCACTTTAAAACTTGCTTTACTCGCAGCTGCTAAATAAGGATAAGGCACGCATAACACGGTGTCTAACAAGGGTGAGGCCTTAAGTTCACTAATGAAAGTATGTAACAAGGCCAAGGAACCATTCATTTTCCAGTTGCCCGCCACCATGGGCTTACGCACATTACTCATATATCACCCTGTATTCATGTCTTAAACGAGACTAGACAAGCTTTAAACCAATTACTGCTCGGAAGTAAAAGCGGCGCTGATATTAACTGTACGCACTTGATTATACAAGTCACAAACTAACAAAAACAGCAATTATCCTGCTTTTTTAACTTCATCAGCAATGTACTGTGCCCATCCTGTAGAATCTTCCTCCGATTCTGCTTCTACCATAACTCTAATTAAGGGCTCGGTGCCACTTTCACGCAGCAAAACGCGTCCCGTATCACCCATGGCCTTTTCGGCCTTATGCACAGATGCAAGCACCGCTGGATTGGTTAATGGATCTCTGCCTTTATCTTTAAATTTTACATTAATTAGCTTTTGAGGAAATTTAATAAAGCCAGAATTTAGTGCACTTAAGCTCATATTAGCACGTAGCATAGCCGCTATCACCTGCAAACCGGCTACAATGCCGTCGCCAGTAGATGAATAGTTAAGATTAAGTACGTGGCCAGAATTCTCGCCTCCAATAGACCATCCTTTCTTTTTCAACAGCTCCATTACGTAGCGATCCCCCACATCGGCACGCTCAAACGGGATCCCTAGTTTTTCAAGCGCCACTTCCATGCCTAAATTAGACATTTTAGTGCCTACCACGCCTCCACCTAAGTTACCTAAACGTAATGCGTCGCGCGCAATAATGAAAATAATTTGGTCACCGTCAATAACATCACAGTGTTCATCCACTAACATTATACGGTCGCCATCACCGTCAAGTGCAAAGCCTAAGTCGGCTTTATGCTTTTTAACCGCATCTATACAGGCTCGTAAGGAGGTTGCGCCCACTTTGTGGTTAATATTCAAACCATCTGGTGCAGTACCTATTTCTATCACGGTAGCACCTAATTCGCGTAGCACGTCTGGTGCAATATGATAGGTGGCACCATGCGCACAATCTACGACAACTTTTAGACCAGAAAGTGATAGTTCAGATGGGAACGTACCTTTGCAGTATTCTATATAGCGTCCTGCTGCGTCATTTATTCGACTTGCTTTGCCTAAACGGTCAGACTCTACACAGGTCATCTTTTCTTTCATTTGCGCTTCAATGGCTAGTTCAATGTCGTCGTCTAATTTATGGCCTGTCGATGAAAAGAACTTAATACCGTTATCGTAATAAGGATTATGCGAGGCTGAAATCACAATGCCTGCCTCGGAGCGAAATGTTTTGGTTAAATAGGCGATTGCAGGCGTGGGCATAGGACCAAGTAGGCCAATATTAATGCCTGCAGCTGACAAGCCTGCCTCTAATGCAGACTCTAGCATGTAGCCGCTTATACGTGTGTCTTTGCCAATTAGCACCTTGTTGGTGCCGCGACCGGCTAATATTTTACCCGCGGCCCATCCTAATTTGGTCACAAATTCAGGATTGATAATGCTGTCTCCTACTCTTCCTCTAATACCGTCAGTTCCAAAAAATTCTCTTTTTGCCATAAATAATCCTTATCCTATTTTACGCTAGTAGTTTTACCGACAATTTTCATTGCGTCTACAGTTTGTTCAACGTCGTGTACACGCAATATACTGGCGCCTAACATAGCGGCAATAGTATGCGCCGCAATGTCGCCCGACAAACGATTATCGACATCCTTGTTGAGGAGATTGCCAATCATTGATTTACGCGACATACCGGCCACTACTGGCAAATCAAACTGGGTGAATTGCATCAGTGATTTCAATAATTGATAGTTGTTGTCTAGTGACTTGCCAAATCCAAAACCAGGATCTAACAATATTTGATTGTAGTGGAAACCAGCCGAGGTAAGACGCTCAATTTGAAACCTAAAAAAATCGCTAACTTCAGCCACCACGCATCCATATTGAGGTGCACATTGCATCGTCGCCGGTGTGCCCTTCATGTGCATTACGCAGGTAGGAACATTTAGTTCTTTAGCAAATTTGGCAGCCGTTTCAAGCGCATTTGGTAGTTTCAAAGCACGCACATCGTTAATTAACCTAGCACCTGCACTAACTGCTTCTTGCATTACTATCGCTTTGCTTGTGTCAACTGACACAATGACATCAAGTTCATTATTTATTGCTTCAATGACTGGAATTACACGGTTAAGCTCTTCTTCTAAGCTTACGGCTGTGGCGCCTGGGCGAGTGGACTCGCCACCTACATCTATAAACGTGGCGCCATGCTTGAGCATAAGCGATGCCTGCTTCAGGGCCTTGTTTAGGCTTATAAATCTACCACCGTCGGAGAATGAATCTGGCGTTACATTCAGTATCCCCATTACTTTGGGGCTGTTAAAGATAACTTCACGATCTTTAAACAACATTGCAGAACGTTCCTGTGCAGACTTATAAAATAGGACGAGATTATACCCGATCGTAATCAAAAAATAATGTTAAATAAAACTTTCCATTACAAAATGGCTCTCTAAACGAAAAACACCGGCATAAGCCGGTGTTGTTTAACTTTGCAAACTACTCCCTACATTTGCTTAAGTAGCTTTGCTTGCTTCACTATCATCTGCCGGCTTGTCGTCTTTGCCGACATCAACTGAAGAACCACCGGTTGGCGTGTTGGAATCAGACTTATCATTGTTGTCCCAATCTGCTGGTTGGCGTACTTCTCTGCGAGCCATTAAGTCGTCAATTTGCTTGGCGTCTATTGTTTCATACTTCATTAACGCATCTTTCATGGTGTGCAGTACATCTATGTTGTCGCGTAATATTTGCTCCGCACGCTTGTAATTACGGTCTATAACGTCTTTGATTTCAGCGTCGATGACCTTGGCAGTTTCGTCAGACATGTTGTTTGACTTACCCGGCATGTACATTTCATTTTCATCATCAGCAAACAACTGCGGGCCTAGTTTAGTCGACAGTCCCCACTGCGTTACCATTTTCTTAGCAATTTCGGTAGCGCGTTCTATGTCGTTTGATGCTCCCGTGGTAACCATTTCTTCACCGTAGATAATTTCTTCGGCCAAACGACCACCGTATAAGCTAGAAATCATACATTCCAAGTGGCGTTTGGAGTAACTAAGACGGTCTTGTTCCGGCAAGTACATTGTTACCCCCAACGCTCTACCGCGAGGAATAATGGACACTTTGTAAACAGGATCATGTTCAGGTACTACGCGACCGACTATCGCGTGTCCAGCCTCGTGGTAAGCAGTCATGGTCTTTTCTTCTTCCGTCATTACCATACTCTTACGCTCTGAGCCCATCATTATTTTGTCTTTTGCTTTGTCAAACTCTTCCTGCGAGACTACTTTCTTGTTAGTTCTGGCTGCAAACAAGGCTGCTTCATTCACAAGGTTGGCTAAATCAGCACCAGAAAACCCTGGTGTACCACGCGCGATTACTGAAGCTTGTACGTTGTCAGACAAAGGAACTTTACGCATGTGAACTTTCAATATTTGTTCACGACCTCTTATGTCAGGCAGACCAACCGTTACTTGACGGTCAAAGCGACCGGGGCGAAGTAATGCTGGGTCTAAGACGTCAGGGCGGTTAGTAGCCGCAATAACGATTATGCCTTCGTGCCCTTCAAAACCATCCATCTCGACTAGCATTTGATTAAGAGTCTGCTCGCGTTCGTCGTTTCCGCCGCCCATTCCTGCGCCACGTTTACGCCCTACCGCATCTATCTCATCAATGAAGATAATGCACGGAGATGACTTTTTCGCCTGCTCAAACATATCTCTGACACGAGAGGCACCTACACCTACAAACATTTCAACAAAATCAGACCCTGATATAGTGAAAAATGGTACTTTTGCTTCACCTGCAATAGCTTTAGCAAGCAGAGTTTTACCGGTTCCTGGAGGCCCTATCATTAGCACCCCTTTTGGAATTTTCCCGCCTAACTTTTGAAACTTGGTCGGGTCGCGCAAAAAGTCAACTAACTCAGACACGTCTTCTTTAGCTTCGTCGCAACCAGCAACATCAGCAAAAGATGTTTTAATTTGGTCTTCACCCAGCAACCTTGCCTTACTCTTACCAAAAGACATTGCACCACGACCTCCGCCACCGCCTTGCATTTGGCGCATGAAGAATATCCAAACACCAATAAGCAATAACATGGGAAACCAATTAATGAAAATTCGGCCTAACAATGACGCTTCTTCTGGTTCTTTACCAAAAGCACGAATATCTTTTTCCAGCAATTGATCTAGTAATTTGTCATCGCGGATAGGCATATAAGTGGTGAAGTTCTCGTTGTTGCGAAGTGTACCAGTGATTTTTTGACCATCCACCAATACTTCAACGACGTTTCCGTCTTCAACGTCTTTTAAAAACGAAATATAGTCTTTTTGTGGCTTAGGCGTTGTTTGGCCATTAAAGCCCTGAAACACCATCATTAACACAACTGCAATGACCAACCATAATATGAGATTTTTTGCCATGTCGCTCAACGCTATGACCCTCTAAATAAAAATAAAAGAATTAATTTGAAAGCTTTTGCTATCAACCTTAAACACAGTACTATACTTTCTAGCATCGTGCCACTGTCCAACCTTACGCCTTGTTTACGCAACTTGTGCCGAACTTGTTCAATAGGACATAGAAAACTTTTTATTTCTATTGATTGCTTGTCCACATTTTTTGACGTTTCTAAATATTGTCCAGTAATAAGCACTAGTTCAAATACAAGTTAAAGCTGCGCAAACTAAACCCAAAGGATAATATTTTTTCCATGATGTAACAACACCGGTCGCTTTCGTTATTAAGTGTAGGTAGAATAACCAAAATCAAGTGCAGCATCTACATTAATAAAGGCAAATTCTCAAAAATGATTCTTACTAACAAACAAAAACAGTACTTAACAGGCTTAGCCCATCCCTTAAAAGCTGTCGTTCAATTAGGCAACAATGGTTTAACTGAGGGTGTTCTTGCAGAAATTGACTCTGCCCTTAGTCACCATGAGCTTATCAAAGTGAAAGTGGTATCTGATGGGCGCGATGAAAAAACGCTCATAATGGATGCCATTGTAGGTGAAACTAATTCTGTCAAAGTGCAAAGCATTGGAAATGTCTTAGTTATTTATAAGCCCAGTAAAGAACCTACTATAAAACTGCCCAGAAAATAATTAGTATTCATTAGATGTATAAAGGAAGCTTATGAACTTATCATCCTCTTTTGCAATTGTTACCGGTGGTTGTTCTGGCTTAGGTCACGCCACCGCTAAAGCACTAATTGAATCTGGCTGGGAAGTTTGTATTTTTGACCTAAACCAAGAAAATGGGCAAAACATCGCCGAAGATCTTAGCCAACATTCTTGTTTTTTTGAATATGTAGATGTTACCTCTAGCAGCAGTGTTGAAAGCGCCCTTGCAAAGTTTCAACAAAAAAATATCCGCTTACTAGTAAACTGTGCCGGCGTAGCACCAGCAAAACGCACGCTTAATCGTGATGGAGAAGCCATGCCACTAGCAGACTTTGCCAGCGTTATTAATATCAATCTTGTGGGCTCCTTCAATGTTGCGCGACTTGTAGCGGCGGCTATGGCAAAAAACACCAGCTTTAATGATGATGGTGGTCGAGGCCTTATTATTAACACCGCTTCTGTCGCCGGATATGAAGGCCAAATTGGGCAAACAGCGTACGCCGCCAGTAAGGCTGGTTTGATTGGTTTGAGTTTACCTCTGGCCAGAGATCTTGCGCCTGTAGGCATTCGAGTTAATACTATTGCACCGGGTATTATGGCCACACCAATGCTGCTTGCGATGCCTGACAGCGTGCAAAGCGCATTAGCCAGTAATGTGCAGCATCCAAGACGTTTAGGGTTGCCTGAAGAGTTTGCCAAATTGGTTCTTCATATAGCTGATAATGCTTATATTAACGGCGAAACTATTCGTTTAGACGGCGGCCTAAGAATGCCACCCAAGTAATGCTCTCACCGAAGAAAAACACTACTCATCGGTCATGCCGTTTACCACGTTTGAAATGGCAAAGAGCCTAGAAATCGCCATGCTATGTACGGTATTTTTAGGATAGGTACCGCGGGAACTTAGCTTGCCTGCCGTCTGTTTCATTGTTACGCAGATAGCTTGGTCTACATCACTCACCGCATAGATTGTAAACAAACCATTTTCAACTGCTGCTATAACCTCGTCACTCAGCATAAGGTTAACGTGGTTCGATTTTGGAATAACAACGCCCTGCTCTCCTGTTAGGCCACGATTTGCACATAAAGTAAAATATCCTTCAATCTTTTCATTTATGCCGCCAACCGCTTGTACCTCGCCCAACTGGTTAATAGATCCGGTTATGGCAATACCTTGTTCAAGCCCAATATCGGTTAAAGAGGATATGAGCGCAAGCAGTTCTGCCAATGACGCGCTGTCACCATCTATATAACCATATGACTGCTCCAATGCAATGTTTGCACTTAGGGTAAGCGGAAACGTTTTAGCATACTTATTACCCAAATAACCGGTTAATAGTAATACTCCCTTAGAATGAATAGACTGTCCAAGTTCTACTTCTCTTTCAATATCTACCACACCACTTGAACCTGCGTACACCGACGCAGTTACACGTGCCGGTGTACCAAATGCAGTATCCCCAACTTCTAGTACGGTTAAGCCATTAACAGTCCCAACAGCCTTACCTGCAGTAGAAATGAGTACATGGCCTTCCTCAATGTCGAGTAAAAACGTATCGCTTACACGACCTGAGCGGTACTTTTTCGCTTTTAAGGCAGATTCTATATGTGCTCTTGTTAGTATCTCATTATTAGCCTGGCGGCAAAAATAATGAGCTTCATTTAATAATTCAATTACGTCTGCAAATTTGGCGCTTAGCTTACTTTGATGCTCTCCTTGACGTAAGCTATAGCGAATGCAAAAGGCTATTGCGTCATGATTAATATCGCTTAAGCCTATATTGCCCACTTGCTGCCTTAAGCGCGTTACAAAATGATTTATATTCTCTTGGGTAAGATCTATTTCATGATCAAAATCGACCAGTACTCTGACCAGTTCTGAAAATTCTGGGTCATATTCTTGTAAGGTATAGTACAGTTCGCTAGAGCCTAATAATATGAGTTTTACCTTGAGCGGTATAGGCTGCGGAATTTGAGTGATGTTGTTAACCATTGCAAGGTCTTGCTGAGGCAGTTCTAGGCGTATTTGCTCAAACTTGAGGGCAAGCTTAAGGGCCTCCCAAACGTGAGGATGATCCAATAGTTTCTCAGCATCAAGCACCAAGTATCCTGCGTTAGCTCGGTGTAAAGCACCAGCAGTTATCATTTGGTAATTTGTATATACGCTTCCCTGCACGCTTGTGTATTCAATTTTACCGAACAGGTTTTGATAATTTGGATTAGGCTCATAAATTAAAGGCACGGTATCACAAGCCTTGTTAGCCACTAGTACGTTCGGTAGATATGTGTCTACAAATAATGCACGTTTATCAAATTCATTGCCCTTGTCGTCTTTGTCGTCACCCGACAACACTTCAATTACCGTTTCAATCAAGTGCTTCTTTAACTGCTGACAATATTTCAAGATGGCTATATTACCAACATATTTTTGTTCCAAGGCTTTTAGAAGTGGACGAATGCCTTGCTCTACTGTTTCTTGCTTAAGCGCTTTTTGTTGATCAACACTTGCACGTTGCCAAGCAGGCAATTCAAGCAAAGCTTCGCTTAAGTGCACTTCTAGACCATCTATAACATCGTAATAATGCTGACGATCGATATCGGTTTTGTTGGTAAATTCACCATCATTTAGAGGCTTCCCGTCTATAATAGGCGAAAACGTTATGTTATTTCCGTCTTCCACTAAAGCAACACTTCGCGATAAGGCTATTTTTTCTACTTGGTCAATAGCACTGTCATATTTTTGATCAAAATGACGCGTTATTGCTCCTTTTTTACGCTGAAAACTTGGGTTTTCGAATACCGCTGGAAAGGTGGCCATTATTTCGTCTATCAACGTTTCTATATCCTTGACCAAACGCTTACTTTCCCCCGCTGCCAGCGATAAGGCCATTGGCTCACGTTCAGCCTCAAGATTGTTTAAGTAACACCAATCAAGCACTGGATGTTTTGGTTTTTTTATCGCAGTAATATAGTCGTTAACAAGGGTAAAACGACCGGTAGCCTGTTCGCCCATTACGTATAGGTTGTAACCCGCAGCATCAACACCTAATCCAAACGACAGAGCGTCTTTTGCTCTTTGTTGGCCAATGAGAGAGCTGCTTTTTAAATTCGCCTCTATTGCTTGCGCTATCATAGACAAGGGCACATCAACGCTTAATTGACTGGGTAAAAGAGCAAGTTTTTTACGTTCTATAGCACTTGTTTCGGCAGGAGTTAAGACTGTCACTTTATATTTTTTATCCTAGGGAGTATGGCATACGTATTTTGAGTTTTAGAGCACTTTGGCACTCTACTAGTGTACAGGATTTTTAGCGTTGTCACATATGCAAAAATAAAACTGAGAAGCTTTGAGTGAAAATATCCATAAAATCTCTCTTTTTAGTCAGTATGTCCTTGTCGAAAGCTAGCATTACAGGCTATTCTAATAGACTTTATTTTATAATAATTACCATGCGAGAATTCTGTTTCAATGTCAAACGCTGAAGTCAATTTACCCTCATCACAACATGAATATAACCCAAAAGAGATAGAAGCGAATGCACAGCTGCACTGGCTGAATAACAAAGTATTCGAGGTTGAGGTTAAGCCCGATCAAGAAAAATTCTACTGCTTGTGCATGTTCCCCTACCCTAGCGGACGGTTACATATGGGACATGTTAGAAACTACACCATAGGCGATGTTGTAAGCCGTTTTGAGCGTATGCAGGGTAAAAATGTACTACAGCCCATGGGATGGGATGCGTTTGGTTTGCCGGCAGAAAACGCCGCCTTGAATAACAATAGCGCACCTGCACAGTGGACATTAGGCAATATTGGTTACATGAAAGATCAGCTTCAAGCCCTAGGCTTTGGCTATGACTGGCGCCGAGAAGTCACCACATGTAAACCTGAGTATTATAAATGGGAGCAGTGGTTTTTTACGCGCCTATTTAACAAAGGCCTTGTGTATAAAAAGAACGCTACCGTTAATTGGGACCCTGTAGACCAGACGGTACTGGCAAACGAACAGGTAGTAGACGGAAAAGGTTGGCGCTCGGGCGCGGTTGTTGAACAAAAAGAAATCCCGCAATGGTTTATTAAGATTACCGATTACGCGGATGAACTACTTGACGACTTGGACAAATTAGATGAATGGCCAGCGCAGGTAAAAACCGCTCAACGAAACTGGATAGGCCGTTCCCAGGGCGTTGATGTTACCTTCGATTTATTCACACCAAGTGCAGGAATGAACCAGCTTGAGGTTTACACCACACGCCCTGACACCTTATATGGTGTCAGCTATCTAGCCATTGCAGCGGCGCATCCTATAGCGCAAGAGTTAAGCGAATCAAATAGCGCTATGGCAGCATTTATTGATGAGTGCAAAAACACCAAAACCACAGAGGCTGAGCTGGCTACCATGGAGAAAAAAGGCATGCCGACAGGCCTTTTTGCCATACATCCTTTAACCGGTGAACATTTGCCCATATGGATTGCTAACTTCGTACTAATGAGCTACGGCTCGGGCGCCGTAATGTCGGTGCCTGCCCACGATCAGCGCGATTGGGAATTTGCAACTAAATACAAACTTCCGATCTTACAGGTGGTTGCTTTTAAAGAAGAGCACGCAGGGACTGATATAAATGAGTCTGCCTACACTGAGAAAAATACGCTGATTAATTCTGCTGAATATAGCGCATTAAGTTTTGAGGATGGTTTTAATGCAATTGCAGACAAACTAGGCGCGCTAGGTTACGGTAAAAAGGCAGTTAAATATCGCTTACGCGACTGGGGTGTTTCACGCCAGCGCTATTGGGGTACACCTATCCCTATTGTTAACGATGAGCAAGGCAACTCTCACGCCGTTAATGTAGAAGACTTGCCTGTGATTTTGCCTACCGATGTAATTATGGATGGTGTAATATCGCCAATAAAAGCTGATCCCCAATGGGCAAAAACAACCCATAACGGCATTCCCATGACGCGCGAAACCGACACTTTTGACACCTTTATGGAGTCGTCTTGGTATTATGCTCGCTACACATCAGCCCCTAGCGACGCTATGTTAAACCCTGAAGAAGCAAACTATTGGCTGCCTGCCGACCAATACATTGGCGGTATTGAGCATGCTATTCTGCATCTATTATATTCACGTTTTTTTCATAAACTATTGCGCGACGAAGGCTTAGTTAACAGCGATGAGCCCTTTAAACGCTTACTTTGTCAAGGCATGGTGCTGGCTAATGCGTTTTTCACCAAAGATGCAAGCGGCAAAGTGACTTGGCACAAACCAGATGATCTAAGCATTGAAAAAGACGACAAAGGCAGAATTATAAGCGCGCTCGTCACTAGCAGCCACGAGTCGGTGGAGCACGCCGGCATGATAAAAATGTCAAAGTCAAAAAACAACGGTATTGATCCACAAAAAGTCATAGATTTATACGGCGCTGATACTATCCGTTTATACACCATGTTTGCGGCGCCGCCTGAGCAAGACCTAGAATGGACAGAGTCTGCGGTGGACGGCGCTAATAGATTCCTGCGCCGCTTTTATCGCTTGGCCACACAGCATGTGCAAAGCGAATTATTTGTCGGCAATGCCATTGATTATTCATATAAAAACTTATCCAAAGTGCAAAAAGCATGTCGATTTGAACTGCACAGTGCCATCCTAAAAGTGAGCGATGATATTTTACGTCGTCAAACCTTCAATACTGCCATTGCCAAAATGATGGAACTGCTTAACTACCTGCAAAAATTTGAAGTGAATGATGCAATTGACCATGCAATAATGCACGAAGCCATAGTCGCCATGATTAAAATGCTTAATCCCGTAACACCGCATATCTGCGAAAGTTTGTATACGCAAATGCAATGCCCCGGTGAATTACAAACAGCCGCATGGCCAGTATGTGATGAACGCGCTTTAGTGGAAGACGAAAAGCTTATCGTGGTACAGGTAAACGGCAAGCTACGCGCCAAGCTTACTGTGGCCGCCAATATAGATAAAGCCTCACTTGAAGCACTTGCGCTTAAACATGAAAACGTGGCGCCTTTTACGCAGGGTAAACAACTACGAAAAGTCATCATCATTCCCGGCAAGTTAGTCAACATAGTGGCCAATTAAGACCATGGTGAATAAAGGATATACGCGTGAATAAACGACTCAGCACATGGATAAAGTTAATTACTTTTAGCAGTTGTATTGCCATTGTTGCTGGCTGCGGGTTCACGTTACGCGGATCTCAAGCATTACCCGAAAACTTAACACAGGTCGGTATTATTGCGCCTTTTCAATACTCTGGGCTTTCAAGAGCCTTACAGAAAAGACTGCCTGTATACCAATTGACAGGTGTCATTACTCCTAGCGCTTCAGTTGGCTCGGCTATGCTTGATAAAACCGTGGTAATTCAACTTCAGCCAGAACAATTTGAGCGGCGTTTGTTGTCAGTGTTTAGTTCTGGTCAAGTTGCTGAATATGATCTGGTGTACTCTGTCAAATACACGGTGACTTTTCCCAACAAACTACCTATTGATAATACGCTAACAGTGTCACGCGAATACCAAGACGATCCTGATCAAATACTGGCTAAATCGCGTGAGCTTAATCTAGTGCTTAGTGAACTACGTGTAGAATCAGCCGACCGCATCATTCGCTTGCTGTCTAGTCAATATAACCGCTCAATAGTAAACACAAACAAGCAAGTTGTAAAAAAGCCAACGACGCCCTTAATTAGAAAAAGAGAAGATTAAGTGCAAATCCAAACATACGATTTACAGCGTCACCTAGACGCAGGCCCTCTTCCCCCCTTCATACTGGTGTTTGGCGACGAACCACAGCAAAAATTGGATATTATCGATGCGGTGCGTGCTAAAGCAAAACAATCAGGGTTTGACGAACGCGTGAGCTTTACTTTAGACAGCGATTTTGAATGGGCACATCTAATAGACGCAATGCAAAGTATGTCATTATTTGCTGATAAACAGTACATAGAGCTTACCTTATTATCGTCAAAACCCGGTGCCGTTGCAGCTAAGCAATTTCTCGAAATAACTAAGGTAATCTCACCCGACGTGATGCTACTAATACATGGCCCAAAAGCGGGTAAAGATGTTCAAAAAACAAAGTGGTTTAGCGCGTTAGCTAACCAAGGTTGGTTTTTGCACGTTTATGATTTAGCCCACAGTCAGTTACAAAAGTGGCTGTCAGCGCGCGCGAATAAGCTGAATTTATATATTTCACAGGACGCATTAAGTATGGTAGCTGACTTATGCGAAGGTAACCTGATGGCAGGTCGTCAGGAGCTTGAAAAATTAGGCCTACAGTTTCCTCCCCAGCACGTTATAGAGACCAATGATATTGCCAACACAATGACCCAGCAGTCACGCTATTCTACATTTCAGTTTACAGATGAAGTGTTGCGTGGGGACATGCAAAAAGCAGTGAAAATGCTAATTCGTCTAGAAGATGAAGGCATTGAGCCAGTTATTATTTTATGGAGCATCGTTAATGAAGCGCAAACCATTACTAAGCTTTTAAACATGCAGTCTATGCAGGGTCATATCGATTATAAATCATTAAGAATTTGGGCCAGTAAACAAGCCTTGTATCAAGCAGCCGTAGCGCGATTAACGCCGGCTCATATGCACGCAATTAATGAACAGTTAAGTCAAGCCGACATTATGTTTAAGTCGGCTTATATTGCAAAACCCTATGTAATATTAAGCCACCTTGCACTGTTATTTATGCCCATGCATATGCCTGATTTTAGTTTAGTTAATGGATAAGAATATCAACAAACCCGCTATAAATGCGCTTTTTGGCGGCACTTTCGATCCGCCTCATTTTGGTCACTTATTGCCGTTAACAGAAGTTGCTGATATTGCTGGCCTATCCACTATATCGCTCCTGCCGGCAAATGTGCCGGTATTTAAAAAAGAGGTGACCAGCGCAGAACATCGCATTGCGATGACTCAATTATTATGTGACATAGACGCTAGATTTTCGCTTGATTTGACCGAGTTTTCTCGTGCCGAGGTTAGCTATACTATCGATACCCTCAGTTACCTTAAGGAGCAGCGCCCTGCACAGCCAATTATTTTTATCATTGGGCTAGATTCACTGCTTACACTTCATTTGTGGGAGCGTTGGCAACAGCTATTCGATTTTTGCCATATTATTGTTATGCAACGCTCACCGCTTGACGCCTCTAATTCGACGAAAGCAACCGACGGCGAAGTGTCAAGCAAAGTGGCATCAAAACTGTATAATTTTTACACATCAAAGCAGGAGTTTGAGCACATTGTAGGCCCTGATATTGATAAAAACCTTAAGATATTTCTATTATCAACACTAGCTACTGCTGAAAATGGTACGCAATGTATTAATTATGATGCTTTTAAGGATATAATAGAAACTTCAGCCATAGGCAAACTATGGTTCATAAAAAACCAAATTTTACCCCTGTCGTCTACTCATATTAGGCAACATATAAAAGCCGGTAAAGACATTAGCAATATGCTGCCCACTGCTATCGTTAACTATATCAGTGAGCATAAGCTATATAATAATTAAGTAGGAATAGTATTGAATCAACAAGAGTTTACAAATTTTGTCATTGATAAAGTAGATGATATGAAAGCTAAAAATATTACGGTTATTGACGTAACGGGAAAATCAAGTGTTACCGACACTTTAGTAATTTGTTCAGGCACGTCTAAACGCCATGTATCAGCAATAGCTGAAAACGTTATCGTTGAGTGCAAACAGGCTAGGCATGCACCCTTGAGCGTAGAAGGCAAAGCCCAAGGTGAATGGGTATTAGTTGATCTGGGCGACATCGTTTTGCACGTTATGCAAGACGAAACCAGAGATTTTTATCAGTTAGAAAAACTTTGGCAGTAACTAAGTAATCGAGCTTTCATGAATATGCTTACATTAAGGCATTAAATTGGGCACATTTACATGAACGTGCAAATAATCGCTGTCGGGAACAAAATGCCCACGTGGGTGGTCGAAGGTACTAACGAGTATTTACGTCGTTTCCCATCTGAGTTTTCAGTAAGCTTTTCTGAAATACCGCCTTTTAAGCGTGGAAAAACAGTTAATATATTGAAGATTAAAGAAACAGAAGGAGAAAAATGTATTGCTGCGGTTGCTAAAGGCAATCGGGTAGTCGCTTTAGAAGTACTCGGCAAGCCTTGGGATACTGCAAAGCTTGCTACACAAATCAACCATTGGAAAATGGATGGTAGGAATATAAGTTTATTGATTGGTGGTCCTGAAGGTCTATCAGATAAGTGTCGCGACATAGCTGACCAATTATGGTCACTATCGCCCTTGACTCTGCCTCATCCCTTAGTAAGAGTTATCGTTGCTGAAGCACTTTATCGAGCGTGGTCGCTGACACAAAACCATCCTTATCATCGAGAATAATAAATGGCGAAAGCAAGACAAACAATAAGAGATCATAGCGCAGAGGCAAACTTATTTGCCCGTCGTGCCTTTTTCTCTGCGATATTCGTTTTTGGCTTAATGTCCTTATTGTTGATCAATCTATACGACCTCCAAGTAAATAAACATTTGGAGTATCAAACACAGTCAAATGGCAACAGAATTAAGGTTTTGCCTGTGGCGCCCAACAGAGGTCTCATTTACGACCGCAATGGCGTTATTTTAGCCGAAAACAAACCCGTGTTTAGTCTAGAAATAATCCCCGAAGAAGTTGATAACCTCGAACAAACCTTAGCCCAACTGACTGAACTAATGGCAATAACGCCAGACGAAATTGCACGCTTTGAAAAAGATAAACTACGTCAGCGAAGATTCAAACCTGTTTCGATACGCAGGCAGCTTACGCATGAGGAAGTAGCACTATTTTCAGCTAATCAGCATAGGTTCCCCGGCATTGATATTAAGGCAAGACTGTCGCGCTACTATCCTTTTAAAGATACCCTTACCCATATGCTGGGGTATGTGTCGCGCATAAATAAAAGAGACTTAGCCAAACTTAAAGATCAAGGACAAGAAGCAAACTACGCAGCCACGCACGATATTGGTAAGCAAGGCGTGGAAAAATTTCATGAATCCAAATTGCATGGGCGCGTTGGGTATCAGCAGGTTGAGGTGAATAATAAAGGACGCATAATTAGAGTACTTGACTTCGAACCTCCTGAACCTGGCAAGGATATTGTGCTTAATATAGATATTAAACTGCAGCAAAAAGCACAACAAGAGATGGCAGGACGCCGTGGCTCAGTCATTATTACCGATGTAAAAACCGGCGGCGTATTGGCACTTTACTCAAGCCCCAGCTACGACCCAAATTTGTTTGTGCACGGCATCAGTCAAACCGAATATTCAAAATTACTCAACTCACGTTACAGCCCTTTACTCAATAGAGCCACCCAAGGCCTGTACCCGCCTGCCTCATTAATAAAGCCCCACTTGGCTCTCATCGGACTTGAAGAAGGCGTCATAACAACTGAAACTGAAATCCAAGATCGCGGCTTCTTTAAACTTAGAAATGTAGCCCACATTTGGCGAGATTGGAAAAGGCAAGGCCATGGCACGGTAGATGTGACCAAAGCGATCGAAGTATCATGTGATACTTTTTATTATGAACTTGCTTATAAACTAGGCATAGATAGCATTCATGAACGCATGGGGGAATTTGGTTTCGGCAACTTCACCGGCCTAGACCTTTATGAAGAATCCAGAGCAATATTGCCTAGCCGCGGTTGGAAACGCGCAACGTTTAATGAATCATGGTACATTGGCGACACTATATCGGTAGGTATTGGCCAAGGTTATTGGAACGCAACGCCTATCCAAATTGCGAATTCTTTGAACATATTGGTCAACCGCGGCAAACGCTTTACGCCTACTTTACTTAAAGGCTACTTAATAGACGGGAGCGTTGAAAATGTTGCCATCGAGCAAAAGCCGCCGCTTGTGATCAACAATGAAGAAAATTGGGACATTGTACTAGATGCCCTATATGGCACTGTTAATCGTGAAAATGGAACCGCCCGAACAGCGTTTAGAAAAACTAGTTATGTGTCGGCAGGTAAAACAGGCACGGCGCAACTTTTTACGGTTGCACAAGACGAAGAATATGATGAAGAAAATGTGCACGAATATCTGCGTGATAATGCCATGTATATAGGGTATGCACCTTTTGATAACCCGCAAATTAGTATGGCGGTGGCAATCGAAAATGCAGGCGGCGGCAGCTCACATGCTGCCCCGTTAGCACGTAACGTAATGGATTATTACTTTGACGAATTAAGGCCTGCACGTGAAATGGCCTTAGCGCAAAAAAATGCCGCTAAAATAAAAGTAATAGGCATATCATCAACGCCAAGTAGTCATCAGAGTAGCCCTTAGTTTCATGAAAAAAACTAATTTCACCACAAATAAGCAAAGTTTCCTTGAGCGCATTCATATTGATGGCTTTTTGCTACTTTCACTTTTATGCTTAATGTTTATAGGGCTACTGACTATATATTCATCGGGCGGACAGGATTGGGATTTAGTACAAAGACAATTGCTTCGCTTAGGCGTGGGTATCACCATTATGATAGGGCTTGCTCAACTGCCTATTTTAGTCTACCAGCGGGTGTCGATTTATTTTTATATTGTCGGCATTCTCATGCTACTGGGTGTACTTTTTTTCGGTGTCGTTGGCAAAGGAGCACAACGCTGGCTCGATTTAGGTGTACTCAGGTTTCAACCTTCAGAAATAATGAAGCTTGCTATGCCAATGATGATTGCCTGGTTTATAAGTCGCAACAGCATTCCTGCCAGTGTTAGAGATATATTTGTGGGTTTTGTTCTAGTGTTTATCCCCACTATTCTAATCGCCAAGCAGCCCGACTTGGGCACATCTTTATTGGTATCTGCAAGCGGCATTTTTGTGCTATTTTTATCAGGAATGAGGTGGCGAATAATATCTTTGATTGGTTTATTAGGCGGCTTGTTTGCGCCTATTATGTGGTTTTTCTTAATGAAGGATTACCAGAAGCAGCGTGTTATTACTTTTCTAGATCCTGAGAGTGATCCACTTGGATCGGGCTATCATATTATTCAATCTAAAATTGCCATTGGTTCTGGTGGGGTTGACGGAAAGGGTTGGCTGCAAGGCACTCAGTCACAGCTAGAGTTCTTGCCAGAACGTCACACCGATTTTATATTTTCCGTGTACAGTGAAGAGTTTGGGCTAATTGGCATAATAGGATTATTAGTAATGTACATGTGCATTATTATGAGAGGGTTATACATAGCAAACCGAGCACAAAATAATTTTAGTAAGCTCTTAGCCGGCAGTATTACATTGACATTTTTTGTCTATGTGTTTGTTAATATGGGGATGGTGTCAGGCTTATTGCCTGTTGTAGGAGTACCTTTACCGCTCATAAGCTATGGCGGAACCTCAATGGTTACCTTAATGGCTGGATTTGGTATTTTAATGGCCATAAGCACCCAAAAACGGTTATTATCGCGCTAGGCTAATGGATGTTTGAGTTATTAACGCTTTTTTGCGCCTAAATTTAAAAAAGCTTGAGTCTGCACAAACATAATATTCAATGCATTAACGATAATAATAAAATGACATTATCTAATAGAAATAAGGTAAGAAATTTGCCATCGAACTCTCTATATATACTTTTACTTACTTGCGTCAGCATGTTGTTACTGCTTAGCGGCTGCTCTAGTGCTCCTGAAAGTCGTTATGCGATAACACAAGATACAGCACCAAGTTTCGACTATGGTGAAATAGTTTATGATGCCATTATACCCACCTTAGAGCCACACAACACTTGGACTAGCCGTCCTTACTACGTATTTGGTGAAAAATATTACCCCATGGCAAGCGCAATTGGTTTTGAAGAAACCGGTGGTGCCTCATGGTATGGCTTAAAATTCCATGGACATAAAACCGCAAATGGCGAAATATTCGATATGTTTGCTCTTACAGCCGCGCATAAAACACTGCCACTGCCCTCTTTTGTAAGAGTGACCAATGTTAAAAATGGCAAGTCTGCTATTGTTAGAGTTAACGACAGAGGCCCTTTTCATGGCACCCGCATTATTGATTTATCGTATGGCGCCGCCAAAAAATTAGGCTACCATAAATACGGTGTAGCAGATGTAAAAATGGAAGTATTAGACGTGAATGAAGCGGGAGAAATACGAATTGGTTCGAGCCCACAGCTTTATGTGTTTGAAAATGGAGAATTACTGGCCAAACCCTCTGCTCAAGAGAAGCTATCTGAAAAAACGCTGCTTGCGCAAAATTCAGCCCCCCAACCTATACCTCAAAGCCTATTTGTACAGGTTATGGCAATGGAAAACGGTGATAAAATTAGAGAGTTTGCAAGCAGTCTGTCCAGTCTTTTGCAGGTCCCTAACGTTGTGCCTAAAATTGCAAATATATATAGATTACAATTAGGTCCTCTAGAAACTGAACAAAAAGCCCAAAATATCATCCAAGAGTTAAAGAAAATAGGTTTCGAGCAGGCTTTTACTATACAAGTGATGCCGTAAGACCTATTTCTGAGGTCTTTTAGCGCTTGTATGTCGACATTACATGTAAAGCAGGTAAAATAAAGACTATATATGTCTGTATAGACCACGAAACGTGTTTTATTGCGTTTCTAATGTGAAGGCACATAAGCCTTTAAAACACTGGAAATAACACAGACCTTTATTTCCTAAACTCCAATAGATAATCCATCGCCACTTTCAGGAAAATTATGCGCTTTACAGTTTTAGCAGGTTTATTTACCTTTTTTATGACTATGACCACTACTGCGGCAATCGTTATACCGCCTCCGCCCACAGTCGATGCGGGTGGTTTTTTGCTGCTTGATCACAACACCGGGTACATCATTGCCGAGAAAAACATAGACCAACGATTAGCGCCTGCAAGCCTCACTAAAATAATGACGATTTATGTGGTTGGTAAGGAATTACAAGCAGGCAACATAAGCTTGACCGATATGGTCACTATTTCTGAAAAAGCATGGGCAAAGAAATTCCCTGACTCTTCGAAAATGTTTATCGAAGTAGGTACTCAAGTATCAGTAAGCGACCTGCTAATGGGCATAGTCGTGCAGTCTGGCAACGACGCCTGCGTGGCCATTGCGGAACATATAGCAGGGAGCGAATCTGCGTTCGCCAGTATGATGAACGCGCATGCTCAAAATTTAGGCATGAGTGCAACAAACTTTGTCAATAGCCATGGCCTTCACGATGCCGACCATTTCACCTCTCCACGAGATATGGCAACACTTTCATCTGCCCTCATCAGAGAAACGCCTGAAATGTATAAAATTTATAGCGAAAGAGAGTTTACTTACAACGGTATAAAGCAGTTTAATCGTAACAGCTTACTGTGGGACAGAAGCTTAAATGTAGACGGTATAAAAACAGGCCATACCTCAGACTCAGGCTACAGTTTAATTACCTCAGCAACCCAAGGTAACATGCGCTTAGTGTCCGTTGTGATGGGCACCGACAGTGAGCGTTCGCGCAAAGCTGAAAATAAAAAATTATTGCGCTATGGTTTTCGTTTTTATGAATCGGTAGTGCCATTTCAACCGAATCATGTTTTTGCAAACCACCGTATATACATGGGCAGTAAAGAAACCGTTAATTTAGGCATTAATCAGTCCACTTCAATGACGGTACCTAGAGGTCAAGCTGATCAGCTAAGCGCCAGTTTCGAGCTTACCTCAGTGCTAGAAGCGCCTATGGAAAAAGGCACCGAGGTTGGCCTACTCAGCCTTACTCTCGACGGTGAAACAATTGCCACCTACCCATTGGTAACCTTGGAAGAAATTCAAGAAGGTACCTTTTTTAGTAAAGCAATGGATTGGATTAACTTACAGCTAGGATTAGAATAACCATGGAAACAAAATTTGATGAGTTATTAGATTTTCCCTGCATGCAAACGTTTAAAGTAATGGGCATTGCTCACGAGGAATTGCCAACACAGGTAATTTCACGACTGCAAACTTTAGCGCCGGGAGACTATGCTCCAACAATACGGCCTAGTAGCAAAGGCACTTATCATGCACTCTCAATAGCCATAAAGGTAACTAGTAAAGAGCATATGGAAACCATTTACATTGAGCTATCTAAATTAGAATTAGTCAAAGTAGTATTATAACAATCATGAACTGTATTAATAATAGTCAATGTGTTTGTGGATCATAAAATGACAGCATTAATTGCTAAAGCTGGCAATGATCATAATGCTGACACAAATAGTGTAGCAACTGAATCACTTATAGTGCGAGACATAGGTTTACAGTTATACACCCCAGTATGGCTAAGAATGCAGCACTTTACCGATTCCAGAAACGCCAATGATCTTGATGAGATTTGGCTGGGCGAACATTTCCCCGTATTTACGCAAGGTCAAGCAGGTAAACAAGAGCACATTATAAATCCAGGTGACATACCCGTAGTACCCGTTGATAGGGGCGGACAAGTCACTTATCATGGGCCTGGTCAGCTGATGATGTACATATTATTGGACATAAGAAGGCGTAAGCTAGGCGTGAGACAGCTAGTGACTGCACTTGAACAGTGTATCGTGTTAACATTAGCCGAATTCGATGTTGTTGCATATGCAAAAAAAGATGCACCTGGGGTATACGTTGACGAAAAAAAAATTTGTTCAGTAGGACTACGGATACGCAAAGGCTGCTCTTTTCACGGATTAGCGCTTAATGTAGATATGGACTTATCGCCTTTTCAACGAATTAATCCTTGCGGATACGCCGGACTTGAAATGATAAACAGTAAAAATGTTAATGCAGTGAATACCGTTCGCGAAGCCAAACATTTGGTCGTTATACATTTTTGTAAGTTATTAGACATTCACCCACTACGATATAAAGAAGGTTTTGATGAGTAATATGCGCCCCCAAGCAGGTGTTAAACTTCGAGACGAAGATAAAGTTAAACATATCCCCATTACGATAATGCCAACGCAAAAAGCTGAAATGCTACGTAAGCCCTCGTGGATAAAGGTAAAGTTACCGTCAAGAACTGATCGCATCGATCATATTAAAAAGACCTTACGAAAAAACAAACTGCATTCGGTATGCGAAGAGGCAAGTTGTCCAAACCTTGCAGAATGCTTCAACAATGGCACCGCCACGTTCATGATTTTAGGTGACATTTGCACAAGACGCTGTCCCTTTTGTGATGTTGGTCACGGAAAACCACTACCGCCAAGTGCAGAAGAGCCGTTAAAACTGGCTACTACTATCGCTGAAATGGGGCTGTCGTATGTGGTCATAACATCGGTTGACCGTGATGATCTGAGAGACGGCGGAGCACAGCACTTCGTAGATTGTATAAATGCAATACGTGAACACAGCCCAAGCACCAAAATTGAAGTGCTAGTGCCAGATTTTCGTGGGCGTATGGACCGTGCATTAGAGATATTTAAGAATGGCGTACCAGACGTATTTAACCATAATTTAGAAACCATCCCGCGTCTTTACAGGGAGTGTAGACCAGGCGCAAATTATCAGTGGTCCTTGGATTTATTAAAGAAATTCAAGCAACAGCATCCGCATATTCCCACTAAATCAGGATTAATGATGGGAATGGGTGAAGAAAACGATGAAATGCAAATAGTGCTAGACGATTTACGAGCGCATGATGTAAACATGCTCACTCTTGGACAGTACTTACAACCTAGTGCTCACCACTATCCGGTTAAGCGTTATGTACCACCGGTTGAGTTTGATGCCTTAGGCGCTTATGCCAAAAAAATTGGGTTTACGCATGCGGCATGTGGCCCGATGGTTCGCTCTAGCTATCATGCTGACAAGCAAGCCGAAGGCATAGAGGTAAGATAGGTTTTTTTGTGCTCCCTAAAAAATCGGCTCTTGAGATTGCTAGTAATACCTACTCCATTGGCGAGGAGAAGCTAAACGCGCTGTCCCACGGCGCAGGCTTTATACTTGCTTTATTGGGTGTTTTAGCCTTGTTTCTCAAAGCACAAAGTGCACTAGAAACATCGGTGGTGCTCATTTATGGTATTAGCTTAGCCTTGATGTTTTTGACCTCTACGCTTTACCATAGCAGCGCTGAGGTGAACACTAAAGTGATGTTAAGAAAACTTGACCATATTGCTATTTACCTCTTAATAGCTGGAACCTACACGCCCTTCTTAGTGCTGGGCGTTGGCAGCACCTCTGCCCTAATTGGCCTAGCAGTGGTCTGGTCAGTTGGATTTACGGGCATTTTTTTCAAGCTGTATTTCGGTCATAAGTTTCCCAAATTATCAATTATTACCTACGCCATAATGGGCTGGCTAGCCTTACTGCTTATTTACCCTATATACTTATCATTAGGCAGCGCCGGCTTTACTTTACTGATCGTTGGCGGTTTGTGTTACAGCGCGGGTATTCCTTTGTATCTGTTAAAAAGTAGACACTACTCTCATTCACTTTGGCATTTTAGTGTAGTAGCAGGCGCTGCTTGTCACTTTGCAGCTATTTATGGTTTTGTTTTATAAGCAGCTTTTACAATGTGGCACGCCCATATTTAACAAGGCACTTTTTGTATTGACTGTATCCTTTTATAAAAATAAACGAGCTGACTACGCTACAAAGAATCTATGGGTAATAAGTTCTCAAACACCGGCTTTCGCTTTTCCTCAGTAGCCGCCATGGCTTCCATTACATCGGGCATTTGTAACATACCGCTTTGCCATGTAGCCATGTAATTCAAGCTATCATTAACGCTGTGGTCGCGAGCATAGTTAATCATTTCCTTACAGCCGGCAACGGCGAGTGGAGAATGGCCCGCAATTGTTTTAGCAATTTTCATCACTCCAGCCAGCAGGCTTTTCTGGTCGGCGTAAACATGGTTTACCAAGCCACAGGACTTTGCTTCTTCGCTCATCATATTTCTGCCCGTGAAGGCCAATTCACGCACTAAACCCTCAGGAATTAACTTCGGTAACCTTTGAAGCGTGCCAACATCGGCGGTCATGCCTATTTCAGTTTCCTTGATACAAAAAAACGCATCTTGTGTGCAGTAGCGCATATCACACGCACTAATCATGTCTACAGCACCGCCAATCACACCGCCCTGCAGGGCGGCTAAAACTGGTATCCGTGCGTCTTCTAAGGCATTAAAGGCATTTTGTAACTGTAAAATATGTCGTCTCGATTTTTCAGCACGTCGCGCTGGTTCGCCTGCATAGCTAGCCCCCATGTTTTGAAATACGGCTAAATCCATACCTGCACTAAAATGCTTACCGGTGGACGAAATAACTATTACTCTGGCCATTGAGGCTCTGTCTATTGCGTTGACGGCTTCTGGCAATTCAGTCCAAAAAGCAGCATTCATACTATTTAGCTCCTTCGGGCGATTAAGCTGAAGGTGAGCGATTTGTTCGTTAATAGTGATCGAAAATGTCGTGTATTTTTCAAAGCTTACAGTGTTAGACATAGAGAAGTTCCAAATGTATGGTGTAAAAAGCAATAAAATGTAGTATTTTTGATGTTCAGTTACCTTTCGTTTTACTATATAGGAATGGTGCGCAGAGCACAAAAAGAGTTACGAGGGCTGGCGACAACTAAACCACTCACTGGGCACTTAATAGATGCCACATGACTTGATTACCCGTTGGGAAGGTGAAGAGTTTTTAATCATACTGCCCGACTCAGGTAGTAGCGACGCCAAGCTTAGCGCTGAACGACTACGCTCAGCATTCCTGAGCTTCAATTAGCCTTGTATTATTGGCGAAAACATAAATATTACCACTAGCACAGGAGTATGTGAGCTTAATAAACAAGAAGGTTTAACCGAAGCCATCGCGCGCGTCGATCATGCATGTATAATAGATAAAAGTCAGGTAGAAATAGATAAAATCAGGTAGAAATTGAGTGTAATTTGATACTGTAGAAGTGTAATTAATGGTCGGTGTGATAGGATTCGAACCTACGACCCCTTCACCCCCAGCGAAGTGCGCTACCAAGCTGCGCCACACACCGACCGAGCGACGTATTATATGGATATACACTTAAATATCTACTCTTTTATAACAAAACTTGCTTGATAGTCTAGTATTTATGCAAATTCACATATTACTCCGTTTATTCTGCGCCATTACCCCATATAGTTAGCGCCAGTTCGTCTTATAATTATGCTTAATTGAACGATAAACGCGGGGATTAAATGGATAATTAAACCCACACTAGCTTATTCGTGTCTAACACTTGCTCCCCATCAAAACGATAGGCAGCAAGACAGCCGTCTTTTTGCACCACTGACCAGTCCAAACAGGCAATATTATCTTTCATAAGTTCAGGTGTACCCTGCATCCAATAGTGACCAAAGAAAATAGGCTTGTTGCCGTGGATCATGGGCAGTGAAGACAGCGCAATAGGCTCATCTGGCAACTGCTGGGGATTAGGCACCGATGTGCAGGCACTTCGGTAGGTTGGATTTTCAGTTAAATCCCACCACTTCAACCGGACTTTTGACCGTTTTCGATTGTTCGAGTCAATAAAGAATGCACCTTTGGGTAAGTCTATTTTGGGGCCATTAAGACAATATTCTAAGGACTTATAAAACCGCAACTCAACCGCGCTAGGATCTCTCCATACCTCGTCTTTTATTACGCCATTTTCGTGTGTGTATTCTTTTAAGCGTAAAAGGTGGTCTTCATGCCAAGCCGCATGGATGCAACGGATAGAATCGTTTTCAAAGAACAGAGGTAGCGTTTTAAACCAGTCGATAGCGTCAACATACCAAGGAGATCCATGTGAAGCTTGATCTAAAAAGGCGCGATGTTCGCTATAGTTTTTATCAGAATGCGGGCGTAAAGGTTTACCATTAGAGCCTTTTAAATGCCAGCCAATAGCATAAAACTCGTGATTGCCCATAATCACAATTGCCTTG